>CAJDUO010000024.1_pt1 | contig 36958 bp, 34 predicted proteins | sample 7391151 | NCBI WGS metagenome assembly CAJDUO01 (sample SAMEA7055682, study PRJEB34461) | soil metagenome | biome: terrestrial ecosystem; feature: Peninsula; material: soil | place: Antarctica | collected 2016
CACTCGCTGCAAAACTGAGTTGTTTCATGGACAGGTCAGAGGTCAATGGCGATGTGTGTATTTTACAGGACGGCTGACTTGTTCAGGGCTTCCTTAGGGCTCGTTCAGGTCACCAGGTTTTGAGGCTTACCCGCAATAAAGGCTTCAATATTAGCGATCAACTGGTCGGCCAGGATTTGCATGGCCTCGTCGCTTGCCCACGCGATGTGCGGGGTAAGAATAAAGTTTGGCGTCCTGATTTCCAGCAACGGATTGCCTGTTTTTGGCGGTTCTTGCGTGAGCACATCGAAACCGGCGCCGGCAATCCAACCTTCTTTCAAAGCACGCGCCAGCGCCGCCTCATCCACCAGCCCACCACGGGCAGTATTGATGAGCAGCGCATTGGACCGCATCAGCCTCAACTCGCGTTCACCCAGCAGGTTGCGCGTGGCATCGGTCAGAGGGCAGTGCAGCGAAACAATATCGGACTCTGCCAGCAATCGGTCCAGCGGGATTCTGTCGCCATCAGCAGATGCGCCACGCAAACTTTCCGCATACAGCACACGCATGCGGAATGCCTGGGCGATACGCGCAGTCTCCCGCCCCAAGGTGCCTGCGCCGATAATGCCCAGCGTCGAACCATGCAGATCACCAATACGATGATCAAAAAAGCAGAACTGATCGTGCATCTGCCAGCGCCCGCGCTGTATATCCGCATGGTAGGCGAGAAGGTTGCGCTTGAGTGCGAGGATCAAGGCGAACACATGCTCGGGCACGGTGTGGACCGCGTAATTGCGGATATTGGCCACCGCCACGCCGTGCTCGCCGCAGGCCGCAATATCAACGACGTTATATCCGGTGGCCGCCACCGCAATCATTTTCAGATCAGGCAACTGTGCCAGCGCTGCACGGCCAATCGGCACCTTGTTGGTAATGGCGATGGTAGCATTGGCTAAACGTACGACGGCTTCTGCTTCCGGCGTCTGCCCATACTCCTCCCAGATATGGGCAAATGCCGGGCTGCGCACATGGGCTTTGAGTGTTGCCCGATCCAGAAATACCACATGTTCCATGACGTCTATGCGCCTTTCTGCAGCGTCCAGGGATACCTCAACGTATCAGCAAACCACTGGGCGGTTGATGAGCGCGCCAATAGGCGCTGGCAGCAGCAACCCCGCTGCCCGGCTCGACTTTGATGCCAACATCCAGCATGGCCATTTCGGCCCCGCTAATGCCTGCCATCAAGTGGACTTCATTCATGTCGCCCAGGTGGCCGATGCGGAACAGCTTGCCCGCCATCTGCGCCAGCCCTGCGCCCAGCGCCACATTGTAGCGGTGATACGCACGCGCGATGACCTCGGCGCCATTCACGCCCTCCGGCACCATAATCGCTGACACGCTATCCGAATACCACTGCGGGGCTTTGGCACACAGTGCTAGCCGCCAACCCTGCATGACCGCAGCGCGGCAACCCTCGGCCAGATAATGGTGACGCGCGATGATGTTATCCAGCCCCTCCTCTGCGATTATCTGCAGTGCCTCCTTGAGGCCATACAGCAGCGACAGCGCTGGCGTGTAGGGGAAGTAGCCATTGGCGTTGTGGATGAGCATGTCGCCCAGGTCGAAGTAAGCACGCTGGAGTGTTGCGCCAGCGCGCATAGCGAGCGCCTTCTGGCTGACGCACAGGATGCCGAGACCGGCGGGCAGCATCAGGCCTTTCTGCGAGCCAGCCACGGCCATGTCCACACCCCAGTCGTCGAAACAGAAATCCAGCGAGCCAAGCGAACTGACGCAATCCACCATCAGCAGTGCCGGATGGCTGGCAGCGTCCAGCGCGTGACGCACGGCGGCGATGTCGGATGCCACGCCGGTTGAGGTTTCGTTATGCGTGGCCAGCACCGCCTTGATGGTCTTGTTGGTGTCATTGTTGAGAATCCGGGCATACTGCTCGACCGGCACACCGGCGCCCCACTCCACCTCGACCACCTCCACCTCGAGTCCGAGACGCTGACACATGTCTATCCACAAGTGGCTGAACTGGCCGAAGCGCGATGCCAGCACCTTGTCGCCGGGGCTCAGCGTATTGGTCAGCGCAACTTCCCAGCAGCCCGTGCCGGACGATGGAAAAATAAAACACGTGCCTTGGGTGGTTTTGAAAACCGGCTTCAGGCCTTCGAGACAGGCCTTGCCAAGCTGGGGAAACTTGGGTGAACGGTGGTCTTCCATCGACGCCACCATGGCGCGCAGCACGCGATCCGGCATATTGGTGGGGCCGGGGACAAACAGGAAATTACTGCCTGCCATGGTCATCTCCTAATCTGAAAAAATTAGTTGAATCAGGACTGCCTTACGCGCTTGCCTTGCTTATGTTACTGACCGCACTTGCCGTGATCTGGCTCAACACGATGTTATTCCCATTTTGCTCTTTATTCTTATTTTACCACTGAAAATTTCTGCCTCACCGCTGTCATTGAAACCAGACATGTCTTGGCGACAGGTATGGGCCATATGTGCTTCTCAGCGAGAAATCAGAACACCTACCCGGCAACATATTCGATGTAAAATACCCGCAAATTCATTCACTCACAGAGAGAGTCAATGCTCACCGAACCCACCCCCGGGCAGAAGGCCCACACGCTGGCCGAAGCCCTGCCTTACATCAAGCGCTTTTTTGATAAAACCATCGTCATTAAATATGGCGGCAACGCCATGACAGACCCACACCTGAAGGAATGCTTCGCCAGCGACGTAGTCCTGCTCAAGCTCGTGGGCATGAACCCGGTTGTCGTGCATGGCGGCGGCCCACAGATAAATGAGCTGCTGGACAAACTGGGCAAAAAGGGCGAGTTCATCCAGGGCATGCGCGTGACCGATGAAGAAACCATGGATATCGTGGAAATGGTACTGGGCGGCAGAGTGAACAAGGAAATCGTGCACCTGATCAATCGTCATGGCGGCAAGGCGGTGGGCCTTACCGGACAGGATAGCAACTTCATACACGCACAGAAATTGCTGATCGCCGATAAAGACGACCCCAGCCATATGATCGATATCGGTCAGGTAGGTAAAATCACGGTTATTGATCCCACCCTGATTACCTTCCTCGACAGTGGCGATTTCATACCTGTGGTCGCGCCCATAGGCGTAGGGCCGGATGGCGAAACCTACAACATTAACGCTGACCTCGTCGCAGGCAAGCTGGCCGAGATCCTGCATGCGGAAAAACTCATATTGCTGACCAACACACCTGGCGTACTGGATAAAGACGGCAACCTGCTGACTGACCTCACACCCAAACAGATTGACGCTATGGTAGAAGACGGCACGCTCTCCGGCGGCATGCTGCCCAAAATAAGCTCCGCGCTGGATGCCGCTCGCAGCGGCGTTAAATCCGTGCACATTATTGATGGCCGCGTTGAGCATGCCTTGCTGCTCGAGGTGTTAACGGACGATGGCGTAGGCACGCTGATCAATGCGAAATAATGCCCATCTGCATTGCATGGAGAATGCTGCATTGACCGCCTCGCTTGCGCCTGATCATGCCCATTGTGCCACCGGCCACTCGTTATCACCTGATCTTGCCTGCGCACTGGGGCTGGGATAGTTGCCACGGGTCTGGATATTCGATCTTGATGACACGCTACATGATGCCAGCGCTCACATTTTCCCTCAGCTCAACCAAGCCATGACGCAATACATCATGGATACGCTGGCACTGGACGAACCGGCAGCCTTCAAGCTCAGGCAGCATTACTGGCGCATCTATGGCGCAACGCTCAAAGGACTCATGCGCCATCACGGCACCGACCCCTATCATTTTCTTGATAAAACGCATGTGCTGATGGAACTGCCGCAAATGGTGATCCAGACCAAAATGCTGCGGCACTTCCTGCAGCGCCTGCCAGGGTGTAAGGTAGTATTCACTAATGCGCCTATGGCCTACGCCCGGCGTGTGCTGGATTTACTTGGCATTGAAGATTTATTCGAAACCGTATTCAGTGTGGAATCCACGCGCTTCCACCCCAAGCCCGCCGTGCGCGGCTTTAAGCGCCTGCTTACCACCATAGGCGCAAAAGCGGCCGACTGCATCATGGTAGAAGACAGCCTGCCGGCACTCCGGACTGCAAAGCGCATGGGCATGAAAACCATCTATGTCACCAGGACATTACACAAACCAAACTATGTGGATGCCCGCACTTCCAGCGTGCTGAAACTTTCAAGAACCAATCTCTAAGGGAAACCATGGCAACCAAACCCGGCGAAAGAAAACAACAAATCTTGGAAATGCTAGCCAAGATGCTGGAAACACCCAAGCGTGAAAAGATCACCACCGCATCCCTGGCCGCCAGGCTCGATGTGAGCGAAGCTGCGCTGTACCGCCACTTTTCCGGCAAAGCGCAGATGTTCGGCGGCCTGATCGAATTCATCGAACAAAGCCTGTTCGGCATCATCAATAAAATCAGCTCCGAGGAAACCGATGGCCTCAGGCAAGTGCACCGCATCATCACCGTGCTGCTGTTGTTCGCAGAAAAAAATCCCGGCATGACCAGGGTGCTGATCGGCGATGCGCTGGTCAATGAAGACGACAGCCTGCAACTACGCATTAATCAATTGTTTGACCGCATGGAATCCACCCTCAAGCAATCACTGCGCATCGCCGAAACCCAGACCGGCCGCAAACTGGAACCGGAAGCCCAAGCCAACCTGCTGCTCTGCTTTGTGATAGGCCGCTGGCAGCAGTTTGCCAAGAGCGGGTTCAAGCGCAAGCCCATGGAGTATGTGCAGCAGCAGTTGGGTTTGTTGTATGGGTTGTAAAACTTAATTAGGTTATGTCTGTTTCACGTTAGAGAACACTATGCTTTCAGCAGTAGTTACTAAAACTATAGGGCACCTAACATCAACCGTAATAAGCTTCGCCGTGATCATGGTTGCCGGAGCTTTTGTCGCCTTGATATTGGCCCATTCATTCGGCGGGGAATCTCAGATTAAGCGCCAAACAATTTTTAGCATTGTTAGTTTCGGCAGCTTATGTGCTGCTGCGTATTACGCAATGTCTAAGCTCAGCGGTGGGTAGTTGCGCCCAGGCCTACTGAGCATTCTCTAACCCATCCATCAACCGGGACGCTGGACTTGCCCTAATGTCAAACGTTAGACATCATGAAAATCATTAGTTGGAACTGCAACGGTGCATTGAGGAAAAAACTAGAGCCGCTCTCTTCGCTGGATGCTGACCTATACATCATTCAGGAATGTGAAGACCCAGCTAAAACCAATGACAAAAACTATCAATCATGGGCAAATAACTACCTTTGGTACGGTCACAATAAAAATAAAGGTGTGGGTGTCTTTGCTAAAAAAGACCTTACCCTTAAGCCATTGGAATTAGACGCTGGAAATCTTGAATATTTCCTCCCTTTTCGAGTGAACAATTTATTCACCATGCTGGCTGTTTGGACGCGTGAAGCAAATTCACCAACATTCAAATATATAGGTCAAATGTGGAAATACCTTCAGTTATATAAAAATCACTTTCAGGGCGAAAATTCAATCATTATTGGTGATTTCAATAGTAATGTTTGCTGGGATGCATGGGATCGTTGGTGGAATCACTCTGATGTAGTGAAAGAACTCGAAGAAATTGGCATTGTTAGCCTTTATCACCTGCACAAAAATGAGACTCAAGGTACAGAAACAGAGCCAACTTTTTACATGCACAGAAAAATTGATAAACCATATCATATTGATTACGCTTTTATATCTAAGGGCTTAGCTTCATCCTCCAGCCTTGATATTGGGTCACATGAAATTTGGCTTGAGCACAGTGACCACATGCCATTTTTAGTAAATTTAATTGCTAACCCCTCGTTCAACACGGACGGTGGACTTGCCCCAAAAAAGCAAGCGTAGGATAGGTTGAGCATCGCGTAACCCATCGAAAAGCTGGTGGGTTACGGTCCGCACGCGCCTTACAGAACCAATCGTCATCCCCTCTGCCGCGCCGAGCAGCGGAGGCATAACGGGGGTTTTCGGCAATCCCCTGTTTGAGCTCCGCAGCAAGCCACGGTTTGTGTGGCTTGTTAGGGCGAGTTTGATTGCCGCCCGTTATGCTGAGCAGCGCAGGGAAACCGCAGGCCGTGGCAGGGGGTGCCCTTTTCTTTGGTCACTTTCTTGTGGGCACGCACAAGAAAGTGACTTGCCGCCGGTCAACCACCGGCCATCACCAGTACCCATTACGGGCATGCAAACACCCGATACAGAATGTGCCGCGCAGCTTGAATGGCAGGCTGAAAAGGTGGTGAAGGTATTACGGATATGGACGCACTACGAATAGACTAACTGTGTAGCGGCTTTGGAAAACCGGCGTATTATTTCCTTTAAACAAATGCATTTTCAGCGTTAAGTATTCCTATCTCTTTCACACCTAAGTTATTTTAATGGAGGTTGGCAATGAACAAAGTTCAACCCTTATACCGTTTATTCTTCGGCGGGTTTCTCATAGCTAGTCTATTTTATTTACCGCAAGCCGTCGCCAACCCCTCATTTGCAGAAACGTTGCACTCGGCCAAGAGCGGCGATGCACGAGCGCAATACGTTGTTGGCGTGATGTATATGCTCGGTCAAGGCACCCAGCAAAATATAGCTGAAGGTGCACGCTGGCTGGAGCCTAGTGCCAATGCCGGAATACCGCAGGCCATGGTGACATTGGCAGCGCTGTATGACGTGGGGCAGGGTGTCCCGCTTGATATTGCACGTGCCGCACAACTACGCCAGCAGGCAGCAAGGGCGGGCGACCCGACGGCCAAAGGCCAAATTGCTGATGATCGCAAGTTGCGCGGCCAGGCAGATTTTCGCCGCGCCAACGTGCTGGTGGATTTACAACGATCTGCTGAGTCCATTCCCTATGCCAAGCGCGCGGCGGCTGCCGGTAGTGCCAACGCTGGGCTGTTGCTGGGGCGCGCCTACCATTTCGGCATTGGCGTGCCGGTTGATTTAAAGGAGGCGGTCAACTGGTATCGTCAATCGTCGGATGGCGGGTTGGCAGATGGATCGCGCCACCTAGCCTATATGTATGAATTCGGCTTGGGCGTAGGCGTTAATCGGCCGCAGGCATTGTACTACTACGATTTGGCCAGCAAGCGCGGCGACGCTATGGCTAAAAAAGCCGCAGCCAATTTGCGTTCGCCGGATTACGACAGACCCCCAGCGAATTATAGTGGAGGGAATTCAGGGCTGGGATCGGGTGCCGTAAGTTGCCCGAATGGCTATGTTCATTACGGCATCGGTCGTGATTGTTTTCCGGTCTCAAATACAATGGATCCAAGAATAATCCAGGGTCAATAGCTGGGGTAACAGATGACTCGCACTCTCCCAATTATGCTTGTGCTGCTTGGCACCCTCTCTGCCGCTATGAACAGTAGCAGCCAAGCTTTTGCCCAAGGCGACGTATTTTCTGGTAACGGCAGCCCGACGGCTTCTGGAAAAGCGCCAGCGTCCACCGATGCGGCAGCCTGTGGAGACCCACAGATTGCACAGATCGAGCAGGAGAGCGGGACGACCGCGCGGGTGTTCGATTTTAGAGCCTCGGGCACGAAGAGCGGCTACCTCGGCGGCATTCTGCAGGATAGGGGCCTCATCCAACATACAGGGGTATGCGTGGGCAAGCCCAACGCTTTGGTGATGTTCATTGCCAACAACAACATTGCAGGGGTGGACAAGGTGACGAACGAATATTTCGCCGCCTCAGAGACCGCAACTACGCCGTTGGAGCCCAATAATAATAGCCACATACGCTTGCATGGCGGCGTGACTAAGCAGGTGCCGACCAATCCCGGCAATGCGCCAGTTGGCACAACAGGCCAAGGGGATGCGAGCGGACAGGGCGGCGCTCCGCATAAGGTGGGTATCACCAAAGGCTATCCAGCGCCACCTGGTTTCAAGCAGCCGCAGCCGCCAAACTACGTTTGTTTTGACGAGGATGGCTACCCTTATACCTACATGGAAGACCCTGGTGTTGAGGGCAATTACACAGGCCCGGAATACACCGGTGTAGGGGAACATGCACCGCGTATTCCGCCGGAACGCATCGGCTACGATGAATGCATCAATCCGCATGTGCCAAAAGGTTGCCCACAGAGGGAATACAACGGCAAATACAAACCAATCAGGCAAGGCGCTCCCTGTTATCCGCCGCTGGCCGAACGCGGTGCAAAAAAACCGCATCAATCGCCACCATCGAAAGCGGCAGCTCTGGATTCAAAGCCAGAAGCCAGTGTGTGCAAAACCGATAGCCGCTTTGACCTCGGCAACATTAACGATGCCGACCCTGCGTTGCTCATCACCGCAAAAGTCACCGAAGGCTACGATAACTGCCTGAAAGAAAATTTTGTCGGCGATCTGGTTGGAGTGCCTCTTAATCTAGCTACACGACGTTTTCGGCTGGTGCGCAATGTGGCTGCGGCTTGCAGCATCATCGGCGATACTGGGTCATCGGCCAGGTTTATTGCGGATATAAATGCTTTGCGTGAGCACGGCCAATCGCTCGCCGATGTGTCGAAAAGAATTGGTCGTCTGATTTGCGAAGGCAAGGACATCAAGGACATCATCGCGCGGCGAGTGCCGATGAATGCATCGGTGAAAAAGAAACCGCCGCCAGAGATTGCCGAGGCTGAATGGCACGCTAAAACAAACTATCCAAAACCGCCGTCTGCACTCGAACGCGGCATCCCGCTTAACGACGACCGTGTGATACAGGGCATTGCCATGCAGGAAGGTAAGATTATCATCGTGCGTGATTCAAATCCGCTGGCCATGAAATGGATAGGCCATCCTAATGCCGTGCCCAAGCCTTTGGCATTGAAAATGAAAACTCTTAAAACAGGGCCACACTCAGGGCTGGCATCCGCTAAAAATGCAACGCCCGAGCAGATACTTGAGATTCAGGCGGCCGGTTTCAAAATTGATCCCAAAACGGGTCTCATCACAACTCCTGAAGGTAAATGGCTATACAGCGATCTTGATGTGCATGGGGTTTACGATACCGCCGGGCGCGATGCCTGGACAGGCGATCTGGCCGGAAAATGGAGTTCAAAACTCGTGGAGCACATGTTCCAGCACGGCCCGCACGACAACTGGCCTGATCGCAATGATATTGCCAAGGCCGGTGCCAATTACGGCCCTAAACCACCAGTGACAGTGTATTTGCCCGATGGCACCAAGCAGTGGCTGCAATCGGTCGGCGAGATGCGGGATTTTTATCACGCCAATGGTTTGCCGTGGAACCAGATATATCCGCTCCACTGAGCGGTTAGCAATTTAGATAATAGAGAGAAAATCAGATGTCCAAGTCAAAATTGTTTAGATACCCGATACTTGCACTCATCGCAATGTGCCTTATTCACTGTTCCAAAAGCCCCGATGGGCAAGCCATCGCGGCGAGTGGCTCAGGCTCAGCGCCGCCTGCGCGGCTTGAGGTGGACACCGAGCATTGGCCTGTAGATGTGCTTGGCCTGGCGCGCACTACTATCAAGCTGGTTCAGCAACGCGGAGGGACGGCTTTTCTCACGCAGATTGACATTCAGCTTCCACAGGTAAACGTAAATCCACCGCTTACCAGTGTAGATTACACGTTCTATTACCCCAAGACACACAAACGCCTGAGTGTCACCTATGTGAACACCGATGTTTCAATGCCTCCTGAGCAAATGAAAATGGCGGAGCAGGCTGGTGTTGCCGGTGTGATGAAGCGCGTGCAGGAAGCAGTATTAATGCCGCAATTCACTGAGATGCCAGCCGCTAAAGAACGCAATCCGCCTATGCCGCTGCCGGGTGCGCAGATAAGTCTGCGCGATGCTTATGCGCTGGCACATCGCAGTGGTTTGACCCATGCTGACCACATTAATCTTTCAGTAAGCACCAAAGACCCAAAGACACCGCTAGTATTGTGGAACTTTCAAGGTGAGCATACGCAGCAAGATTCACAGGGCATCCACATTGACGCGTTGACTGGTGCGCTCGTGGATGAAGACCGCATCAATGATCTCAGCCGCGCTGAGCGCAATGCGCAACTTCAAAAAGCGCTTGAGGCTCTGCAAGCGTTGGCTCGCTCGCGCAGTACGGGTGGCTTAGGGTCTGGACAACTTCCCAATGCAAAGTGCACGACTGGCTATCATGTGGAGGGAGGGAGGATAAGTAGCCCATTTATCTCATGCGCACCCAACCAGTAATTCCCGCCAGCAGTTGTGGCAATTTTTGTTAGTGAGTAGCGTAGTTACAGGTTATCAGGGTTCAAATACTTAAATTTTTTGAAAGGAAATCGTGATGTTCAAATTTTATAAGCAGTCAGCCGCTTTGAAGGCGGGTCATTTTTGCTTGGCAGTTATGCTGTGGCTGCCCATGCTGCTGACATCGGCGCAGGCTGAGGACACGCAATCATTGCCTGAGGAGCCGATTGAATCCAGCTGGGACTCATTGCCGCTTGATCCCAATTTAACCGTGCAGCCAGTTTTAAAGTCGCGTGAAGGTGACATCATCATTCGCGGACGCAAAGTTGGCGACCACAATATGGTCAATCTGTCATCCACAGAATGCAAGCAGCACCACGGTAAAGCCATTGTGGTTACAGCGGTAGGTGTGATGCCAGACGATATCTGTAAAAATGTCAGCCCGGTAAAACAGGGAAGCATTGCCGTTTCAACTTATCAGGGAAATGGCGATAATTATGGAGCGCTTTACGGACGCCATACTGGCTGGGTCATCGTAGAATTTCAGCAGGAAATTGATGGTAATACCTTTTATTCTGGCATCCCTGAATACGATCCAAAACAGGAGGATGCTTGGGGAATAACGGTCACTGGGGCGCTCGTTCGGTTTGAAAAGGGCCACCGCGTTGTTTATGCGCCGGGTGAAGAAATTCAGTTTGATAAAGTTCACAAATATATAGTTAAGGCCGTGATGACAGAGCAGGATTTGCGGGAGCTACAAGCGGAGAGTGTTTTTTCAGGTTTGGATAAGCTCAGTAAAGACATGGAGGACATGGATAAAAAGGAAAAAAACCATAAGCTATGGGCCAAGGTTGTCGCTGGGCTGATTATCTTTGGCATCCCTCTGGCGGTTATCTATGGCTTGTATCGTTTGGTTCGGCGGCTACTGGCGCGCCGCCGGGCAAAACAGGGTGGCAATATTGAAGAACCTAAGTAGCTTTTCTAAAAACTGCAAGTTATGAAAGGAGTCACATGAAACAGCCTGGATTTTCTGATATAAGAGAACGTGCTGCCAAGCTTACGCGGATGCGCTTACTGTTAGCCGCATTTGCGCTGATATTCTTGTATGGCGGCGGTGCGATGGCTGCACTCGCCCCACAATATGACCGCTGGGTTGAACTGCAGACCGTAATGGCCGATCAGTCTATTCCTAAGAAGCTATGGGAACACGGCCCAGTTGATCGTATCGAGGCCAAGCCTGGCGGCATCTATCGCGTTTGGGCGCGGAGGTGCTACGTCGATGTGACCATCAAAACTGAATCAAATCGAAGCGAGACACCGGGAAGTCAGCCTATCTCTGGTGTGACCATCGGTGAGGCCCACTGCTCTTAGGGGTAGAACAAGCCGTTGTGTTACCAGCCACCATTTGGAGAGCTTGTGGGTGGCTAAATTAGCGCATCGCACCAAAAATGTAAACTTAGATGTTGAGTTGTGCTGCGATCGCATCAAGATCAATCGCCTCTTCAGCTTCAAACGTATCTTGGAATGTCAAGGTTGTAATCATTGGCTTTAATATCAGCAAGGCTTGCTACATGGCTGTATTTGTCTTCATTGGTACGAGCCTTGTACGCAGATACGATTTTTTCAATATGCTCTGGTCATATGATGTTTTGTGTTTTCGCTTTATCAAAGTGCTTACTGGCATCGATGAATAAAATATTATCAGGACTCTTTCGGCATTTTTTAAACACTAGTACGCATGTTGGAATTGATGTGCCGTAGAAGATATTGGCAGGCAAACCGATAACCGCATCTAAACAATTCATTTATTAAATCAAATATTGGCAAATATGCCCTTCAGCCGCGCCTCGGAATAGCACTCCATGTGGCAATACAACTGCCATACAACCGTCTTCTGCTAATTGATAGACCATGTGCTGTACAAATGCCATATCCGCTTTACTACTCGGTGCAAGTTTGCCGTACACACTAAAGCGGTCATCGCTCATAAAGAGCTGGTTAGCACTCCACTAGGCTGAAAATGGTGGGTTGGCGAACTATGGCATCAAACTTTAAATCAGGGTGCTGTGGATGCTCTAGCGTGTCTTCTTGGTGTAAGCTGGAACCAGTTTCTTTACCGCCTCTACCCGCGCCTCAAACACCGCCTTCTTAATCATCGCAGGCTCAGTATATTGTTTGGCCACCGCGCCAGCATCCACCGCCATCGCCGCTTCCAGCACCTGCAGCCAAAGCACTGCATGCTGGTAGGGCTTATTCTCGTAGCCGGTGCGGCCACGGGAATCGCTCTCGCAGGCCAGCAGAAACTCCTTAAACCTGTGTGGCTGGCGAATGGCATCCGTATCCTGCAGGAATTGCACTAGCGTATCGGGGCGCATTTCTTCCACGCGCCCCGCCTTGCCGTGAAACTTGGCGACAATGTGCGCCAGCTCCTTGCAGTCATTGGGCACACGTAAGCGCTTGCACACCTCCTTGAGCAGGTGGGCGCTGCGCTCTTCATGGCCGATGTGGCGCGGCAGGATGGCGGCAGGCGTGGTGCCCTTGCCGAGGTCATGCGTGAGTGCCGCGAAGCGCACAGGCAGCGAGTAATTTTGCGTAGCGGCGAAATCAATCACCATCATGACATGCACGCCGGTATCGATCTCCGGGTGATATTGCGGCGGCTGCGGCACACCGAACAGGCGGTCCAGTTCCGGGAATATCTTTTGCAGAGCGCCGCATTCGCGCAATACCAGGAACATGCGCGAGGGCTTGGCTTCCATCAGGCCCCTGGCCAGCTCCTGCCACATGCGCTCCGGCACCAGCGCATCCACTTCACCGTCTTCCACCATCTGGCGCATGAGTGCCATGGTTTCTGCTGCTATGCTGAACTCGGTAAAACGCGCGGAAAAGCGGGCGGCACGCAGGATACGCACGGGGTCTTCCACGAAAGCCGGGCTGACATGGCGCAGGATTTTGCTGTTGATGTCGCTAACGCCGCCATAAGGGTCTATCAGATTACCGTCTTCATCTTTGGCGATGGCATTGATGGTGAGATCACGCCGGGCCAGGTCTTCCTCCAGCGTAACTTCAGGCGTGGCGTACACCTGAAACCCCTTATAACCTTTGGCTGTGTTGCGCTCGGTGCGCGCGAGCGCGTACTCCTGCTGCGTTGCGGGGTGCAGAAAAACCGGGAAGTCCTTGCCTACCGGGCGATAGCCTAGTGCTACCATCTGCTCGGGCGTGGCGCCGACGACAACGTGGTCGTGGTCTTTACCGTCCAGGCCGAGCAGTTCATCGCGGACGGCGCCGCCGACTATGTAAGTTTTCATGCTGAATTGCGAACAGGTGTACGCAGTGCTTATCGGCCGGCCTGTCTACGATAGCGATCATATGCATTGCGGGGCCTGCCCCCTGCGAGATAATCCGGCACTACTGCCTCAATCGCGGTGGGCTCGATATCGAATATCGCCGGAAAATCGCACGCGCAGACGCTATCAATCTGCATCGAATAAAGATTGTCGCGCGTCATGAGCTTGACCGGCAACAGTTCCATGGCATAGGCCTGCAAATAAGACAGCTGATCGTTGAGGTCAACAATGCAGCGCTTTACGCCCAGCATATCCGCCACCATCTGCACCAACTCGCGCAGCGTATAGACCTTGGGCCCGCACAAATCATAGCTCTGGCCTATGGTATCGATAAGCTCCAGGCTTTTGACAAAAACCTGGGCCACATCTTCAACATAAATGGGCTGGAATTTGGCACCTGGCTTGGCCAACAGGATGACAGGCAGCAGCTTGGCCAGTTTGGCAAACATGTTCAGAAACTTATCGCCACGGCCAAAAATCACCGAGGGCCGGAATACGGTGACTTGCAGCGCGTCAGTGCGCGCATCAGGGGATGCCGGGGCAATCACATGAGCCTCACCGGCGGCTTTGGAGCGCAGATATGCGCTGGGGGCATCGCCACTGGCATGCAGCGCACTCATATGCAGCAGGCGCTGCACACCCTGGGCGCGGCAAATGCTGGCAAGACGGCGCGGCAACTCGGCATGCACCGCGTCAAAAGTGGCTTTGCCGCTTTCATGCAGAATACCGATGAGGTTAATCACAGCATCGCAGCCATGGACTGCGGCGGCCAGTGCGGCATCATCCATCACATTGCATTCGACCACATCCACATTAGGCAGCAGTATGAGATGCTTGCTGGCTTCGCGCCTGCGGGTTAACACTTTTACCTGATAGTTCGCAGCATCAAGCCGCGCCGCGATGGCGCTCCCCACAAAACCTGACCCGCCCAATATACATACTTGTTTGATACGCATTCCGCCCTCGGTTTTCTGGCCCATATTTACCGGCCTCTGTTTTTTTAGCTTATTCGCCTTCTTCTGTGGCAAGCACGCCGCCACTACCCCCAACCACCCCTAAACGCTGCTTCAATGACTGCATTTTGACGCCGAGTCGATGCGCATAGAAATACGCATTGCCCATGACTTTTTGCACATAATTGCGCGTTTCGCTAAACGGGATGGTTTCGGCATAAATCGCGCCTTCCAGTGGCTGGGAATCCGCCCAGCGTTTGGCACGGCTGGGGCCGGCATTGTATGCCGCGGTAGCCATCAGCGGCTGGCCACCCATTTGATCCAGCACATGGCGCATGTAATAGGTGCCCATCTGGATATTGGTATCAAGCTGACCGATTTTGCCATCGTGGTAACCATTCAGGCCCAGCTGTTTGGCTATCCATTTTGCCGTAGCAGGCATCACCTGCATGAGCCCGGAGGCGCCTACACCTGATTTTGCATAGACGATGAAACGGCTCTCTTGGCGCGTTAACCCATATACCCAGGCTTCATCCAGGCCCTGCTCGCGGGCCGAATTTTGCATGAGCTCACGATAAGGCATGGGATAGCGCAGTGAGAAATCATGCGTAAACGTCGTTTTTTCAGCGGTAATGATGGCCAGGTCATACCATTCCTGACGCACAGCCAGTTCTGCCGCAGCGATCTTCTGCTTGTCATCAAAACCGCGCGTAGCCCAGAGCCATTCGGTTCTTGCCTCCCAACGCAAATCCATGCGTTGCAGTTCCATTGCCCGTTGTATGCCGGGAAGATTCTTGACGGCACTCACCTCATCCTCTGCCGGCCGGTAATAGCTGGGGGGCTCGCTCAAGGCATCACCCAGCTCCTCTTTTGCCAGTAAGCCATAGTAGTTAGGCTCGCGCGACAGTGGCACCAGGATGACATTGGCGGCAGATATCTGTTTTTTCTCCTTCAAGGCGCGGGCTTGCCAATAGCGCCAAACCGCCTCTTGCTGCTGGGTGACAGGCATATCGGCAATGGCGGATTGCAATGCGGTCCAGTCTTTCACCCGCATGGCAGCGCGGGCTCTCCAGGCCTGTTGTTCTTTATCTAGCATGACAGGCTGATCCGGCGCCAGACTTTGCGCGCGGTCAAACCATGCCAGAGCTACCGGATCATGTCTTCTGGCGGCATGCAGCGCGAAGCGCCCCCATAAATAGCTGCGATCTTCCTCTGTAAACATGGGCTGCAGCTGCTTCCAGTAATCCAAAGCCAGTTCAGGCTGGCTGCGTCCCAACCGGTCCAGCATATATAGATTAATTTCACGGCCATAGCGGCTTTTGGTTGAAATGAGCTTCTTTTCCATCATGCGCTGCGGATTTTCGTAGGCACGGTCCAGCAGTTTGAGATCAGCTGAATCAATATTAGGCAGGTACTGCAGGGCCGACTTGGCTACGGTGATTTTACCGTCCTGCAAAGAGAGCCTGATGCGTGCCCAGATATCATCTTCTGTCAGTGCCTGGGCTTTGACCATGTGGTTGAACAGCACGTTACAATTAGCCGGCTGTTCGCCAGCCACCAGCCATAGCGGCCTGCCCATAGTATAGGCTTGAGCATCACCACGCTGGGCGCGACCATCTATGGAATAGCAGCTGACAGCCATATCGCCACCCTGGTAATTGGGCAATTCTTCAAAGAAGGTGTCCCAATCCTGGCGCTTGCCCAAGGCCTTAAGCCATTCGCCGCGCACACGATCGGCAAATGACAGATCGGCATAGCGGGTGAGGAAATCACGCACGGAGTCATTATCTGCATCACTCAGGTGCAACAGCATGAGCCAATAATCAGCATAAGGTGCGAGCACGTAATTATGTGCCTGTAATTGATGGAAATATTGGGCCAAAGCCTGGTCATCGCGGTTTTTATAGGCATTGCGAGCGCTGGCAAAAATATCATCATTGCCTGACGCCCACGCCGGACTGGAAAACAGTAACGTCAAGCCTAAAAATATACATGCTAATTGCATTGAAACACCTGATAAATGATTACCTGAAAAGCATAGCACAGCACTAATAACGAGGGGATGCGATTAAAGTTAGACCGGGAAACCAGCGCAGTTACACGCTGATCAGAAAATTAAAACAGGATAATGCGCCCCATGGAAATAACGACTGCCGCTACAAATAACAACACTACCGTGAATTTGATTATTTGCCAGGAAAAGCGCAGATACCTTTTATCGCCTGACAACAGGAACACAGCAAAAGAGACAACGACCGAGATCAGGCCCAGAATTAGCAGCAAGCGAAGTACAAGCATGGCCTGTATTCCCTGCTGCTAGGTGTATTGGAGTACGGGTGGAAACGCTATAGGGCTCTGGAACCCGCCAGGCGCCTCTTCGATATGCTCGAAAGTGGCAAATTCCCAGGCCTCGGCATCGGCCAGCAAGGCCCGCAACAACTGGTTATTGAGTGCATGACCTGATTTATACGCAGTAAACGCGCCTATCAGCGGATGGCCGAGTATATAGAGGTCGCCAATCGCATCCAGCACTTTGTGCTTGGCGAATTCATCATCGTAGCGCAGGCCATCGCTGTTGAGGATGCGGTATTCATCCAGCACGATGGCATTGTCCAGGCTACCACCACGGGCAAGGCCCATAGAGCGCAGCGCTTCGACATCATGCATGAAGCCAAAGGTGCGTGCACGGCTGACTTCCTTGATATAGGAGTTATCGGCGAAATCTATCTTTACGTTCTGGCCGGTATGCTCGACCGCCGGATGCGCAAAATCAATGGTGAAATCAATCTTGAAGCCGAAATAAGGGTCAAAACGCACCCATCTGTCACCTTCGCGCACTTCCACAGTTTTTTTGATGCGGATGAATTTCTTTAAAGCAGGCTGCTCAACAATACCGGCCGATTGCAGCAGGAATACGAAAGGCCCGGAACTGCCGTCCATGATAGGTACTTCGGCAGCACTCAGGTCCACATAGGCATTATCGACACCCAGCCCGGCAAAAGCCGACATCAAGTGCTCGACTGTCGCGACGCGCATACCGTTGTGTTCGAGGGCGGAACACAAGCGAGTATCGCAGACATAGTGAGGCTGCGCCTTGATTTCCGCAGGTGCGGGCAGATCGACCCGGCGGAAAACAATGCCAGTATCGGGCGCAGCAGGGCGCAAGGTCATAACCACCTTGTCGCCTGTGTGCAACCCAACGCCCGTGGCGCTAATAACAGTTTTAAGCGTTCTTTGTTTGAGCACTGTTATCTTCTCTCTGAAACTTCTCACTATTTGATGACAATCTCTTTACAAATCATAGCACACTTACGGCTTTTGCCTCTAGCGCGCGGCCACAACAGGCTCATGCCTGTTGCATCGCTACAACCAACATCAAACCAAACCCGGACTGAATCAGTCAGCTTGCTTGCGTAAGAATGCCGGAATATCGTATTCCTCGACACCGGACATTTTCATGGCTTCCACAGTTGCACGGCGGCCATTGGAGCTGAATACCGCAGGCGCATCATCTTCCGCCGAACCGCCAACATACATAGGCTGATTGGTGGTGCCATCACGCACCTGTGTCATCACGCGCAATTCCGGCTTTTGCTGGCGGCGGCCTGCTACGCCGTTCAAACCAGTAGCCACCATGGTGACACGCAAGCCGTCGCCGATAGATTCATCGAATACGTTACCGATAATGACCGTCGCATCATCGGCAGTAAAGGCCTTGATGGTGTTCATCACGTCATAGTACTCCTTCATCTTGAAAGAACTGCTTGCTGTGATGTTCACTAAAACGCCGCGGGCGTTGGCCAGGTTGACATCTTCCAGCAGCGGGCTTGCTACTGCCTGTTCCGCAGCCATGCGCGCACGGTCCGGGCCTGCAGCCATGGCCGAACCCATCATCGCCATGCCCATTTCAGACATGACGGTGCGTACGTCAGCGAAGTCGACATTGACCAGGCCTGGGCAATTGATGATTTCAGCGATGCCCGCTACCGCGTTGTGCAATACATCATTGGCCGCCTTGAAAGCATCCAGGAAGGGCACATCCTCACCTAACACCTGCATGAGCTTTTCATTAGGGATGATGATCAGGGAGTCTACATGCTTGGAAAGCTCTTCTATGCCCTCTTGTGCGACCTTGGTACGCTTGCCTTCGAACGCAAAAGGCTTGGTCACCACGGCCACGGTCAGAATACCCATTTCCTTGGCGACTTCAGCGATGACAGGTGCTGCACCCGTGCCGGTACCGCCGCCCATGCCAGCGGTGATGAAGAGCATATCCGCGCCGTCGATGATCTCGGCGATACGGTCACGGTCTTCCAGTGCGGCTTCGCGCCCGATTTCCGGACGTGCGCCAGCGCCCAGGCCTTTGGTGATATCGGTACCGATTTGCAGCACCAGCTTGGCCTGGCTCTTTTTCAGCGCCTGCATGTCGGTATTGGCGCAAATGAATTCCACGCCACTAACTTCTTTCTCAATCATGTGAGCCACCGCATTACCGCCGCAGCCGCCTACACCGATCACTTTAATCACGGCCTCTTGTGATTCCCTATCCATAATCTCAAACATTTTGTTGCCTCCTTTTAACGACTACATCTGCCCATATCAAAAAATTACTTGCCCAAACTGCTAAAAATTCCCCTGGAACCAGCTTTTCATCTTGTCGAATACTCGCTCGAACGAATTCGATTCCATTTGCCCTTGCATATGCCGTTCCACCTGCTGCTTACCCATGAGCACCAGGCCAACGCCCGTGGCATAGCGCGGATTACCCACCACCTCGGACAGGCCGCCGACATAACGCGGCATACCCAGCCTGACCGGCATGTGGAAAATTTCTTCGCCCAGTTCCACCATGCCACGCATCATGGAGGAGCCGCCGGTGATGACGATGCCAGAAGCAATCATCTCCTCCATGCCGCTGCGGCGCAGCTCGCCCAATACAAACTCATAAAGTTCCACCACGCGTGGTTCTATGACTTCGGCCAGGGTCTGCACAGAAAGCTGACGCGGTTCGCGGCCATCAACACCAGGCACCTCCACCACTTCACGCGGCTCGGCCAGCTGACGCAGCGCGCAGCCATGCTTGATCTTTATTTCCTCGGCGGACTGGGTGGGCGTGCGGAACGCGACCGCCACGTCATTGGTAATCTGGTCGCCTGCAATCGGCACCACGGCGGTGTGGCGAATTGCGCCCTGCTTGAAAACTGCGATGTCCGTCGTGCCGCCACCGATATCCACCAAGCACACACCCAGTTCTTTTTCATCTTCTGTCAGCACGGCCATGCTTGAAGCCAGCGGCTGCAGAATCAGGTCGCTCACTTCCAGGCCGCAACGCTTGATGCATTTGACGATGTTCTGTGCAGCAGCGACGGCACCCGTCACAATGTGCACTTTAACTTCCAGCTTCATGCCGCTCATGCCATGCGGCTCACGCACATCTTCCTGGCCATCAATAATGAATTCCTGTGTGAGGATATGCAGGATCTGCTGGTCGGACGGCAGGGCAATCGCGCGTGCAGTTTCAATGACGCGGTCGACGTCGGTCTGCGTGACCTCGGCATCCTTGATTTTCACCATGCCGTGCGAATTCAGGCTTTTGATATGGCTGCCGGCAATGCCGGTATACACGTTGCTGATCTTGCAGTCGGCCATCAGCTCGGCCTCTTCCAGCGCGCGCTGTATAGCCTGTACTGTCGAATCTATATTGATTACCACGCCCTTCCTCATGCCGCGCGCAGTGCTCTGCCCGAGCCCGATCACTTTCAGCCCACCCTCCGGCTGCAGCTCTGCCACTATGGCCACAATCTTCGAGGTGCCGATATCCAGGCCGACGATGAGATTTTTATCTTCCCTAATTCTGTTCATTAATCTCTCCACATTTTTGCTGCTTATTGCTCTGATATATCTTCATCATGCCGCGCCGGTTCTAAGCGCTAAGGCTCTGGCCCTTGGGGGTTTAGTGTCTGGGGTCTTCAGTATTAATGTTCTGGATCCCGGCGTTTTAGGCACCCGTGTTTTAGCTGCCGGTGTTTTTGCTAACTGTGCAGGCTTGCGCACCGCAAACCCATTGGGATAGCGCAAGTCGGCATAGCTCACAGTGACTCCCAGTCCGGCCAGCGTTGTCGAGTAGACCCCGGCAAATTTTTTCAGCCGCGATTCCATTTGCTCCCGCCCCAATTCAATCGCCATGCCTTTATCGGTGGTGAGCTGCCAGGCGCGGCGCGGCGATAACACCAGTCGCACGATTTTGATATCGCTAGCTGCCAATATCTGGCTGTAAATGCCATAGTGCTGCGCCACTTCTCGCACGCCGTCGCCGGGGCCATAGAACACCGGCAAATCACTGTCGGATGCGGCATGAAACAATTCGCCGTAGGTGTTCACGAGTGCGATATTGCCCCAGCGCGCCAGTTCCTTATGTTCTTCCACGACCACTTCCAGCTTGTCCGGCCAGCGGCGGCGTACACTGACATTGCGCGCCCATGGCAACTTCTCGAAGGCATCGCGCGCTTTCACCAGATCGAGCGTAAAAAAATTACCGTGCAAATAGCGCTCCACTATAAATTTCACTTGCTCACGCGTGACGTGTGCCAATTGCCCATCCACGCGCACTTCACGCAATGGAAAAATCGGCAGGTGCACCACCACGAACAGTGTGGCGTACAGCATCAGCACCACAGCCAGCGCATACAGCAAGTTGGCTACCCACATCAACAGTTGGGGCTTATTCCACATGCGCGCCTCTGCCATGACTGCCTGCGCGAGCGCTTTGTTGTGTCGCGTCCCCGTTCGCGGCTTGCCTGGCTGTTTGATAGTTAGCTCCAGCCGCTGTACTTAAGCTTTGCGCAACACAGGTTGGCCTGCAGTGAATCTGCGTTTTCTCGCCGCTCACTGCGAGGCTCCTTGCATCTCGCTTTGCTCGCTACAGTTCTGCGCGGAGACGCTCACCATTTCCAGTATCTTCAACACCAAGGCGTCGAAACTTATTCCCGCAGCCTTTGCTGCCATAGGCACCAGGCTGTGGTCCGTCATGCCGGGGGAAGTATTCACTTCTATAAAGTAATGTTTGTCGGCTTCATCCATGAGAAAATCCACACGCCCCCAACCGCTCCCGCCCACGACGCGAAACGCCTGCAGCGCTTCGGCGCGAATCTGTTCTTCCAGGGCTTGTGGCAGGCCACAGGGGCACAAATACTGGGTGTCGTCACGCAGGTATTTGGCGTCATAGTCGTAAAACTCATTGGCTGGCACGATGCGGATCACGGGCAAGGCGGTATCGCCCAAGATGCCCACGGTATATTCACCGCCGCCGACAAATTTTTCCGCAATCACCAGAGGATCAGACTTGGCCGCTTTTTCATATGCGGCTCGCAGCTGGCCAGCATGCTTGACCTTGCTGATACCGATGCTGGAGCCTTCATTGGCTGGTTTGACGAATAGCGGCAAGCCGAGCTCGGCTTCAATCGCCGCAAAATCTGTCGTGGCATCGATCAGCTCGAAATCCGGCGTGACTATGCCTGCCGCGCGCCACAGCAACTTGGTACGCCACTTATCCATACCCACGGCCGAGGCCATCACGCCGCTGCCGGTATAGGGAATATTCATCAACTCCAGCGCGCCCTGTATCGTGCCGTCTTCGCCATAGCGGCCATGTAGCGCAATGAATACGCAGTCAAAGTGTTCCAGCTCATGTAATGGCTTTTCCGCCGGATCAAACGCGTACGCATCCACGCCGCCGCGCTGCAAAGCCGCCAGCACGGCACGGCCGCTCTTGAGCGAGACTTCACGCTCACCTGAGCGCCCGCCGAGTAAAACCGCAACTTTTGCACCTTGCTTGCCAACTTGCGGGCTTGGCAAATTGTCGAAGACCCTTGAGGTCTTAACACTATTACTCACTTAACAATTCTCCTATTACGCGTACTTCCTGCTGCAACTCCACCTGCATTTTTTGTTGCACTGTCTCGCGCATATGCGCTATCAAGCGCTCAATATCCGCGGCCGTGGCATTGCCCAGATTCACAATAAAATTGGCGTGCTTTTCCGATACCTGTGCGCCACCCAGCGTGTAGCCCTTGAGGCCGCAGGCTTCGATCAGGCGCGCTGCAAAATCGCCGGGCGGATTGCGGAATGTCGAACCCGCATTCGGCTGATTGAGCGGCTGCGTCGCCAAGCGCTTGGCCAGCAGGCTCTTGATCTTCTGCTCCGATTCGCTGGCAGGGCCTTCCGGCCATTCGAACCAGGCGCCGACAAACCATTCCTGCCCTGAATCCTTGCTGGCTACTACGCTGCTCATTGCCATCTGCACATGCCGATAGCTCACCTCATACTCCGCCGGCTGGCGTTCATGTAATGCGCCGCGGCGGTCTATGGTTGCGACACGCGCCACCACGTCCCATGTCTCCGTACCGTGGCAACCCGCATTCATTGCCAGTGCGCCGCCTACCGTACCCGGAATGCCCGCCATAAACTCGGCGCCATGCCGGTGCTGGCGTGCGGCAAACCTGGCAAGCTTGGCGCAGCTCACACCGGCCTCGGCGTAAACCAGGCCCTGTTGCATGCGTAAATCCGTCAGCGCGTTATGCATGAGCACCACCGTGCCTCTGACGCCACCATCCCTTACCAGCAAATTTGAACCGAGGCCCATAAAATGTAGCGGCTCGCTATCAGTCAGGTCGGCTAAAAAACCTGCCAGATCTTCCAGCCCTGCCGGAATGTAAAAACGATCGGCAACACCACCCACGCGCCAACTGGTATAGCGCGCCAACGACTCATTGAGCAGTAATTGGCCTTGAGCAGGTGTTTGTCGCTGCGCCATCAAACCGCTTGCTCCCGGGTATTTGCCGCCACATGGCCTATGGAACCGGCGCCCATGACAATCACCACATCACCGGCCCTGGCTACATTGAGGATGGCTTCCGGCAGTTCGTCTGGCGCATCTACAAACACGGGCTCAACCTTGCCCGCCACCCTTACGGCGCGCACCAGCGCCCTGCCATCGGCTGCAACAATAGGGGCCTCGCCGGCCGGATAGACTTCTGTCAACAGCAGCGCATCAACCGAGGACAGCACCTTGACGAAATCTTCGAAACAATCACGGGTTCGCGTATAGCGATGAGGCTGGAAGGCAAGCATCAGGCGGCGGTCAGGGAAGGCGCCACGTGCAGCGGCGATGACGGCCTGCATCTCGACCGGATGATGGCCGTAATCATCGATCAACGTGAATGTACCTCCGGTTTTTGCCGGCACTTCGCCGTAGCGTTCGAAGCGGCGGCCGACACCCTTGAACTCCTTGAGCGCCTTGATAATGGCGGCATCCGGCACGTTCAGCTCACTGGCCACGGCAATCGCTGCCAGCGCATTCAGCACATAGTGGTTGCCGGGCAGATTGAGCGTGACGTCGAATTGCGTTGTAGTCCCGTTGATGCGCTGCACCGTGAAATGCATGCGACTGTCATCGGCGCGCACATTGATGGCACGCACGCGTGCGTCTTCCGAAAAGCCATAGGGCATGATGGGCTTGGAAATGCTTGGCAGTATGGCGCGGATATTGGGGTCGTCTATACACACTACCGCCATGCCATAGAATGGCAGGCGCTGCAAAAATTCTATGAATGCACCCTTGAGCTTCTCGAAATCGTGGCCGTAGGTTTCCATGTGATCGGCATCGATATTGGTCACCACGGACAGCACGGGCGTCAGGTGCAGGAAGGATGCATCCGACTCATCGGCCTCGGCCACGATGAATTCGCCTGTGCCGAGCCGTGCATGGCTGCCAGCCGCTTCCAGCCTGCCGCCGATAACAAAGGTGGGATCCATGCCGGCCTCAGCCAGGATGCTGGCGATCAGGCTCGTGGTCGTGGTTTTGCCGTGCGTGCCGGCAACAGCAATGCCCTGGCGGAAACGCATGAGCTCGGCCAGCATCAAGGCGCGTGGTACTACCGGGATATTGTGGGCACGCGCTGCCAGCACTTCCGGATTGCTATCACTGACAGCGGCAGACACCACCACCACATCGGCCGCGCCCAGATTCTCTGCGGCATGACCCTGGTAAACCTTGGCACCCAGCTTGGCGAGGCGCCTGGTCGTGCCGTTATCGGCAAGATCCGAACCGCTTACGCTGAAGGCCAGGTTAAGCAACACCTCGGCAATGCCGCTCATGCCCGAGCCGCCAATGCCGACGAAATGTATCTGCTTTACCTTATGCTTCATGGCTTGCTCCACGCTGCTGCATGCTTTAGCTCGTGATATTTCATCTCGCCGCTTCCGCACAAATACTGGCTACCATAGCCGTCGCCTCGGGCTTGCCCAGCGCGCGCGCCTTTTGTGCCATATCCAATAAATTTTCACGCGTGAGACTCACCAGCACCTTCAATAGCGCTGCCACCGTCAACTCTGTCTGCGGCATCAGCACTGCAGCACCGGCATCGGCCAGATAGCGGGCGTTGTGGGTTTGATGGTCATCCACGGCATGCGGAAATGGCACCAGCACGCTGGCCACGCCGGCTGCGGACAGCTCGGCTATGGTCAGCGCCCCGGCACGACAGATCGCCAAGTCGCACCAGTCATACATGGCGGCCATATCCTCGATGAATGCCCTGGTATCAGCCGTTACGCCTGCCGCCTGATAATTAGCCTGCAGCGCCTCGATATGCCTAGTCCCGGCCTGATGAATCACCTGCGGCCGCGTTTCCGCAGGCAGTTGGGCCAGCGCTGGCGGAATGACTTCATTCAGCACTTGCGCTCCCAGGCTTCCGCCTATGACCAATAGTCGAAGCGGGCCGCTACGGCCCGGCAAGCGTTGTTGCGGCGCGGCCACTGCAGTGATGTCGGCGCGCACCGGGTTACCCACCAGCTTGGCACGTGCGCCAAAAGCGCTGGGAAATGCTGCCAGCACCTGTTGCGCAAAATGACTTAAGCTGCGATTGGTAAGGCCGGCGATAGAGTTTTGCTCATGCACGATCAAGGGGCGGCGCAACAGCCAGGCCATTAATCCGCCGGGGAAGGCGGCAAAGCCACCCATACCGAGCACGACACTGGGCTTATGGCGCCAGATAGCCAAGAAACTCTGGCTACAGGCAATCAGCAACTGCACGGGCAACACCAGCCAGCGCAATACGCCCTTGCCGCGTACCCCGCGCATTTTAATGACAGCAACGTCGTAATTTTTATTGGCAATCAAGCGGTTTTCTATACCGCCCTCAGTGGCCAGCCAGACAATCTGCCAGCCCTGGGCCTGGAGATGGTCGGCAACGGCCATCGCCGGATAGACATGCCCACCGGTGCCGCCAGCCATGACCATGAGGATTTTGCTGGAGGCCATCATGCTGCCGTCTCCAACAAAGGCAGGCCACTTTGCATCGGGAATTCTTGGCCATGTCCGCTGCGCTTGACTTGCTGACGCAAGTTAGCCTGCACCACTACTAGCGTCCATCCGAACCTGGTTATTTGCGCTGTTAACATTGCTTTCATGCGGGCAGTCCTTTTTGCAGACGCCTGTTCTCCCAATCAATTCTCAGCAATATCGCAAGCGCGATGCAATTGGCCAGTATGCCGCTGCCACCAAAGGAAAGCAGGGGCAGCGTCAAGCCTTTGGTGGGCAGCAGGCCCATATTGACGTCCATATTGATGATGCCCTGCACGCCAATCCAGATGCCTATGCCCTGAGCCAGCAACGCCGAGAAATGGCGCTCATGGGCAATGGCTTCCTTGCCGATGCCAAAGGCGCGCAATACCAGCCATGCAAATAATCCGACCACCGCCAGCACGCCGACAAACCCGAGCTCTTCCGCAATCACGGCGAGCAGGAAGTCGGTATGGGCTTCCGGCAGATACAGCAGTTTTTCCACGCTGGCACCCAGGCCCACGCCAAACCATTCGCCGCGCCCGAACGCAATCAGCGCATGCGAAAGCTGATAGCCTTTGCCATAAGGGTCAGCCCACGGATCCATAAAGCCGATGATGCGTTGCAGGCGATAAGGGGATGTCCAGATCAACAAGATAAATCCGGTCACCAGCAGTGCTAGCAGACCAATAAAAATACGACCATTGATGCCGCCCAGCCAGAGTATTGAAATGGAAATGGCCGCAATCACGGCAAATGCGCCAAAGTCCGGCTCGCGTAACAGCAGGCCGCCCACAATCAGCATCACAATCAGCATGGGCAGGAAGCCGCGTGTGAAGCTATCCATCAGCGCCGCTTTACGTATGGTGTAATCGGCCACGTAAATTGCGGCAAATAGCTTCATTAGCTCTGATGGCTGCAGGTTGATGACGAACAGGGACAGCCAGCGCTGGCTGCCGTTGACATTGCGTCCCACGCCGGGGAGCAGCACCAGTATCAGTAGAAAAACACCGCCTATGAACAGGTATGGCGCCAATTTCTGCCACACATGCGTGGGGACCTGAAAAGTAGCGAAGGCGGCTGTCAGGCTGACAATAAGAAAAATGCCATGGCGTATCAGGAAGTAGGTAGGCTGATGACCCGTGGCTTTGTCAGCTTCAGCCAATGCAATCGAGGCCGAATAGACCATCACCAGGCCCAGGCCCAGCAATATGAGCGTGACCCACAACAGGCCTTGATCATAGCTCGACGAGCTCATTTTTTCGCGGCTGCTTAGCATGTGCATCATCGCGCTGCCGCCTGCAGTTTTTTCACGGCATGCACAAACACCTCTGCCCGATGCGTGTAATTGCGGAACATGTCAAAACTTGCACAAGCTGGCGACAGCAGCACTGCATCACCGGGCTGGGCCGCGGCAAAAGCGGTTTGCACTGCACTTTCCAGGCTGGCTTCGCTATGCAGCGGCACGCCTGTGTCCTGCAACACGGCTCCAATTTGCGGGCCGTCACGGCCGATCATTACCACGGCACGTGCGTTATTAGTCACGGGATCACGCAGGGGTGAGAAATCCTGGCCTTTGCCGTCGCCACCGGCAATCAGCACGGCTTTCCTCGGCAAACCAGCCAGCGCGGCGCAGGTGGCACCAACATTGGTACCCTTGGAATCATCGTAAAAAGCGATGCTATTGATTTCGGCCACCCATTCCACGCGGTGTGGCAAGCCTTTGAAGCTGCGCAGGGTATCGAGCAAGGGCTGCCAAGGCAGGTTGATGGCCCGGCACAAGGCCAGGGCAGCCAGCGCATTGCTGGCATTATGCAAACCGGCAATGCGCATGTCCGTGAGTTTCATGAGCTCAGTCTCGCCATGCACCAGTGCAATCTGACCGCTGCAGTGTAACAGGCCGTAATCCTCGGGAGACGCTGGCGCATCGGTAGCAAACGTGACTTGCTGACGGCCGGGCAGAGCCATGCTGCGACTCCATGCGTCCTCGCGGTTCAGCACCTGCACGCCCGAACCTTGGAAAACACGCGCCTTGGCCGCCGCATAATCCGCCATGCTGGCGTAGCGGTCCATATGGTCTTCGGTGACATTGAGCACGGTGGCGGCATCCGCCATGAGCGAACTTGTCGTTTCAAGCTGAAAGCTCGATAGCTCCAGTACATAGATGTCAGGCTCCCCCATGCCCAGCGCGACCAGCACCGGCAAACCGATATTGCCGGCAACGATGGTGTTAAAGCCGGCCGCCTTGCACATCTCGCCGACCAGGGTCGTCACGGTGCTCTTGCCGTTGGCGCCGGTGATGGCAATCACCTTGGCATGGGCCGGCTTGTACTGGGCAAACAGCTCTATATCGCCCACCACGGGAATACCACGCTTGATGGCTGCCTGTATCTGCGGCTCTGCCTGTGGCCCATCCACAGCCACGCCAGGACTCGCGACTACAATTTCGGCATCAGCAAATGCGGCGTGAGTGAATGCGCCGAGATGCACGATCACCTGTGGCAACTCTTCTCGCAGCAGTTCAAGGTTGGGCGGAGCACTGCGCGTATCGGCGACAGACAAAACCGCGCCTTGGCTGTGCAGCCAGCGCAATGCCGAAAGGCCGGTATCACCCAGACCTAAAACCAGCACCCTTTTGTCTTTTAACACCAAACGCATTTAATTTAATCGCCTCATCTGAGTTTCAACGTTGAGAGCCCAACCAGCACCAGCATCATGCTGATGATCCAGAATCGCACCACGACCTGGGTTTCTTTCCAGCCCTTTTGTTCATAGTGGTGGTGCAGCGGCGCCATGAGGAAAATGCGCCGGCCCACGCCATATTTCTTTTTGGTGTAGCGAAAGTAGGTCACCTGGGCGGCCACCGACAAGGTTTCCATGACGAACACACCGCCCATGATGAACAGCACAATTTCCTGGCGCACTATCACCGCCACCACGCCTAACGCCGCACCCAGCGCCAGCGCACCCACATCGCCCATAAACACTTCGGCCGGATAAGCGTTGAACCAGAGGAAGCCCAGTCCGGCACCCGCCATGGCCGCACAGAACACCATGAGCTCACCTGCCCCCGGCACATAAGGCACGCCCAGGTATTTGGAGAAATAGAGATGACCGGCAACGTAGGCAAAAATCGCCAGCGCGCTGCCCACCATGACGGTCGGCATGATAGCGAGGCCGTCCAGGCCATCGGTAAGATTGACCGCATTACTGCTGCCGACAATGACCAGATAGGTCAGTACGATGAAGCTGACAGCGCCTAACGGAATAACCAGATGCTTGAAAAATGGCACAATCAGCTGCGTTTCGGCAACGGAGGCAGAAGTGGCGTAGAGATAAAACGCTACGCTCAGGCCTATGACTGACTGCCAGAAATACTTGAAGCCTGCTGACAAACCCTTGGGATTACGATGTACCACTTTGCGCCAGTCATCCACCCAGCCAATAATGCCGAAACCCAGGGTAGTCACCAGCACCACCCAAACGAAGCGGTTAGCTAGATCAGCCCACAACAGGGTAGAAATCGCGATGGCAACCAGTATCAGCGCGCCGCCCATGGTTGGCGTGCCGGCCTTGATCAAATGCGTCTGCGGACCATCGTCACGTACCGCCTGGCCTACTTTGTACTGGGTGAGCTTGCGTATCATGAGCGGCCCGACCATAAAGGAGATGGTCAGCGCGGTAAGTGTCGCCAGCACCGCGCGCAGCGTAATGTAATTGAACACATTGAAAGCACGTATGTCGTGCCCCAGCCAGCGTGCAAGTTCCAGCAGCATTTAGTGTCCCTCCCCGTTTTTTTCCATGGTGATCAAGTTAACCACTCGTTCCATGCGCATAAAACGTGAGCCCTTGACCAGCACGCTGGCTGCGGCGCCCATATGTTGCGTCAAGTCGGCAGCCAGCGCTTCTGGCGTTGCGTAATGCCGGGCACAGCTTTGTTCTCCATCAACAGCAAAGGCCGCAACCGCCTCATGACTCAGATCACCTAGGACAAAAAGCGCATCGATACCGGCCTGCCGGGCATAACGACCAATCTCCGCATGCAGCTTGGCTGCGTCCGCACCCAGCTCACCCATGTCGCCCAGCACCAGCAGCTTTTTCCCCGGCCTGACCGCCAGCACATCAATGGCAGCCTTCATGGAAGCGGGGTTGGCGTTGTATGTGTCATCTATTATCTGCGTGCCATTGATCCCGGCTTTAAGCTGCAAGCGGCCTTTGATGCCGCCGAAGGCCGCGAGGCCAGCCGTAATCGCATTTAATGGCACACCCATGGCCAAAGCTGCTGTAGCAGCAGCCAGCGCGTTACGCACATTGTGCACACCAGCCACAGGCAAGCTGAATTCGGCAACGCCTTGCGGCCCATTCATTTGCACTGTGCTGTCATCGGCGTGCAGTTGATAGCTTGCGCCCACATCTGCCGTATGCTCGAGACCGAAGGTCAGGACTTTATGCTGTGCAGCAAGCCTGTGCCACAGCGGTGCAAAAGCATCATCTGCATTGATGACAGCAATGCCATCCACCACCAAACCTTCAAATATTTCCCCCTTGGCCTGTGCAATTGCCTCTATCGTGCCCAAGCCACCGAGATGCGCCATGGTGGCATTGTTAATCAAGGCCACGGTCGGGCGGCCTATGCGTGTCAGGTAGCTGATTTCACCCGGGTGATTCATGCCCATCTCGGCAACGGCATACTGATGCTGACTGCGCAGTTTGAGCAGGGTAAGCGGCAGGCCGATATCGTTATTCAGGTTGCCCTGGGTGGCGAGTACAGCGTCGTCGTTGCCAGTCGCCGCGCGCAGGATGGAAGCCAGCATTTCCTTCACCGTGGTCTTGCCATTGCTGCCGGTTATCGCCGCCAGCGGAATAGTAAATTTGCTGCGCCAGTGGGCTGCCAGCTTGCCCAGCGCCAGGCGCGTGTCTTGCACCAACAACGCAGGAGACAGCCCAGCTTGCGGAACGGAAATCATGGCAGCAGCAACCCCTTGCTCCAGGCACTTCTGCGCGTAAGCATGGCCGTCGAAATGCTCGCCGCGCAAGGCGACGAACAATTGCCCTTGTGTCAGGCTGCGGCTATCGCTGCCAACGCTGGTAAACAGCGTATCCTGCCCGATGACCCTGCCCTGGGTGGCGACTGCCGCTTCACTCAAGCGCATCATGCCGCCTGGCCTCCATACTGTTGCAGCGCCTGCTTGGCCACTTGCTGATCGCTGAATGGATGTTTGACACCTTGGATGTCCTGATAATCCTCATGGCCCTTGCCCGCCACCAGCACGATGTCGCCTGGCTTGGCCATATTCACCGCCAGCGCAATGGCGGAGGCGCGGTCCTGCTCGATGCGATAGCCACCACGCATACCATCGGTGATAGCGATAATGATTTCTGCGGGATGCTCATGACGCGGATTGTCGGAGGTGACAACGGCCTGATCGGCCAATCTGCTCACCACCTCCCCCATGAGCGGGCGCTTGCCCTTGTCGCGATTGCCGCCACAGCCGAAGACGCAAATCAGCTGTCCGCGCGCCTGCTCACGCAGCGCGATCAGCACTTTTTCCAACGCATCCGGCGTGTGGGCGTAATCAATCACCACCAGCGGCTGCTGGCCGCCACCGATTTGCTGCATGCGCCCGGCGACAGGCTCAACCTGCGCCAGAGTGTCAACGGCCCGCTCCAGGCTGATATTCGAGGCCAGCAGCGTAGCCAGCACTGCCAGCAGGTTATAGGCATTGAAGCGGCCCAGCAGCGAAGCTTTTAATTGCGCCCGGCCGAAAGGCGTATCGACCTGCATGCTCAACCCCTGCTCGCCAAACTGTAACTGGCTGCCGCGTATTTCGCCGCTTTCAAGGCCATAAGTCAGCACTTGCCTGCCTTGGGAACGCAATCCTTGCGTCACCTCACGGCCAAAGTCGTCATCGCTGTTGAGTATCGAGCAAGAGAGTCCGGGCCAATCGAAGAGCCCCTTCTTGGCCGCGGCATAGCTTGCCATGTCTCCGTGGTAATCCAGATGGTCACGCGACAGGTTGGTGAACACCGCGACGTCGAAATGCACACCATTGACGCGACCTTGAACCAAGCCATGTGACGAGACTTCCATGGCAAGCACACCAGCACCCTGCTTGCGGTAATCCGCGAGCATGCTGTGCAGCAGGATAGGATCGGGGGTAGTGTTAATGGCAGCAGACAGAGCATGAGGGAAACCATTGCCCAGCGTGCCGATGACGGCCGTCTTGCGACCCATTGCAGTGAGTGCCTGAGCAATCCAGTGGCTGCATGAAGTCTTACCGTTGGTGCCGGTGACGCCTATCATCCACAGTTGTTTTGAAGGCTGGCCATAAAAACTATCCGCGATCACCCCAGCCTCGTCACGCAAGCCTGCAACCGGCAGATTGGGCACCTGCCATTGGTGGTTCCATTCAAACCCGGATTGCTCCCAAAGCACGGCAGCAGCGCCTTGTATCAGCGCTTGCTGGATGAACTGGCGACCATCTGCATGCTCGCCGGGATAGGCCAGGAACAGGCTGCCAGCGCCAACTTTCCGACTGTCTGCCGTGATATGGCTGGCAGTAGCACCCTGGACAGCCAGCGCGTTCAAGGCCATATTCATGTAGCCTCCTTCACTTCCTGGGCATTTTCCGGAGGAATCACGATATTGTTGTTGGGAGCATCCTGAGGCACTGCAAGCATGCGCAGTGCACCCGACATCACTGTGCTGAACACGGGGGCAGCGACCTGCCCACCGTAATATTGGCCATTGCTGGGTTCATCGATCATGACGGCAATGATCAGGCGCGGGTTGGAAGCCGGTGCCATGCCGATGAAGGAGGCTATGTATTTGTTATGCTGGTAGCCACCAATGCCGAGCTTGTGAGCAGTCCCGGTTTTGCCGGCGACGCGGTAACCCAGCACCTGCGCCTTTGGCGCAGTACCGCCAGGCTGCACGACCATCTCCAGCATATCCTTGACCTGGTGCGCGGTCTCGGCCGAGATGACTTGCTGGCCTATAGGTACATCCCTGGTTTTAAGCAAGGACACCGGCATCAACTCGCCATCATTGGCAAATATGCCATATGCCCGCGCAATCTGCAGCAGACTGACGCTTATGCCGTGGCCGAAAGACATGGTGGCCTGCTCGATCGGTCTCCAGGACTTATATGGGCGCAGCTTGCCAGAAGCCTCGCCGGGAAAGCCCGCATGCACCGGGCTGCCAAAACCCATCTGATTAAGTGCACTCCACATGTATTGTGGTTGCAGGGTCAGGGCTATCTTGGCCGCACCCACATTGGAAGACTTCTGGATCACTTGCGCCACAGTGAGCAGGCCTTCCGGATGAGAATCGTGTACGGTGGCCGACCCGATCCTGAGCCAGCCCGGCGCAGTCTCGACCTCGGTTTCCGGTTTGAAAGTACCCGCTTCAAGTGCTGCTGCAATGGTGAACGGCTTCAATGTCGAGCCCGGCTCGTAGATGTCGACTATGGCACGGTTACGCGAACGTCCATTGATATTGACAGGATTGTTCGGGTTGTAGGTGGGCATATTCGCCATCGCCAGTATTTCACCAGTCTTAGCATCCAGCACAATGACCGCACCCGCCTTGGCCTTATGCATCTCAACGGCATGTGCGAGTTCGCGATAGGCCAGATACTGGATCTTGCGATCGATGGAGAGGGCCAGATCATGTCCGTCCTGCGGCACCTTGACGGCCTCGAGATCCTCGACAATATGCCCCTGCCTATCCTTGATCACGCGCCGGCTGCCCGGCTTGCCAGACAGCCAGTTCTGGTAGGCGAGCTCGAAGCCCTCCTGGCCATTTTCATCAACTCCGGTAAACCCAACCAGATGCGCTGTGACTTCACCCGCCGGGTAATAGCGACGGTATTCTCTTTGCATGAATACGCCCGGAATGCCCAGACGCATGACCTGCCCTGCCAACTCGGGTGGAATGCGGCGCTTGAGGTAAACAAATTCACGCTGGTCATTAGCAAATTTTTTGCTCACTTCCACCGGCTTCATGGCAAGCAGATTGGCAAGTTTTTTAACCTGGTCCGGTGTGGTTTTTATGTCTGGCGGGCTGGCCCAAATGGACTCGACTGGCGTGCTGATGGCCAAAGGTTCGCCATTGCGGTCCGTGATCATGCCGCGATGGGCAGATAGCGTCAGCGCGCGGCTATAACGTGCGTCACCTTTTTGCTGCAAAAAGGCTCTGTGCATGCCTTGCAGGTAAACACTGCGCCCGAGCAAAACAGCAAAACCCAGCAACACCACAATGAGCAGGATGCGACGGCGCCAGGCGGGTAATTTGATAATTATTTGCGCCGCGTTCATGGCTTGGCTGCTTGCTCCGTCGGCGGAGCTACAAGCTGGATACGCTGCGCATCAGGCACCTGCATATGCATGTGTTGGCTGGCGATCTGCTCAATACGCGTATGCATTGCCCAGGTGCTCTGCTCAAGTTGCAATTGCCCCCATTCCACCTCATATAGCTTGGCGGCATCCTGCTGCTGCTGCAACTCGAAGTAGAGCTTGCGCGACTTATGCTGAGACGTAATTGCGCCCAGCGCCGTCATAATCAGCACCAGAAACAGAACCAGATTAAGCTTTGTCATTGCACCATCCCCTTAATCCGAGCTAGACCACATGAGTACGCTCAGCCACGCGCAATACCGCACTGCGTGAGCGCGGGTTGCGTTTAATTTCAGCCGCGCCTGGCTTAATCGCACGGCCAACAGCCAGCAGGCGCGGCTGCGGCAAATCCTTGGCACGCACCGGAAAATTGGCCGGCAAATCATCCCTGTCCTGCTCACTGCGAATAAAACGCTTAACCATGCGGTCTTCCAGTGAATGAAAGCTGATCACGGCCAAGCGGCCTCCGGGTGCCAGAGCAGCCATGCATTGCGGCAGCACTAACGACAATTCTTCAAGCTCCTTATTGAGGAAAATCCGTATAGCTTGAAAGGTACGCGTCGCCGGATCTTGACCAGGCTCGCTTTTGGGGACCGCCTCTGCCACGATCTTGGCAAGCTGTCCGGTAGTGGTGATGGGATCCCCCCCTGTGCGTGCCGCAACAATCGCCCTTGCAATCTGTTTAGCAAACCGTTCTTCACCATAATCTTTAATAACCCCTCTTAGCTGTTGCTCGGAAACGGCCCCCAGGAACTCTGCCCCAGTTTGGCCACGGCTTTGGTCCATACGCATATCGAGCGGACCGTCAAACCTGAAACTAAACCCGCGCTCACCCTCATCTATCTGTGGTGAGGAAATACCCAAATCCAGCAATACACCATCCACTTTGCTTACACCGATTCCGGCAAGCACTTCTTGCAGCGCGGAAAAATGGCTATGTACAATTTGAAAGCGTGGATCCGGAATGGTTGTAGCTGATTTCACTGCCGCCAGATCGCGATCCAACGCAATCAAATGGCCTGTTGCTCCCAGCTTTTCTAAAATCTTGCGACTGTGACCGCCACGTCCGAACGTGGCGTCCACATAGATCCCATCCGGCTTCACGGCTAGCCCTGTCACGGCTTCTTCTAGCAAAACCGTAATATGTTGCGAGGCCAGCTCAGGTTTTACTGGCAAATCAAAACCTGGCGGAGAAGGCGTATGACGTGAGCCGGCGCTCACAGCGAGAACCCCTCCAACTCGACGGGCAATACCATTTCGTCACTTGTCATTACGCGCTCCAACTGAGCGCGCCAGGCATCCATGTTCCACACTTCAAAATGGCTACCCTGACCGACCAGCATGGCCTGCTTCTCCAGACCGGCAAATTCACGCAGCACCGGGGACACCCGCAAGCGGCCGGCACTGTCCAGCTCAATATCCTCGGCATAACCCACCAGCAACCGTTGTAGCGCACTGGACTGTTTATCAAAGCTAGACAGCGCCATCATCTTGGCCTGAATTGGCTCCCATGCAGGTTGCGGGTAAAGCAGCAGGCAACGATGTGGATGCGCGGTAAGCACCAAGTGGCCAGCACATTGGGCCTGCAGGGCGTCACGGTGCTTGCTGGGCACGACCAGCCTACCTTTGGCATCCAGATTCAGAGATGTTGCACCGCGAAACATTTGACCCCTTTTTGACGACTGAGAAGTTGCTGGTGAAAATGGGGAAATTGCTGGCCGCCCCTAGCCTCAGACAGCAATTTCCCACAAAACACCACATTTCCCCACTTGCGGCCACTATAGATAAAAAAAATGGGCGCTGCAAGCCCTTTTTTTGCTATTTTTCCTTTACAGGACAATGACTTAGCGCATTTTATTAAATAATAAATAATCGTTAAAAAATAAGGGGATAGAGAATCAACTGAATGTGTTTTATTAGGACTTGCAGGAAAGGGCTGAAATTAGACAGGTCAGAAATCCGGGGCATGGTCGGCCCCAGATCACGCAAACGCCTTGATGCAGGGCTTGATTACTGCAGTTGCATAGCTTAAAAAACTGGTATCGAATTAAAAAGGACAACCACCGCAATGCCTGCGGCGTCTTGATAAACACCGAGAAAATATCTAGCCGCTTGCCAGCGGTATTGCCATCAATATAAAAAGAAGCTGGCCGATAAGCCGGGTTCTGTCGTGGACAGTCATTCATCTAGGCGCACAATTACTCATGCGCTCCAGCAGCCTACCCGGTAGCGACGCGAGCCACGTCATTACTACCCTATTTGGCTTTGCTCCGGATGGAGGTTACCGCGTTTCACGTCCACCTTGCGGCTTACTCGTCTCTGTGGCCCTATTCCTCGCCTCACGGCGTACGGCCGTTAGCCGTCATCCTGCTCTGCGGAGCCCGGACTTTCCTCTCTCACTTTAGGAGCAGACCGCAAGGACCATAAAGGTCTTCACCATTCAACCAAGCCAGTAAACCGGCAAGTTAAATACGAGGGTCTTCTCCATTTTATCTGGCAATAAATTACCAGATAAAATGTGACAGCGACTGTCTAGCCAGCTTCATCTGCATTTTAGCACGCAGCGCCAATGTCCACCCAAACGCTCACCGAAGTGGAGCAAGTCCATTTCACGCTAAAGCAATGAAAGAGGTGGACCCGTATAGTTGGACAGAATGTTTCATGTTTTAAGTGAAGCGCCTTGCGATTCTGCCTAAGCTGCCTTGGGGTACGGCAGCAGGTTTC
>CAJDUO010000025.1_pt1 | contig 36470 bp, 39 predicted proteins | sample 7391151 | NCBI WGS metagenome assembly CAJDUO01 (sample SAMEA7055682, study PRJEB34461) | soil metagenome | biome: terrestrial ecosystem; feature: Peninsula; material: soil | place: Antarctica | collected 2016
TCATGGCCTTGCTCCTCTTGTTTCCGCCATCTTACGATGACTCGGGTTAGGCAAGGCTTCCACTTAAACAGCTGTCCAGTTTTACGGGGCCACCTCTAACAGACTCTATTCACATTATATAGACGATTGTAGTCACTCAGTTATAGCCAATCAAATGAGAATCTTTTGTAAAAAAGAAGGTAAAAATAGAGCCCCACTTCTTAAGCCATTATTAGAATTGAAAGAACGTGAAGTTGAGAAAAGAAATACAAGCACTTTCGAGATAAGGTCAGGCGAACCTTTAGCCACATTTCAGCAACACCAAGATGTAGTAGATGGGCTAGTTTTTTCTGCGACTTTGCAATTAAGAACACTATTACGTGTATTAGCCAAGCATGGTGAAATTCACAGTGACCCCAATCGCCCGCCACCAGTTTATGCAAAAGAGATGTGGGAAGGTATTTGGATGCCTAAAACAAAAACATGGCGCGAGTTGGGTCTCGATGTAGACGAAGAGCCTGAAAGTACAATGTCATCTGACATTGGCTATGTTAAAGCTTCAGAATATTTGCCTTTTTTAATTGCCACTCGTAAAGCGGCGGAGTTAGAAGCCCCGATAGACGAAAGAGTATTGAAGGTTAAAGAAACCTTAGCCAACTACAAGTGGGCTTCATTTACAGAAGCGCATGGTGGAATCGACAAAATCGTAAGTTACTTTTTCCCGAAGCTTATTGAAACAATCCCTACGCTAAACAAAATCACAATCAAAGAACTGACTGACTTAGGAATTTCAACTGTTAATGATTTAGCTAGCACTCATGATGATGTATTGCTAAAAATCAAAGGTATCGGAAAAGCAAAGCTAAATACTATTCGCGATTATTGCGCCAGTATTTCAAAAGATAGAGATTCAATGAGGCTTGATACAGTAACGAAATAACAACTTATCCATGGCACACTCATGGCACACTAAGGCACAAAAAAGGGGAAAAAGTGAGAAAATACCAAAACAACTAACTATATGATTGTATTGTTTTTATTACTTTCTGATTGTTGTCATTTTCTCTATTTGCCCGACTGTTAATCCGTGTGTCCCTGGTTCGAGCCCAGGTCGAGGAGCCAAATATAAAAAAGCCGTTACATCACTGTAACGGCTTTTTTATTACCTGTGCACAACTTCAAATGTTGTATCCCCTGCTTGGTCAGTCAGTTCCAAAGGTTCTGGCCGAAGTGCATTTCAGCATAAGCCAGTATGAAAGTTTGCCAATTACCGCTAGCGGTAACCGCCGACCTAAGTGGAAAAGTGCATTTCCATACGTATAAGCGTGACACGCGAAAGTGAATTAGGCAGAATGGCAGTGTTAATGAAGCGTTTTCAATAATAAGAGCTAGTATCCTGTTAATGCACGATTGTTGAAAACAAAAGCGCAATCACCCCAAGACCATGTTTTTCATGAATATTTGAAGGATTACTATGTCTGAGCATGTCATTCCATTTGAACACTTGCGCATCACCGATGTGCCCGCAGTTGGCGGCAAGAATGCCTCGCTAGGCGAGATGATTAGCCAGCTCACGGCCAAGGGCGTGCGTGTGCCTGGCGGTTTCGCAACCACGGCGCAGGCTTATCGCGAGTTTCTGGCGCAAGACGGGTTGGCGGACCGGATCAACGCTGAGCTGGACAAGCTTGATGTGGAAGATACTGATGAGCTGGCGCTATGCGGCAATCAGATTCGCGAATGGATTATGGCTGCGCCCTTCCCGCAAGCGTTGCTGGATGCTATTGCCCAAAATTACCAGGCGCTGACTTCTGCGTCTGGCGATGATTTTACTTTTGCCGTGCGCTCATCAGCGACTGCAGAAGATTTGCCTGATGCTTCCTTTGCGGGCCAGCAAGAGAGCTTCCTGAATATTCGCGGCCTGGACAATATCCTGCATGCCATTAAAGAGGTGTTTGCTTCCCTCTACAATGACCGCGCGATTTCTTACCGCGTGCATAAAGGCTTTATCCATGCCGATGTAGCATTGTCAGCCGGCATACAGCGCATGGTAAGAAGCAACCTGGGCAGTTCCGGCGTCATGTTTACGATTGATACTGAATCTGGTTTCAAGGATGTCATATTTATTACCTCATCCTACGGCCTCGGTGAAACGGTAGTACAAGGCGCCGTTAATCCAGATGAATTTTACGTACATAAGCCTTTGCTGGCACAGGGCTACCCCGCCATCATACGACGTACCCTGGGCTCCAAACTGATCAAGATGGTATTCAGCAATACCAACGAAGCAGGTAAAAGCACAAATACCATTGATAACCCTGCGGAAGATCGTGCACGCTATTCGCTAAACGATGCAGAGATATTGGAGCTGGCTCGGTTTGCCATGATTATTGAGCAGCACTATGGCTGTCCTATGGATGTTGAGTGGGGCAAAGATGGTGTGGATGGCAAGCTCTACATACTGCAAGCGCGGCCTGAGACTGTTAAGTCACAGGAAAAATCTGGCAGCGTAGTTGAAAAATTCAAACTTAATGGCTCCGGCCACGCTGTGGTCACGGGACGCGCTGTTACACAAAAAATCGGCGTGGGTCCGGTGCGTATTGTGAAACATGCTTCCGAGATGAATACCGTGCAGCCGGGCGACATACTAGTGGCTGACATGACCGATCCTAATTGGGAGCCGGTCATGAAAAGGGCTTCTGCCCTGGTGACCAATCGCGGTGGACGTACCTGTCACGCAGCAATTATCGCGCGCGAGCTGGGTATCCCGGCGATTGTGGGTAGCGGCAATGCTACTGACATCCTTACCGATGGTGAAATCGTCACCGTGTCATGCGCTGAAGGCGAGACCGGCTATGTCTATCAAGGGGCACTGGATTTTACCGTGACCCAGGAAGCGGAAACCACGCTTCCTCCTGCTCCACTTAAGATCATGATGAACGTGGGCAACCCCGACATGGCCTTTACGTTTGCCCAGATTCCCAATAACGGTGTAGGGCTGGCGCGCCTGGAGTTCGTGATCAATAACATGATAGGCATCCACCCCAAGGCGATTCTGAATCTGGATAGCATGCCCGCCGACATGCAAAAAGAAATCCATGAGCGCGCCAATGGTTATGCCAGCCCACGTCAGTTTTATATTGATAAACTGGCCGAAGGCGTTGCCACTATTGGAGCAGCATTCTGGCCGAAGCCAGTGATTGCACGCATGTCCGACTTTAAATCCAATGAATACAAGAAGCTCATTGGCGGCGACATTTACGAGCCGGACGAAGAAAACCCAATGCTGGGCTTCCGTGGCGCAGCTCGTTACATTGCAGAAGACTTCAGGGATTGTTTTGAACTCGAATGCCTGGCCATGCGTAAGGTGCGCGAAGAAATGGGATTGACCAATATTGAGTTGATGATCCCGTTTGTGCGCACCCTCACCGAAGCGCGTGCTGTGGTCGATATTTTGGCGAGCTACGGCCTCAAACGTGGTGAACACGGCTTACGTCTGATCATGATGTGCGAGGTCCCATCCAATGCTTTGCTGGCCGAGGAGTTCCTGCAATATTTTGATGGCTTCTCGATTGGCTCTAACGATTTGACCCAATTAACCCTGGGGATGGACCGCGACTCTGGCCTTCTGGCTCATGGCTTTGATGAGCGTGACCCCGCAGTCAAAGTGTTGCTAGGCATGGCTATTGCCACTGCTAACCGACTCGGCAAATATATTGGCATCTGCGGCCAAGGGCCTTCAGACCATCCAGACTTTGCCGAATGGCTTGTAAAGGAAGGTATTCAATCGGTTTCGCTCAATCCGGATACCGTCATCAATACCTGGAAAAACCTGACCAAAAATAAAGCACTTAAGTAGTTTTTAGAAAGCATCCATGCATCAGCGTACAGCCTTCTTCATCTCGGATGGCACCGGGATTACTGCCCAGTCGCTCGGACAACTGCTCACGCACTTTCCGGAAACAACTTTCCGCCAGGTGCGGCTGCCATTTACCGATTCGGTAGATAAGGTAAAAGCTGCCGTTCAGCAGATTGACAAAGCCTATGGTGAAGATGGTGCGCGGCCAGTAGTGGTCATGTCACTGGGTAACAGGGACCTGCGAGTGCTGATGAAGGAAACCGCTGCATTTTCTATTGATCTGTTCGCTTTTTTTATTGATCCCCTCGGGATTGAGTTGCAGCAAGAGCCACTGACAAGGGCTAGCATTGCTCACAGCGTGATGGGGCATAGCTACCATGAGCGTATAGAGGCTATTGGTTTTGCGCTTGCCCACGATGATGGCATGACCAATTTTGGCCTGGATGAAGCGCATGTGATCCTGATTGGTGTTTCACGCTGCGGCAAAACACCCACCAGCCTCTATCTTGCGATGCAGTTCGGCATTAAAGCTGCCAACTATCCGCTGATTCCAGAGGATTTTGAACGTGGGTCGTTACCGGAAGTATTGGGGAGTTATCCAGAAAAGGTTTTTGGCCTGACCATCAGCCCGGAAAGATTACACTCTGTTCGCAGCGAGCGTCGTCCTGATAGCTTCTACGCTTCGCTGGATAATTGCAGTGACGAGATACGCAAAGCCGAGATGTTAATGCGCGAGGCCGGTATACCTTGGATTGATTCCACCAGTCGCTCTATTGAAGAGCTTTCCACTACCATCCTGGAACAAGTCAAGCTTCCCGTTGAAATGAAGTAAGTCTTTTAGCAAGCTCTGAATAAGTCCGTCATTCCGGAGCGCCGCCCACTAAAGTTTCTTCAACCAGATTTTTCAGCCAAACCGGTAATGCTTTCGTAATGGCTTACGCACGTCCCAAGTGCAAGACATGCCGGCAGGAAAAGTCACCAAGTCACCCGCACCAAAGCTGACTGGAGCGCCTCCCTTAGGCGTAACCACTACTTCACCTTCAAGCACGTAAGCAATTTCGCGGTCGCTATATGACCAGGGAAACACCGAGACCTCCTTCGTCCAGGTTGACCAGTCGGTCACGCCCAGCTCTTTCAGGCGTGCCTCTCTGGGGGTATGTTCTACTATGATCTGGCTCATGATGTAATCCTTTCATTGAAGAATCTCTGCAAGAGGAGTGTTTATGGTAAAACGTTTTAATCCTATCTTCCAGTCCTGACAGGTTACTTTAGCCGGTAATTATTGACGTGTATTCCTGACAGCGTTACTTTTAGGATCATCCCCTGCCCCATCCATAAAATCATGAGCAAAAAAAGTATCTGGTCCCAACTGGTTCAACCTGAAAAAACTTCCGGCGAGAATTTCCAAAGCCTTGCCAGCAGTGTCGAGCGCGCTTCCACGGTTATATTCCCTGATGTAAAAAGCCTACGCAACCGTAACTGGCGCGATAAAAGCCAATATACCTACGGCTTGCTTGGCACGCCGACAATCAGGCGACTGGAGCGTAAATTAGCACTTATTGAAGGTGGAGAAAGTTGTGTTTTGCTGCCCTCTGGTTTGGCAGCTATCAGCTTAACCCTGCTTGCCCTGTTACGCAGCGGGGACCGCGTTCTTCTGCCGACCAATATCTATGAGCCTGCAATAGAGATGGCGCAGTTCCTGGCTAGTAGTTACGGTATCGATTTGGCTTTTTATGACCCGCTCCAACCGCACATGTTGGAGATATCCAGCAATACCCGCTTGCTGTGGGTGGAAACGCCGGGTTCCGTGTCTATGGAGGTCGCTGATTTGTCGGCTCTGGCAGCAATTGCACACGAGCATGGGGCTTTAGTTGCGGTGGACGCTACATGGGCTGCAGGCATCGCCCTGCCAGTGTTTGAGTTGGGCGCGGATATCTCCATTCAGGCTTTGACCAAATACCAGTCGGGCGCCAGCGACGTCATGATGGGCAGCATCGTTACTCGTGACATGATGCTTGGCCAGCACTTGCACGAAGCGCATGTACGCTTGGGCATGGGCGTAAGCCCTGAGGATTGCAATCTTATCCTGCGTAGCCTGCCGCATTACAAGCTGCGTTATGAAGCGCAAGATATAGCTGCGCGCAGGATTGCATTATGGTTGAGTGAGCATCCTGCAATCGCTCAAGTGCTTCATCCTGCATTCCCAGGCTCGCCAGGCCATGAAATCTGGCGTAGGGACTTTTCCGGGGCAGCGAGTCTCTTCTCAGTCATTTTCCAGCCAGAAATATCGCAGGCACAAATAGATGTGTGCCTGGATGCTCTGCAATTATTCCGTCTCGGCTATAGCTGGGGTGGCAGTGTCAGCTTGGCCGTGCCATTTGATATGAGTCGGCGTATTGATTACCCTTATCGGGGAAAATTGGTACGTTTTTATGTGGGGTTAGAGGAGCCGCAAGACTTGATCAATGACCTGAATCAGGCTTTATCAACAGTAAGGGTACGATAAAGGAGTACATCATGCCTGCAGCAAAATGGAACGGTAAAACGATTGCCGAGAGCGATAGATTCGAGCTGATAGAGGGTAATGTCTATTTCCCGCGTTCCGTCTTAAAGCCGGAGTTTTTTCGTGAAAGCAGCCACACCAGTACGTGCCCATGGAAGGGCGTAGCCTCTTATTTTGATATTCATGTGGATGGAAAAATTAATCCAAATGCTGCCTGGTATTACCCTAATCCCAAAGAAGCCGCGGCCAACATCAAAGACCATGTGGCTTTTTGGAAAGGTGTAGAGATTATCAAATGACCATTAGTTTAAACTAATACTTTATAAGTATTAGTTATTATGTTGATTTAAATAAAAATATACCAAAATTAGATTCCTGCTGATCTGTCCATACATGTTCGAATCGCCAGCCACACTCATGTGCAAATAACTCGAAATCCGTACGGGAATATTTGTAACAGTTTTCAGTGTGTATGGTCTCGCCCTGCTCAAAATAAAAAACTTGGCCGTTTATTGCTACTTCCTGACTTTTTTCGCTGGTCAGATGCATTTCCACACGGCGTTCTATCTTATTGAAATAGGCGTGATGTGAAAAGTACGTTGGAACAAAATTAGCACCCAATTCCCGATTGGCGCGGATGAGAATGTTCTTGTTGAACTGAGAAGTCAGGCCAGCAACGTCATTGTATGCGGCTAACAGTACGTCTTCATCCTGCGTCATATCCACACCGATTAAAAGCCAGGCATTCTTCCCCGCCATCGTATGGATACTGCGCAAAAGCTGTTTGGCTTCTTGCGGCGTAAAATTGCCGATGGTAGAGCCTGGAAAAAACACCATGCGCTCGATCTCCGCATCCATGGCCAATGCTGGCATTGAGGCGGTAAAATCGGCCACCAATGGCGCTATTTCCAGTGTTGGAAAATCACGCTGGAGTTGGCGTGCTGTATCAAACAGAAACTCTTCTGAAATATCAATGGGTATGTACTGCTGTAATTGGGGCTGCGATTCCAGCAAAACACGGGTTTTAATGCTGGAGCCGCTACCAGGCTCAATTACGACTGCCATGTGCGGTATAAATGCAGCAAGTTCTGATACTAAATCCAGCAATAGCATTGTTTCGACGCGGGTCAGGTAATACTCAGGAGTTTGAGTGATTCCTTCAAAAAGCCTGGAGCCGTTTTCGTCATAGAACCATTTGCAGGACAAGGTCTTGGGAGTTTGAGACAGGCTATGGATGATGTCTGCCGCGAAAGCAGGCTGGATCTCCAGGTTGATGTACTTATCTCTACTAATATTCATTTTTTGCCTGTATCGGGTCATTAGCAGCCAGCCTGAGACCGGTAAACTGCCAGCGCTGATGCGGATAGAAAAAATTTCGGTAACTTGGCCGGACATGACCAAGCGGCGTGGCACATGAACCGCCACGTAAAATATACTGACCATTCATGAATTTGCCGTTATATTCACCCACTGCTCCGGGCAGGCTTTTGAATCCGTGATAAGCGACATAAGGGCTGGATGTCCATTCCCAGACATCCCCATAAATTTGCCGTATAGGCCCGCTGCCGCTGCTGGGCGGCTTGGGATAATAGCTCCCTGAGTCGGCGAAATGGCCTGTTAGCTCCTGCTGGCGCGCGGCCACTTCCCATTCGGCTTCGGTAGGCAACCTTTTACCCGCCCATCTGGCAAAGGCATCCGCCTCAAAATAGCTGATATGGCTAACAGGGGCTTCTGGCCGGATTGGCTGTAACCCGGCTAGGGTCATACAGTGATAATGGTCGTCTTTAACCCAGTACAGCGGCATTTTCCAGTTTTCAGCCTGGGCTGTTTTCCAGCCATCCACGAGCCAGAATAAGGGGGTTTCATATCCACCATCTTCAATGAAGGCCATCCACTCGGCATTGGTCACCAGATCACTGGCTAGCTGAAATGGCTCCAGATAAACCTTGTGCTGCGGAAACTCATTATCGAAACCAAAGCCACTGCCTTCATGGCCAATGAACTCCAGCCCACCAGAAAATTCAACCATGTCCGATTTCACGGCAGGTTGGTGGGAATTATTTGTCACAGATTGAGCGTGATAGGCTGGATAAAGAGGGTTTTGTGCCAAATTGTAAAGGATGTCCGTAAGAAATAATTCCTGATGCTGCTGTTCGTGATGCAGACCCAGTTCAATTGTTTCTGCGAGCTCAGGGCTTACCCCCTTATCCAACGCCTCCAGTACAGCCTGGTCAATAGTGCGCCGGTAATCGAGAATTTCGGAGAGGCCCGGTCGTGTAATCAGGCCGCGTTTACCTTGAGGCTGCCTATTGCCGACTGTTTCATAATAAGAATTGAATAGATAACGATAAGCTTGGGATTGCGGCCAGGTCTGACCAAGGCCACTCAAAAAGAATTCCTCGAAAAACCAGGTGGTATGGGCTAAATGCCATTTGCCGGGGCTGACAAACTCAGCCGCCTGTATGGTCATATCAGCTTCAGATAAAGGCTTTGCCAAGCTCAACGTTAGTTGTCTAACGGATTGGAAGCGTTGTGCTAAACGTTCAAACATCCCTATCCTCTCGTAAGTTAAGATAATTTTTGTTAGAGCTATGCCTAAGTGTAAACGGGAGTTAGTCTATTTATTGATAGCTTCTGTCGCTAAAAGTTGCCGCTTATACCACCTAATAGTGGTGGTTCGTCCATGAGCGCTATCTGTTCGCGCAGTTCCAGTATGCGATCTTGCCAGTAGCGTTGTGTGTTAAACCAGGTAAATGCCTTGGGGAAGGCCGGGTCATCCCATCGGCTGGCAATCCAGGCCGCGTAGTGTATCAGCCGCAGAGTGCGTAGTGCTTCGACAAGGTGTAATTCACGCGGATTAAAATCATAAAAGTATTCATAACCACTCAACAGATCCATGAGCTGCTTTGCCATATCCTCACGCTCGCCAGACAGCAGCATCCATAGATCCTGTACTGCCGGCCCCATGCGGCTATCATCAAAATCAACGAAGTGCGGGCCTCCATCTGTCCATAGCACATTACCCAGATGGCAATCGCCATGCAGGCGCAGCACTGCAACCTCCCCGGCCCGCTGATAACAGCGCTGAACACCATCCAGGGCTTGACGAATTACGCCCCGGTAGACATCTTCCAAATCGTGAGGAATAAAGCCATTATTCAGCAAATACTGACTTGGCACCTCGCCAAAACTGGCTATATCCAAGACGGGACGCTCATGAAATGTATCTAATGCACCAATCGCGTGGATACGCCCAATGAAACGTCCCATCCATTCCAATACGCCCGGCTGATCCAGCTCCGGGGCGCGTCCACCCAGCCTGGCAAACAATGCGAAACGATAGCCGTTAAAGCTATGCAGGGATTTATTGCCGTCATATAACAGTGCCGGGACAACGGGGATTTCTGCATTGGCCAAGCTTTGCACGAAAAGGTGTTCTTCCAGAATGGCCGCGTCTGTCCAACGTGCAGGCCGGTAGAACTTGGCAATGAGCGGCGCACCCTCTTCCATGCCGACCTGGTAAACGCGGTTCTCATAGCTGTTGAGCGCTAGCAGACGGCCATCGCTGTGAAAACCGATGCTATCCAGTGCATCCAGAATGCAATCAGGGCTCAGGTCTCCAAATGGGGCGGTAGTTTGATTCATGCCCACATTTTACAGGGCAATCATATAGTGATGAGGCCTGATTGAAAGATCAGGCCGTGTTAAGTATTTTTTGAAGTTACAGTCGGATGTTATGCGAAAATAACCTATAAACTATTCAGTGGCTTATATTTGTAATTACATGTGTTACTTAATATATGGTTTTAGCTTATCCATAATTTGTGCAGCTTGTGGGTCTACATCGCTGCTATAGGTATATACCTGTTTGTCGCCCGGTAAAATCAGATATTTGTAAAAATTCCACATCGGTGGCTCCCTTGTTATCTCGACTAGCTGTTTAAAGAGGGGGTTAGCATCAGGCCCCACCACCGAGCTTTTTCTAGCCATGGGGAATTGCACTGCATAATTCTTTTTACAGAAATCGCCAATTTCCTTGTTGCTGGCAAACTCCTGTCTGAAGTCGTTGGAGGGGAAGCCAACAATCAACAAACCCTTCTCTTTGTATTTTTTGTACATATCCTCCAACCTCTCGAACTGAGGGACAAAACCGCATTTACTCGCTGTGTTTACAACCAGAATGGGGTAGGTTTGATAATCGCATAAATTGACCACTCCGCCTTGTAATGTAGTAAACCTGAAATTGTACAAGCCGGTACATGCTGCATGCGCAGAATTGGCACTTACCAGTATAAAAAGTGCAAATAACGCCCGTTTCAATTCAACCATCCTTAACGTGCTAACAACTACAGAAACAAATATATGATTCTGCCAAATTTGGGGTTTGATTAACTGTTTTATAGGACTGCGCGCCTGCTTATTCGTTCGTCTATCAAGACCAAATAAAAAGGCCATGTAAACATGGCCTCTTCCCTTCAATTGCAGTTAATGGCTAATTGCAAATTGTAGATTCTGTACGCTACCCCATATCACCAGTGTACATATCATGAGGAATGCCCATGCGATCACGCCAGCAATCAAAATAGCCCCAAACAGCAACAGCGCATGGCCCTGTTCCCTGATTTTAAAGACTACCGGAACACCATAATAAATAAAGCCTGCGGAGGCCATCATGGCCAGTGATGTCACACCTATATTGACCAATATATTGGGCACAAACAGAAATACAGGGGCCATCCAAAGTGGTGTAGGTGCCACGGCTGCAAGAATAAAGGCATCCTTGTACGAAGGGTGTATCTCAGCTATTTCAGCCAATTGACGTACGATTGAAGCCATTGTCGGCACTACCACCAGCTGTATCAGGAAAAAAGCCACCGCGACTATGATGAGCTTGTTGCCCTGCAATAAATCAAAAAATAATATGCTTTGAGTACGGCCCGCGATATAAATCATCAATGGTGGGATCAGGGCAAATGGAATGACGTGCAGTAGATACAATCGGTGGATGGATGGCTGACTGTGCATTAGACCTTTCCAACCATTGGTGGGCGTAAAAAACAGCCGGAACAGCGTGAGTGGATTCATTGTTATTCTCCTCTGCGTGCGTGTTAAAAAGGCTTATGTTTTTAACTAGTATATCCCCATCCAGAGCCGTTGCGCGTACAAAATGCGACTTTCAGACACATCAAATTAGTGGCCTGAATTGACTACGCGAACAGCCACCAAAGCATGCCAAGCATGCCGCACAACAAGATGACTGGAATAACCCCTGCCTTGATGCGAAACACTACTATGATTGCTGTGGCTGCAGGCGCCACAGAGAACCAATCTAATGCGCTGGCGAGGCCTTGAGGCCAAAATACATGGTAAGCAAAAAATAAGGCCAGGTTTAAGGATGACACTCACTACGGCAGCAGTAATTGCACTAAGCGGTACGATAAATTTAAGATTACCGTGCGTGGTTTCAATAAAAGGACCGCCAATATCAATGCCGGGCCAAAGCCTTTTTGAGCAGCACCATGTCCTCCCCAACCCTGAAATACTCGGGGTAGAGTCTTCTACCAAAAAGACCAATCAGCCCCACCGCCAAAATAATGGCTGGGAAAGACAATTTAAAAGCAAATATAACAATAAAAGCGAGTGCTGAAAGCGCCCAGAGCACAGCATTCTTGAACCAATACGGTAAGCGGAAAACAGCACGATAGCCACTACTGCGGGCTTAATGCCATAAAGTACTCCCGCTACGGCAGGGACGGCGCCATAAGCCATATACACCCATGCCAGCCCTACTAGGATAAAAAAGAACGGCAGCACAAACAGTCCGTCGGCCACGATGCCGCGCCAGCTACGGTGCATCAGCCAGCCGATATAAGTGGCTAGCTGCTACGCCTCCGGCCCCAGTTTTCCTTTACAAATGACAAGCCATGAAAGCCAACAGGGGCTATTCAGGCACCACATTGCCAAAGCTTCAGGAGCTACCCCTTCTCGTCTGCTTCACTTATCATGTCGGATTGAAATCATAGCGTTACTGAAGAGAAGTTATCCATGCCCAATATTATCGTTGCTGCCTTATATAAATTCGCCCCGCTACCCGACTATCGAGCCATGCAACCCGGCCTGCTGGATTTTTGCATTAGCCAGGGACTCAAGGGAACCCTGCTACTGGCTGTGGAAGGCATTAATGGCACCGTAGCCGGAAGCCGTGCAGGGATTGATGCACTCATTGCATATCTGCGATCAGACACGCGCTTTGCGGATCTTGAGCATAAGGAGTCTTTCGCTAACGAGATGCCTTTTTACCGCATGAAAGTCCGACTCAAGAAGGAAATCGTCACACTGGGCGTGCCAGGTGTCGATCCCAACATCAAAGTGGGCACTTATGTGGCACCGGAAGACTGGAACGCGCTCATATCCGACCCCGATGTGGTGCTCATAGATACGCGTAACGGCTATGAATACGACATAGGCACTTTTCGCGGGGCAATAGATCCACACACGACCACATTTCGTGAATTTCCGGATTATGTCAGCAAGCATCTCGATCCTGCCTGGCACAAAAAGGTCGCTATGTTCTGCACCGGCGGTATTCGTTGTGAAAAGGCGTCTTCATTCATGCTGGAACAGGGGTTTGAAGAGGTCTATCACCTGCAGGGGGGCATTCTCAAGTATCTGGAGAACGTTCCTGCTGAAGAAAGCCTGTGGGAAGGCGAGTGTTTCGTATTTGATCAGCGCGTTGCTGTAGGACATGGCCTTGAGTTGGGGGTATACGATCAATGCCATGCATGCCGTCACCCTGTATCACCGGAAGACATGGCCACAGCCCAATATGTTGAGGGAGTTTCGTGCCCGCATTGCTTCGACACCCTGAGCGAAGAAAAACGCGCTAGCGCTGCCGAACGGCAAAAGCAGATGGAACTGGCTCTTAGGCGTGGCATGGCCCACATCGGGGAAGTCCAGACTAAGCACAAAGCATCAGATGCAGCCTGACGCGGTTCGAGATCCACAAATTTTAAGCTGGATTTCACTTGTATTTATTAAGCATCCTGGCTGAAAGCGAACTGTAAGCTCCAGCCCCTATTGTTCGCCCGTGCGGACAATTCTCATCATCTTCACCATGTACTGCGCCATAGCGCAGCCAATCTTAATACAGTACTCTGAAACTAGCGCATATTGATCATGGTCAATTTTATGACATCGTCAATGTATGCCTCGGTTGGCTGATGTAGCCAGCCCATCAGAGTTTCCTTTACTTAGGCAGAGTCATATGAGCGCAATGCTGAACTTGAAAAGGCAAGATCGCTTGCTGGTATTAGCGGTACATCCTGACGATGAAACGCTAGCTACAGGTGGCCTGATACAACACGCACTCGCGGCAGGTGCCGAAATACGGGTAATTTTTGTGACCGATGGTGACAACAACCCTTGGCCGCAACGCTATCTGGAACAGCGCTGGCGCATAGACCACACTGATCGTGCACGCTGGGGACAAACCAGACGCCAGGAAGCGATTGCCGCGCTGGCGGTGCTGGGAGTACATCCGCAAAACGCCAGCTTTCTCGGCTTGCCGGATCAGGGTATTACTGCTTTGCTTACCACTGATGATGGGCCGGTAATCAGTCGGCTGATAGCTGAAATCACTGATTGGCAACCATCGGTGCTGGCAGGGCCCGCGCTTCAGGATCATCATCCTGATCATAGCGCGCTTGCGGTGCTGGTCGATTTGGCTCTGGATCAGTTACCAAATCAGGAAACGCGGCCTTTCCTGCTTACTTATCTGGTACATGGCCAGGAGACCTCATCTGCTATCCCTTATGCGGTAAATCTTACTGAGCATCAGATCGAGCATAAACGCCGGGCAATTCTTTGCCATGCCACACAAACAGCCCTTAGTCGTCGACGTTTCCTGCGCTACGCTCAGGCGCAAGAAATCTACTTTAGCCCTCATTCGGCTGGCCGTTTTCAGGCAATGCATCCTGTGTATGAAGTCTCACCTGGAACGCATATGCTTAATGTTGGCGTGCGACTGCCTGGACTACTGCAGCGTTTAGGTGAAACTACCCTGTACCTGATTGCAGAACATGCCCAATGCCGTACACGATTGCAGATCACGCTTAATGGTGATGCCGGCTCTGCAGAAATTCACGATTGCACTAGCCGCACTATGGTTGGCCAAGCCAATATCCGGGTTGAGAGCGGCATGACTGAAATTGGAATACCCCTGGATTTATTTGCTGGTGCGGAAAACGTTTACCTGAAGCTTGCACGCCGCTGGGGACTCTTTGATATGGCAGGCTGGCGTCAGGCCAGGGTAAATGCAACAGCAACCAGAGTCGCAGTCGGCACGGTGGGGGTCATCCCATGTTATGACGTGCAAGATTACTGCGAGCAGGTCATTTTGCAAGCCATCAACTATGTTGACCATCTTATTGTGATCGATGATGGCTCTACCGATGGCACGGCGCATATCCTGTCCATGCTTGCCCGCCAACTGCCTGAAAAAATTAGCGTAATTAGCTTCTCCAGAAATAAGGGTAAAGGCGTAGGGTTAATCGCCGGATTTTGCGAAGCACTTAACCGGTTCGACTTCCAGACGTTGGTAACGCTGGATGCCGATGGTCAGCACCCGCCTGCAGAAATCCCCCGCGTGGTGCAGGCAGCAGTCATGGCGGGAGCGGAGATGGCGATTGGAGAACGCCTGCTAGAGGCTATGCCGGGGCGCAGTCGGCTGGGCAATACGCTAGCTACAGGAGCATTACGATGGCTATACCCGTTAGCGCCTACCGACACGCAGTCAGGTTTACGCGCATTCACTCAGACATTTGCTCAAGAAGTGGTGAGAATGGTGGCGGGAAGCCGCTATGAAACGGAGTTTCAGATACTGTTGCTAGCGTTATCGCAGCAGCGGCACATTGCTACTGTGTCGATCCCCACCATCTACATCGACAACAACCGCTCTTCCAAATTCCGGCCGATTGCTGATTCATTACGCATTCTGCATGCACTGATTCGGTGGCGCTTGAGCCGCACCCCTAAAGCCTAGCATGGCTAGCTGTGATTATGGATTGCGTGCTTTGTCAGCATAGCCAAATTAACTATCAGCATTCGGATAGAATAAGTCAAATAGCACGCTGATGCGGGTCCCCGCTCCGCTTTCTGGCACCTCCATGGCTACTGCGGCATGATGGATTTGTGCAATTTCCATTACGATGGCAAGCCCCAACCCGCTACCCTCCTGCTCGGTGCCAATCACGCGGTGGAAGCGTTCAAATACCTTGTCCCGCTCCTCCAGTGGGATACCCGGGCCATTGTCCTCGACGCTCAGCCTGGCTCGGTTGCCCTGATGGCTGATGCTCACGGTCACTTTTCCGCTGTGCTGCGTATAACGAATTGCGTTGTCGATCAGGTTAAAGAGCAATTCTTTCAGGCGCTGTGGTTCGCCCTCAATTATTAACTTGTCCGGCACGCCTTCGAAACCCAGGTCGATGTCTTTTTGATATGCCGTGGGTACCATCTCCATGGTTGTCTGCTGTGCCAGCCCGCTCAGATCGATCGCGCTAAATGCTATGTTGTGAATGGCTTCTGGCTGGCTGTGCGCCAATCTCAACAGCTGATTAACCAGATGCGCCAGCCGCTCCATGCTGTTGGCCACGCGTGACAGGCATGCCTGCAATTCAATCGGATCAGCCTCGCGCTGGGCTAGCTCAACCTGGGCCAGCATCCCTGCCAGCGGCGTTCGCAACTGATGCGCAGCATCGGCAATAAACCGGTTCTGCGATTCCAGTGCGTGCTGTAACTGTTTCATGAGGAAATTGACTGAATCCACCAGGGTACGCACTTCATTCGGAATGTCAGTCAGTTGTACCGGGCTTAAATCACGGGGTGATCGCCGGGAGACCGCGGCATGAAGATCCCACAGGGGCATTAAGCCTCGACCAATACCAAACCATAGCAGAGCTGCAGCAGTCAGCAGCAATATAACTTGCGGCACAACAATCCCAATCAAAATCTGTTCTGCCAGGCGGTTGCGCTTATTCAACGTTTCGGCCACCTGGATAGCTACGCCCTGACTACCGGTCTCCGTCTTGACACGAGCAGGCATGACAGCAACGCGGATTAAGTTCTGCCCAATTTTGCCAAAGCTGAAATAAGAAGTGGTTTTATCATGATGGGGCGAGGCTATAGGCTTGAGCTCTTCATCGCCGCCAATCACATTGCCGCTGGCATCAATGATGCTGTAATACATCTGATCGTATTGATCGGATAAGATCATCTTGCGTACTTCTGGGCGCAGCTGGAATCTTTTGTCAGCGTCCTTAGGCTCATTGATCATCTGGGAAATGTCGTAAGCAGTGTCATTCAGCGCGTGGTCAAAGGCTTTGCGCTGAAAATTTATGGCAATCCGATAGAGGATGCTGGAATCGATCACGATCAGGCAAAGTAATGGTGGTAGCAGCCATAGCAGCAGTTTCTTGCGTAGCGAGTGATTGGTCATGTAGCCGCTTATGCCTTGTACTATTTATCCAGAAGATACCCTAAGCCACGCACGGTGCGGATGTCGATACTATATGGCTCCAGCTTTTTGCGCAGACGATGTACATAAACTTCGATGGCGTTATTACCTACATCCTCATTCCAGTTACACAGATTTTCTACCAGGCTTTCCTTGCTCACTACGCGGCCACTACGCAACAGCAAGGTTTCCAGCACGCTAAGTTCACGCGGGGAAAGCGCCAGGGTCTCGCCATTTGCAGTCACTAATCTATCTTTGGTATCCAGGCTAAGTGGGCCGAATTGGATCACTGAGGTAGTGACCGTATGGCTGCGCCGGATCTGGGCACGTAGCCGGGCTTCCAGTTCTGGCAGCTTGAATGGCTTCGTCAGGTAATCATCCGCGCCAAGATCCAGGCCCTTGACCCGATCTTCCAGCGCATCACGTGCAGTCAGTATGATGACTGGCGCGTGAATCTTACGTGCTCGTAAACGCTGCAACACCTCAAAACCATCCATGCGCGGCAAGCCAAGATCAAGCACTATGGCTTCATAAATCTGCCCATGCAATGCCAGATCGGCATCATGGCCGTCCTTGGCCCAGTCCACGGCATAGCCGGACTTCATCAAGGAACGGCTAACGGCGCTACCCAGTGTTCCATCGTCCTCGACCAGCAAAATACGCATAGCAGTTGCTCCCGAAATAATTCAGTTACCCATTGTAAGCTAACAGTAAGTGCGCGAGCTTACTGTTAGCTTTCAGTCGGTGTGGTAGCAATCAGGATGAAGAAGACGCATCAATTTTTATTGGCACATAGCTACTGGGATATCGTCCCGGTGCTATGCGGTATCGGCCATCTGGCCTATTTGGTAGGTATGCTGCTGCTGTTCGCGCACTTGCCGTGGTGGGCCAACCTGATATTAGGTTTGCTCTATTCACTCAGCATATCCTGGAACATTAATGGAGTTTCGCACAACTTCATCCACAACGCGTATTTCAAGTCGCCGATATTCAATCGCCTGTTCAGCCTGATCGAATCGCTCAGCATGGTGTTTTCCCAAACGTTCTATGACAACGTGCACCGCCGCCATCACATGGGCAACAGTGATCGTCAGGACGATCATGGGCAGACCGTGGACTGGCTATCCATCTATCGCCATGGCAAGGATGGCGTAGCGGAAAATGTGTGGGCTTATACCTTCAAAAGCTATTTCCGCGATGACCCTGGACAGATTTTCCGCGAAATCAAGCGTCGCAGCCCATTCCTGGCATGGTTAGGCGTATTCGAGATTATGGCGTCCATTACCATGGTCATCGTCGGTTTCGTCCTGAATTGGAAATTCATGTTGTTCATGGTGCCCTTCTACTACCTGGGGCACAGCCTTTCCTCACTTAATGGCTACTATGAGCATTGGCGTGGCAATCCCGATCTGCCCATCGCCTGGGGTGTCAGTAGCTACAATTGGCTCTACAACGTCATTTGGTTCAACAACGGTTATCACGCTGAACACCATTACCGGCCTAAACATCACTGGACACGCATGAAAGAGCTGCACCAGCAATTGGCCGTGCGCCAGCGCGAAGCTGGGGTACATGTCATTAGCTGGCCGCATGGACTGGGGTTTTTACAGGCTGAACATACAAGCCCGGGCAGCTAAATAGTTGCGTAAGTCTTTTGTAAGTAAGCGCCCTTAACCTAGCCTCATAAACAACTCAGAGCCCAACTCCAGACCTCGGGAATATGCATGCTTTTCATTATTGATTTCGACGGTACACTTTCTACGCGCGATACGGTAGATGCAATGCTGGAACGCTTTGCCGGAGATAGCTGGGAGTTGGTAGAGCGGGAATGGCTGGATGGCAAGATCACTGCCGTGGAATGCATGACACAGCAGATACGCATGGTCAAGGCTGACCATGTAACACTGGAAGGATTTTTTCGCGGCATCCAGCTGGATGCCAGCTTTCTGCCCTTTTATCAGCATGTGAGCCACTTTTCCAAAGTCGCTATCGTCAGTGATGGTCTGGATCACGCGATCAAGGTTGCCACACGCAATGCTGCATTGCCGGAAATACCAATCTACGCCAATCACCTGCATTTTGTGCCGCAAGGCATCGACATTTCATTCCCGCGCCTTGATGCTGCCTGCCAGGCTGGGAATGGCGTATGCAAATGTGCAGTGGCACGGGACTTGGCCCAGGAGTCTAGCGGGCCCATCATTCTGGTTGGTGATGGCAAATCCGACGCCTGCCTGGCCCACCGCGCGGACGTAGTGTTTGCCAAAGGTTCGCTGATCAAATACTGCAAAGCACAAAATATTACCTATCACGCATTTCAAACCTTTGCCGACGTTCTCGCCAAGGTCAAGAAATGGCCGCTTGAAGCCCCGCAAAGAACCACAGCCTTATTGCTCGCCTAATTTTTCCTGTTTAGAAGTTTTAAAGAAAACTACCCATGAATCAGAAAATCATCGAAATTCTCGAGAAAAATGACAAATACTGCTCTCACGGCGATACGGTCAATTACGCTGACCCGCCCAAGGTGTTTGAATCCTGCGATGGCAGTTTTTTGTATGACGACAATAAGACACCGTATCTGGATTGGCAGATGTGGTACTCAGCAGTAAATTTCGGTTATAAGAACAAGCGTCTCAGCGATGTGCTCAGAAAGCAGATCGACACGCTACCGCAACTGGCAAGCCAGTATTTGCATAAAGAAAAGGTCGAACTGGCTGAAATCATCTGCAAATACGTTGAAGAAAAATACGGCGTCAAAGGTCGTGTGCATTTCAACGTCGGCGGCGCGCAAGCCGTGGAAGACTCCATCAAGCTGGTACGCAACCATACCGGCAAAACCCATCAGTTCGCCTTCATGGGCGGCTACCATGGGCGCACGCTGGGCGCTTCGGCCATTACCTCCAGTTACCGCTACCGCCGCCGTTTCGGCAATTTTGCCGACCGCGCGCATTTCGTACCGTATCCGTACTGCTTCCGCTGCCCGTATGACATGAAGGTGGAAACCTGCGACACCTATTGCCACAAGGAGTTTGAAAAGCTGTTCGAAACGGAATATCAATCGTTTTGGGACGAAAAAACCAGGCAATGCGAATTCGGCGCGTTTTACATCGAGCCTATGCAGGGTACCGGCGGTTACATCATTCCGCCGGAAGGCTACATGCAAAAGCTGGCCAAAACGCTGAAGGAGCGCAACATCCTGCTGGTGGCTGATGAAATACAGATGGGCGTTTACCGCACCGGCAAGCTCTGGTCGTGGGAAAATTTCGGCATTGTTCCCGATATATTCGTCTTCGGTAAGGCTATTACCAATGGCTTGAATCCGCTGTCCGGCATCTGGGCGCGTGAAGAGCTGATTTCGCCGGAAAAATTCCCTCCCGGTTCTACGCATTCCACTTTTGCATCCAACCCGCTCGGTACTTCAGTGGCACTGGAAGTCATGAAGATGACCCAGGAACATGATTTCGAACCGGGCATCCGGGCAAAAGGCGCGTATTTCCTCAAGCGTATCCAGGAGCTGAAATCACGCTGGAAAGTGGTTGGCGATGTCAGTGGTCTGGGTTTGGCACTGCGTATCGAGCTTTGCCAGGCCGATGGCTATACACCAAGCCGTGAGCTGGCCGACCGCATGTTTAACGAAGGCCTCAAGGGCGATATGCTTGTGGGCGAAAAAAAGTATGGCCTGGTACTCGATATTGGTGGCTACTCCAAGAATGTCATTACGCTGGCGCCATCGCTGGAAATTTCAGAAGAAGAGATCGATCTTGGCATCCACCTGTTCGAGATGCTGTTGCGTCGATGCGGGGCAGAGTGAATTTACCATGCAGGATATCTGCGTGTTTGATTTCGATGGCAGCGTCAGTAAACAGGCCGGACTCATGGAGCATTACCGTGAGCGTATCAAACTCGTAGATTTAAAGCGTCATGCACATGCGGCACGGTTATGGGCCAGCCCGGACAAGTTTGAAAGTATCCGCAGCGAGGCTTTTGCAGGCAGGAGACCATTTTTCTCCTTTCTCGGCTCCGGCGACTACCACCACTTCTCGCTGGCATTGATTGCTCAACATCGTGAGCCGTTAAGCGTAGTGCTATTCGACAATCATCCAGACTGGATGCGGCCACCGCACCGCTACCACTGCGGCACCTGGGTACATGCGCTGGCACGTCTGCCGCAAGTGCAGCGCGTCATCATTGTTGGTCTGGAAAGCGGTGATATTGCCGGCAAGCAGTTTGCTAATGGAGATGTGGAGAGCTACACCAGCGGCAAGATTGTGCTGCTGCCATTTCGCCCGGTAGGAGCGATGATTCCGGGCAAAGGGCTAGTCAATTTAAGCAGCAAATTGCAAACCGACCTGTACTCCGGCATTGCCGAGATACTGGCCGCCGTAGCGACCGATCAGGTTTATATCAGCGTGGACAAGGATTGCCTGCGTAGCGAGGATGCCTGCACCAACTGGGAGCAAGGCACCCTGCCCCTGGTTGTTGTGCTGCAATGCATATATGCCATCCGCAGTAAGTACCATGTGGTTGGGGCCGATACCGTAGGCGACTATTCGGTGCCACGTTTCCGTTCGCCCCTCAAATGGCTGGGTTCACTCCTGGATAGGCCGGACTATGCTTTGCGCTTTACGCCGCCGCCACAGGCACTGCGACTGAACCAGGCCGCCAATATTCAATTATTACAGGCACTAGATGCAAACACTTAAACCCTGGCTACTGCTCACCTTTTCGGTACTGCTGGACAGCGCAGGAACCGTGCTGTTCAAGCACGGCACCAATCAATTGACCGCCACCTCAAAAACTGGGTGGCGTGGTCATCTGGATAGCGTCGTCAGTGCCTTGAAACGCCGCGAAATTGCGCTGGGCGTGCTGCTCTACATCGCTGAATATATCGTCTGGCTGGCCTTTCTCTCTACCACGTTGCTCAGCATTGCTTTCCCCTTATCCAGCCTCAATGTCATTCTGATTATGGTCGCCTCGACGATATTTCTTGGTGAAAAGGTAGGCATGCGCCGCTGGTTAGGCGCAGCACTGATCATCGGCGGCATTTTTCTCGTAGGAGGTGAAGCGTGAGCCATTCCCATCCTATAGATGCATTGCTGGGCCCCAATGGCTTCATAGAACGTCGCGGCAAGATTGGTGTACTGCTGGTGCATGGCCTGACCGGCACGCCGGCGGAAATGAAACACTTCGGCAAAGTGATCGCGCGTAAAGGTCTGACTGTCGCCTGCCCGGAACTGGCGGGCCACTGCGCTTCCATCCAGGCGCTCAAGGCCACCAACTGGCGCGACTGGTATCGCTCGGTAGAAACTGCCTTTAACGCCTTGTCACAAGAGTGTGATCAGGTGTTTGTCGCCGGCTTGTCCATGGGGGCGCTATTGGCACTGCTGCTGGCCGCAGAGCAAGGCATGCGCGTGAGTGGTGTCATCCTGCTCTCCACTACGTTCTTCTACGATGGCTGGAACGTACCCAAGCTCAAACGTAAATTGCTGCTGCCTTTGGTACTTTATTCACCGCTCAAGCACTTTCTGCATTGGGAAGAAACAGCGCCTTACGGCATCAAATGCGAACGTACGCGCGCCATGGTTGCAGCGGTTCTGAGTAACAAGGACGCGCGCACCGCCGACAAAATCGGCTACTTCAAAACGCCGGCTACCGTCATCCTGGAAAGTGTGCGCCTGATGACCGCCACGCGCGGCTGCCTTGCCCAGGTGTTGTCACCCACGCTGATTGTGCATTCCACTGAAGACGACATGGCCAGCCTGAAAAATGTCCGTTTCGTCAAAGAGAAAATAGCTGCGAAGCATGTGGAAACCTTTCTTGTTGACGACACCTACCACGTACTGACGCTGGATAAGCGCAAAGATGATATCGCACGCCGTGTCGCTGAATTTTGCCGCCAGCAGGCAGCGACCATCCCAACCCCGGGCATCGCCCAACCTTCCACCCAGGAGGCAGCATGAACAACACCTTACAGGTCCTCACCCAAATCATTGCAGACAAGATAGAGCTCGATCCCGCGTCCATACGCCCTGAAAGTACGTTCGAAGAGCTTGGACTGGACTCGCTGGATACCTTCGACATCATCTTCAATGCCGAAGATGCATTCAAGATCAAGGTGCCTAATGAGCAGGTGAACATCACCACGCTACAGGATGTCGTGAACATGGTGAACCGCCTGATCCAAGAGCAACACCCAGCTGAGCTGACTCCATGAGTCATACACCCCGTCGTGTCGCCATTACTGGCCTGGGGCTGGTTTCTCCGCTGGGCAATGCGCCAGATATGTTTTTTGCCAGCCTGGTAGCAGGCCGATCCGGCATTCGCCGCATCGAGGCAGACTTCGCAGACAAGCTGGATACCAAGATCGCTGCACAGGTGGATTTTGACCCAGCCCAGCACTTCAACAGGCAACAGATTGGCTTACTCGATCGGGTCAGCCAGTTCGCCCTATATTCTGCCAGGCAAGCCATGGCCGATGCGCGGCTGGAGTTGCAGGCAGCTGATCTGCCGCGCACTGGTGTCTATCTGGGTACGGGCATGGGCGGTGCTACTTCGGTGGAGGAAGGTTATGTGCGTCTTTATCGTGATGGTGCCGATAGGCTCAAGCCATTTACGGTACTCATGGCCATGAATAATGCGGCTGCTTCGCAGGTCGGCCTGGAATATGGCCTGCAAGGTCCCAACCTGACCTTTTCTACTGCCTGCTCATCTTCCTCGGTTGCTATCGGTGAAGCATTCCGCCAGATTCGCCACGGTTATGCAGATATCATGCTGGCGGGTGGCAGTGAAGCGCTACTCACCTTTGGCACCATCAAGGCCTGGGAAGCCTTGCGTACTCTAGCGCAGGAAGATCCAACCGACCCTGGCGCCTCCTGCAAGCCATTTTCTGCAGACCGCAGTGGTCTTGTATTGGGCGAAGGTGCTGCCATGGTGGTGCTGGAAGACCTGGAACGCGCCCGGGCGCGTGGTGCTTACATCTATGCTGAGCTGTCAGGCTATGGTGCCGCCAATGACTCCATACATATCACCCAGCCCTCGCCGAACGGCCAGTCTGCAGCCATGCGCGCGGCACTGGAGTGCGCCGGATTGCAGCCTGCAGAAATCGGCTATATCAACGCGCACGGCACCGCTACCCAGCTGAATGATGCTGCCGAGAGCGCCGCCATCAAACAGGTATTCGGCAGTGACGCACCCCGCATCCCGGTAAGTTCTACCAAATCCATGCATGGCCATCTGATGGGTGCCGCCGGCGCAATCGAATTCGTCGCCACCACCCTGGCGCTGGTCAACGGCACACTGCCGCCCACTATCAACCTTCATAAGCCGGATCCCGCATGCGATCTGGACTATGTGCCCAATATCGCCAGGCAAGATGTGCAGCTCAATCATGCCATGTCCAATTCATTCGCATTTGGCGGCACCGGCGGCGTGTTGATCGTCAGCAGAACGGAGAATTAATGCAAATTACCATGACTACGACATACGCGGAGAGCCTCTACACTACGGAGCGCAGCTTCACTGCGGCCAAATACGAAGAAACGGTGTGGGACCGCCTGCTTCCGGGAGATGCTGAAAGCTACCGTTATCACCTGGCTTTTGAGCTTGGCAAGATAGAGGGCTTTCGTACCGGCTATGCTGCGGTCAGACGCGGTGGCATTGTAGTGTGCCTGGCGCCCTATTTCATCACCGATTACCGGCTCGACAGTACAATTCAAGGGCCGCTCAAACGTTTCACCAGCTGGCTGCAAGGCTATGCGCCCGGTTTGCTCAGCCTCAAGCTGCTTTGTGTTGGCTCCCCTATTACCGACAGTGCGAAATTGGGTATTACACGCGACTATCACTTTGATCCTGACATGGTGCTCGCCTTGCACGAAGAGCTGGAGCGCATTGCTGACCGCGAAGATGCCAGCGTCATTGCATTCAAGGATATCCTGGAATCCGACGCCGAGCATTTAGCGCAACCACTGAAGCAGCTAGGGTTTTCGCGGATCGCAAACATGCCGGTGGCGAGTAATATTATTAATTTCGGCAGCCTGGAAGAGTATCTGGGGACCTTGAGCTACGCCACGCGCAAGGGCTTACGGCGTAAGCTCAAAATGCGCCAGCATGTAGAAATCGAGGAATATGACGGCATGCCGCCCGACCTTGATGCAATTTACCGGCTCTATCTCAACTGCTACGAGCAGAGCGAATTGCAATTTGAAAAGCTCACGCCGCAGTTTTTTGAATCAGTCGCGGCCTTGATGCCGCAGCATTGCCGCTATGTTCTCTATCGCGCCGAAGGCCAGTTGATCGGTTTCAACCTGCTGCTGCACCGCGATGGAGTATTATTCGATAAGTATATCGGGCTCGATCATGAGCTTAGTAAAAAGTATAATCTCTACTTTGTGAGCTGGGCGCACAATATAGAGATGTGCATACGCGATGATTTTCATACTTATCAGAGTGGGCAAGCAGCCTATGAGACCAAAACCAAATTGGGTGCCAAGCTTAAGCAGACCTATATATTTTTCCACCACCGTAACCGCTTGATTAACCCGGCACTAAAGCTGCTAGCCAAACCTCTTGCTTATGCCAACTTCGATTCGTCAATTTTGAAAGAAAAATGAAACGCAAAAGTAACGCCATACACTGGGATGTCGTAGGCCTGTTTGCCCTGTTGTTGCTATGCGATACGGCAGCTCAACTGTTTTTTAAACAAGGGGTGAACAAGCTCGGTGAATTTCCTACCGACAATGTATATGCGGCACTGCATTATGCAGCCAGCCTGGGAAGTAATCAGATGGTGCTGTTTGGCATCGGCGCATTGCTCATTGCGTTTTTTACCTGGCTGGCCATCATTGCGCGCGTGGACCTGTCCAAGGCACATCCGATCACCTGCCTTTCCTTTGGTACCGTGACGCTATGTTCTACCTGGCTACTGCATGAACCGTTCAGCCTCAGGCAAGCAGTTGGCGTAGCCCTGATCATGCTGGGGGCTTATATTGCTTCAGAACATACAAGCTCATGAGGCCAACACTCGATTGTTCACAAGAATAACGCTGGCCTGCCTGACATCTGCCTGTTTCAAACGCTGCCTTGCTTGCCTGTTGCTGGCATTGTTTTCGGCCAACGTATCCGCCGTTGAAACGATGCCAACCGGCCTATGGCATATCATTGCCAATGACAGTGGCAAGCCCGAAGCCTTGCTCAGCATAGAACAAAGCGCCGGCACTGTGCGCGGTACCATCGTCAAAGTGTATCCCGCGCCAGGTGAAGATACAGCACCACTATGCCGGCTATGTGAGGGCGCGCTGAAAGACAAACCGATGATAGGCCTTACTGTTCTGTGGAATTTGAAACCGGAAGATAAACAGCATTTCAGCGGTAAAGTGCTGGACCCGGAAAGCGGGAGAATATATCGCTGCCAGCTAACGCCGCAACCCAACGGCAAGGAGATGCAGCTTCGAGTATATGCCGCGCTGTTCTGGGAAGATCGCAAACTGCAGCGCGCAGATTGACTCTAGCCCTGCTCGTGACACCATTTCGCGCCCATACAAGAATGAAGCTACATGTTCACCTATGAAACCACATTAATTTTTCTCTCGGCCCTGATTTGCAACGCCCTTGGCTCGGTGTTGTTCAAGAAAGGCGCAAGCCAGCATAAAACAAAAGGACACTCGAACAAGCTCAAAAGTATACTAACCTTTGTCGGTGGCATGATAGGTAACAAGTACATACTTCTCGGCCTGTTGCTTCAACTTGTAGCAGTAATGGGCTGGCTGGCATTTCTTTCCCGTGTAGCGCTAAACTTTGCTTTCCCCTTGAGCAGCGTCAGCAACGTGACCATTCTGCTGGCCTCATATTTTTTGCTGCACGAGCGCATCGGGTCTCGCCGCTGGGGTGGCGTGCTGGTGATTCTGGCTGGTGTTACCCTGGTGGCCTATGGCTGAATAGGACCCCCTATACACCCTCGCGTAAGTTGTTTGTAAGGCCTTTGCCGTACCTTACAGGCATGTATAACGGCCTTAAAAAGAATTCTTTTTTTAAGAATATCTTTTCCAATCCCATATATCTATTCCTGGCATTATTAATGCTGCTCAAGGTGATCAGCGCCTATACCTGGCGCGTCAATAGCGATGAGCCGCAGCATTTGCATATCGTCTGGGCATGGGCCAATGGATTGTTGCAATATCGCGACGTGTTCGACAACCATACTCCCTTGTTTCATATGCTATTTGCGCCGATCTATAGCCTATTCGGCGAACGTGCCGACATCCTGGTGTTGATGCGTATAGCCGTCATCCCTTTATTTTTCATGGGCTTATGGGCTGTTTACCTGATCGGCAAAGCGTTGTATTCCCGTCATATCGGCTTATGGGCAATGATATTCACTGCGCTATATCCAAGATTTTTTCTGGCTGCAGGAGAATTTCGTGCGGATGATCTGTGGATGGTACCGTGGTTACTGGCGCTTGCCATATTGGTGCAAAAGCAGTTGCGAGCTTCACATCTGTTTGTTGCAGGCCTGCTGCTTGGTACGGCACTCAGTACATCAATGAAGACCAGCTTGTTGTTATGCGCGCTAGGCTTGGCCACCTTGATCGTAACCTTTCTGCAGCGCAATTCGCAGCCGCTGAGTATCAGAAAATATGCCATTAATACCATCTCCTTGTTGGTCGGATTTATGCTGGTTCCACTGGCGCTCATTTTGTTTTTTACCTTGCAGGGCGCATGGGCATCCATGTATTACGGGGTGATCCAGCACAATATCGTTCCCGGCCTCGGCAACTGGAAGCACTTGCAAAATTGCGTTTGGCCCATATCTGTCATCGTTTCGCTCATCATCGGTGGCACATATCTAATTCAATGTCGTTCAACAGACCACAGTCTCAGGAAGCGTCGCTTGATGATCTTCCTTACCTATGGCTTCGCCATGCTCGGCCTTTATGGTGCGTGGCCTCTGATTACCAACCAGGATTTTCTGCCACTGACGCCGCTCATTATCATCGTTGCCACTGGACTGCTTTTAGAAACACGTGGGGGTGAAAGCAAGGAAGCATCTCGGTATGCGCGAACTACGGCCATCCTGGCTGTCATTGCCTTGATTGAGTTCAGTACGCTTGTGACCAAGGCTGAGCCATGGAATCCGCATACCCTGGCAGAAAATAGCCTGCTGGCAGAAGTGTTGCAGCTCACCCATCCAGGTGAAACCATCATGGATTTCAAGGGTGAAACGGTATTTCGGCAACGGCCTTTCTTCTACGCCTTAGAGGACGTCACCCTTAAGCGTATTGAGCTTGGGATGATTAAAGACAGCATTCCGGAGGATATGACCAAGGCACGAACAACCGTGGCTACGCTGAATAATTCACGTTTCTCTGCCCGCGATCAGGAGTTTTTGGGCCAAAACTTTCTGCCTATCGGTCATCTGCGCGTACTTGGACAGTATCTTGCTGCACCGAATACCAAAGCAAACAGCAACTTCAATATCCGTGTTCCCAGCAGCTACGCCGTCATTGCCGCGCAGGGCACAGTGAACGGCTGGCTGGACGGCATTCCATACCATGGCCCGCGTAAGCTTGATGCCGGACCCCACACTTTCAGGTCGGCGAATCCTGATACCCACAGGCTGGCCATTATCTGGGCACCGGCTATTGAACGCGGATTCTCGCCCTTCGCATCAGGCCGCTCGTCATGAGGACGTTCGACCACAAGGCAATAGAAATTAAATGAAGCAGCAATACCATTATCAGTAATTCGGAAAACAGAAAAATATAAGGACCAATTCGTGGCGGAAGATAAAAAGGACCAGTGGCTTAATTACCTGGCGTTGACGACGGTTATTCTTGCAGTATGCGCGACGCTCTCCACTTTCAAGGGAGGTGGTTACTCTACGCGCTCAGTAATGAGCCAATCGCAAGCCTCTGATCAGTGGGCGTACTATCAGGCCAAAGGCATCAAGTCTTATCTGTATGAAATGCAGGAAGAAAAGATGGAGCTAGAACTGGTTAACCTGTCAGCAAACGCAATTGCTATGACTGCCTATAAAGAAAAAATAGCCAGTTACAAAAAAAAGGTGGAGGACTATGAAAAACAAAAGTCCGAGATCCAGGACAAAGCTAAAGCATTAGAAAAAATCCGTGATGAGGCCCAACTGCACTCTAGGGCTTTCGGTATGGCCGTCATCTTCCTGCAGATCGCTATTTTGCTGTCTTCCATTGCAGGATTGCTTAAGAAAAAAGAGGTCTGGTACGTCGGCATGCTAACCGGGCTGGCAGGTATTGTATATTTTGCTGATGGCTTTTTTGTGTTCATATAACTGATAGCCTAACCGGACAGGCATTTCAGTCGTCTTGAGAAGATTCGGCCATCGGGATGAGGATAGAGACGTACAAACCTGATTGCTTCGCCTCGTTTGAGCAAGCCAGTCGAACTTCTGCGCCGACCCGGTCCGAGATAGCTTTGACGATGGAAAGCCCCAGACCTGACCCCACCTGATCGCTACCAAGAGTGCGATAGAATGGATCAAACACGCGGTCGCGTTCACCAGTTGGAATGCCAGGCCCTGAATCTTTGATTTGTAGCATGGCACTGCCATCTTCGATGGTCACAGAAAGATCGACCCTGCCGCCATCCGGTGTGTAGCGAATGGCGTTATCGACCAAGTTCTTGACCACAGCAGTCAGGTCCAGCTCGCTAACCAACACTTGGGCGTCCTGCTCTCCCTCCACACCAATGTCGATGTGCTTGACCTCGGCCAGGGGCATGAGGTCTTCCAGAACGCGGCGATAGATACCCTGCACCGAAACCGGTGATTTGGGCAGATTGGGTGTTGCTTGGACTTTGGCCAAGGTCAGGAGTTGATCTAGCAGGTTCCGGCCGCGCTCGATTCCACGTTGCAGTGTCGCCAGTCGTTCGCGCGCCAGATCGGACATTTCCGCCTCTGACAACCTCTCCGCTTGCAGGGATATTGCCGTCAATGGGGAACGAAGCTCATGCGCAGCATCAGCAATAAACCGACGCTGGGCATCCATCGACTTGGCAACGCGGGCCAGCAAGCGATTGATCGCTACTACAAACGGGAGCACTTCGACGGGAAGGTGGCCTTCCTCCACTGGATGTAACTCATCCTGCTCCGCGCGCTGGTCGATTTCCGTCGAAAGAGCGGCAATGGGCCGAAACATCTTGCGTACTAGATCAGTAACGATCAGGAGCAGGATAGGAACCAAGATCAGGAACGGCATCAAGGTGCGTAAAGCACTGTCGCGTGCGATCTCGTCGCGAATGCCGGTTTCCTGCGCCACGGCGATCCGCTCTCCGCTGGCCGTTGTCTTGACCAGCACGCGGAACGGCTCACTGCCGACCTCCAGCGTATGCAGGCCATCGGACAGTGTGAGCGGGAGTGGCAGCGGCACTCCGGCATCCACCTTACCAACCGCTTTCCCGCCGTTGGCTAAATACTGGACGATGACGCGGGACTCTTCATCGCTGTCTTTGGCGCGGCCATCATCGCCCACATGTACTAGCGAGAGGTGTTGCCGATCAAACAGTGCCGCAACCTGCCGCAGCGTATCGTCTTGCAACTCGCGCGCTTCGTCGAATGCGGAAGCGAACGAGAAAATGCCTGCTACCACCGCGACCAGGAGAATGGTCAGCGACAGCGAGAAGGACAGTTTGAGTTGAATCGACGCGTTCAAGCGTTTTTTGAAACCATCCATCCCACCCCCCTGACATTCTTGATGACTTCGCTGCCCAGCTTACGCCGCAGCGCATGGATCAGGAACTCGACGGCATTGCTTTCAACCTCTTCACCCCATCCATAGATACGGTCTTCAAGATCACTACGGGACAGAATGGCACCCGGCCGCACCAGCAAGGCTTGCAGGAGCGCGAACTCCCGGTTGGAGAGTTGCACCGGTGAACCGCCGTTGACCACGGCCTCCCGCGTGGCTGGATCGAGCGACACGACACTATTGCTGAGCACTGGCGTTGCGTTCCCACCTTTGCGGCGCAACACGGCACGCATGCGAGCCAATAGTTCCGCCATTTCGAAGGGCTTGAGCACGTAATCATCGGCCCCGCCGTCCAAGCCCCGCAACCGGTCATCGAGACCATCACGGGCGGTGATGATGAGCAAGGGAACAGGGTTGTCTTTGGCGCGGATGCTGGTCAGCACCTCCAATCCATCCTTGCCAGGCAGACCAAGGTCGAGCAACACGAGGTCGTAGTGCTGGCAGCCCAGCGTCGTGAGGGCAGTTTGGCCGTTATTCACCCAGTCGGCCGCGTAGGAAGCATCTTTCAATGCCCCTTGGATGGCTTCCCCGATCATGGGGTCGTCCTCGACCAGCAATACCCGCATTCCCCCTCCGTCCGATAACAGTAACTCAATGCGCCGTTCTGGCAGCCCTTTGCTTGAACAGCAGGATGCTGGTCAAAATGAAGGCAAAGAGCGCCGCCGATGCGGAATAACGGCTCAGTGCCAAACCACCCGCACTGAGCGGCTTATCCAGAAAATCCCCCACCACGGCACCAAGTGGACGGGTCAGTATAAATGCAGCCCAGAAAAGCAGGGTACGAGATAAGTTTGTCCAATAGTAAGCCGCCACGACCAAAGCCAACAGCGCACCGAACATAATGGCCGCACCGGTGTAGCCGAGCCCAGCCGTATCGGCTGTCCAGTCCCCCAGCGCGGTGCCCAAGGTCTGGGAAAACATGATCGTCACCCAGTAGAACATTTCCGCCTTCGGCGAGCTGACCGTGTTTACCGAGACGGAGCCGAGGGTCCGATGCCAGACGAACAGCGAGCCAAGCAACAAGGCCAGTAGCAAGGTCGAACCGCCAGCGTACCCGATACCCAGGGATCGGTCTGCAAAATCGGCCAGCGTCGTGCCGACCGTGGTGGTTGCAATGATCGTCGTCCAGTATAGGAATGGCTGAAAGGTTTTAGCTTTGATTTGGGCAATGACCGCAGCAAGAAATACGGCCGCAAAGATAACCGTCCCGATCAGGTAGCCCAGATTCATCGACATCGAGACAGCATCCCCGCCTGTCTCGCCAAGCGTCGTCGCCGCAATCTTGATGATCCAAAATATCAACGTGACTTCTGGCACCTTGCTCAAGGCGCGTTCGGTGGTATTTTTCATAGGAGCTTTTCTTGTCAGTTTAATGTATAAAGCTGCGCCGACGGCCGTCGGCGCGCTCACTACATTTCATTAGTCTGGATTTGGTCCTTCAAGTTTATTTTCTAAAACCTTTCCTGTCTTCGCATCCACACCAACTTCCTGCGTGCCTTTGGCGTCCTTAATGTCAAACGAGTAGCGCAAGCCACTCCCGCCTTTTTCCTTCTCAAGTTCTTCATCGGCAATTTTTCCCGGATGCGCTTTGAGCGCGATGACACGGGCATCGGCCATAGAAATTTTGGCATTCTTGGCGAGCTTCTCGCCTTTGAATGGTTTGACGCTGGCATGCTGTTCGGCAGTGGTGGCATTAGCGGCATAGGCGATAGTGCCGGCTGTGGCTAGCGCAAGGGCTAGGGCGAGGATTGAAAGCTTGTTGTTGTAGAGCATGGTAGTTCTCCAGATGAACGCAAACATTTGTGTGATAGAGAGCCTACGGCTACAGACTTAGCTGGCACTGAGCATCGCCAGTGGATTTTTCAGTTTGTCGTGCCTGTGCCAGCCATTGGCTTCTCAGCCTCATTCTGGGCGGTAGTGCTGAAGAGCTTAACGTGCTTTATTTTTCGTTTTCCGAGACGATCCCTTGAAGCGTGCACTGAAATAAATAAGGCAGGGCTAAGCCCTGCCTTATGTCAAAAAAAATCGTGTGAACTGTTATTTAGCAGTGTCTTCCTTAACAGCATCTGCCTTGGAGGCATCTGTCTTCTTCATTGCCTTATGAGCTTTCTTGACATGATGAGCCTTGGCTTTGTGATGAGCCTTGGCAGTAGCTTCCTTGGCTGGAGCAGCAGTGTCGATGGTCGCGGCTGGGGCAACAGCTTCAGCTGCAAAGGCGCTGATAGAAAAAGCGAAAAGTGCAGCAGCAAAAGCGGTAATAATTTTGTTCATAATATTTCCCTTAATAATTGGCCAATAAGTTTAGGACCCACAAGCTAGTCTGCAGGTTGCCTGGAACCAACAATATGCCGCAAAGCTTACGGTAACCTTACCTTTCAAATATTTTTATGCCGCTATCAAACGGACCTGCTCCCCACCAGCCAATATATCAGTAGTGTCAGATTTACGCGCGCGAAGGTGTGGAGCTTGATCGATGGGCTGGATGAGCGGTCCAGCCGGGTCTACAAGTTAATCTGAGAATTAGTGCATCATTTTCTTAAGCACAGTTACAGCGTCTTCCTCATCATGTCCAAGAATGGTTTGTACATATTGGACAACACCGGCATCGTCCAATATATAAATAGATACGCTGTGTTCGAAATCACCAGATTTATTTTTTTTGTATTTCATTCCAAGCGCGGCTGCAAGTCTGCGAACCGCTTCTGGTTTACTGTTGGCTATAACCCAGGCAGGTGTGTCAATCCCGTGAGCTTCTGCATACTCTTTTAGCTTCTTGGAGGTATCGCGTTCGGGGTCGAATGAGAAAGCTGCAAGATGTACTTTCCCAACTTGAGATGCAGGCAAGCTACGCACTATTTTTTTCATATCCTCCACGATAAGCGGGCATACATCCTTGCAGGAGGTATAAATCATTGCAATGATGGAAGGATTTCCACTTAACTCATTCAAGTGGAATGGTTTCCCATCGCTGGTGGTCCAGGTATCCGTGATGTTAAATAGGGATTCCGACTGGGGAATGGACGTGGTTTGCGCCTCATGGGTATGAGCAAATACCGGAATAGCGCATGTCAGAAAAAACATGACCCATATAAATTTAAATACTTTTTTCATTTGACGTCCTTTGCGCAACGAAACCCTAAATTTTTACCAGTAAAAGCACCCTGCAGGCTACCTCGATATGAGTACCTCATGAATGCGGCATAATCCCTGGGGTTGGAAGCGTTGAGACTCCCACCCCCGCAGAAGAAGTTTTTCTGTCCAGAATCCCGGGAATCGGAAGAGACCATGAAACTATTAAAGTCTGATGTCCATTCCCAAACCAGGCCAGCCAGGTCGTAAATGCCAAACCCATTGGCAGGTTGGCTACCAACACTTGGCAGTCTCCCGTTAGGAACCGCATACCAATCCAAAACTTGTTGTTGGATTTTTTCATTGTCCCTTCCATTGTCAGCTAGAGCATATTCCCACTCATCTGTAGTGGGGAGTCGCTCTTCCCGTGCTTCACAATAAGCTGAGGCGGCAAACCAAGAGACATTCACCACTGGGTTATCGAGCTCATTCCTGTCCTCAACTGCTGAATCTTCGCTCCAGTGCTGAAGATAATGAGAATCGGCAAATACCCTCTTGACCTGAGGCTTTTTCCATTCAGGATGTGCGATTACAAAGTCCAGATACTGGCGGTTTGTAACCGGTTCCTGATCGAGCCAGAATGCTTCAACGTAAACTGGTCGCTTTTCGAAGCTTTCCGTATTTTCTTTTTCCAAATACAGCGGGGTATACACCCCGCTCGGGAGCAATGTCATACCTTTGACGGACGCTGCCAGAGCGGGAGATATTGTCGTCAGTAGCATCAGTAACAAGAAAGTTTGTTTACTCATTCAGCTTCATTTTTCTTGGGCTCGACCCGATTTTTCTTCACCTCATCGGGTGTTACTTCACCCCCCACGTTACCCCAACTGTTGTAAATGTAAGTGAGTACATTGGCAATATCTTCATCGCTCAAGCTCCATGATGGCATAACACCGTTGAATTGCTGTCCATTCACTGTGACATTCCCCTGCAGCCCCCCGGTAACCGTTTTGATTGCACGTACTTTATCCGCGTTGAGGTAATCCGAGTTCGCCAGCGGTGGGAATGCATGCGGGATCCCGACGCCGGATGGCTGATGGCAAGCAGCGCAGTTTGCGTTATATATAGATGCTCCAAGCCCAATGCGCTCAGCTTTGTTTTTTGCAGCAAGAGGCGGGCGCGGTGCTTGTTCTGTAACTCTCATTCCTGTCCCTTCCGGCAAATAAACTTCATCGCTTATTTTCCCGGAATAAACGAGCTTATCTTCATCTCCGGATACTTTTAGCTGGCCGAGAGCGCCTTTGTTGAAGGCGCGCGTCAGCGAATGATCTACCAGGATATACGTTCCAGGGGCCTCAACCTTAAGCTCTACCAAAGCGGCTCCTCCAGCCGGGATAATAGTCGTCTGTACATTGTGGGCTACTGTACTGGTATTGCCTTCTTGATAAACATTGTTGAAAATCTCACCGATCAGATGGAAAGATGAGATGAGATTCGGACCACCATTTCCTACGAAGAGGCGGATAGTTTCACCTTTTTTGGCTTGAAGCGCATTTTCGCCTGCCAAGGAGCCAGCGGATCCGTTAAAAACGACATAATCCGGCCTTTCATCGATAGCCTTGACCATACTGAAAGGCTGTAATCCTTGTGCGCCATTTTCGCCCTTCGTGTAGAAGTCCCCCTGCATGACATAGTATTCATGGTCAACTTTACTTAAACCTTCCTTTGGTTGCACAAGAATCATGCCGTACATTCCATTTGCCACGTGCATGGCCACAGGGGCGGTGGCGCAATGGTAAATGTAAAGGCCGGGGTTCAATGCCTTGAAGGAGAAGACCGAGCTGTGCCCAGGCGCGGTAAGCGATGAGGCTGCACCACCTCCAGGGCCAGTCACAGCATGCAAGTCAATATTGTGAGGCATTTTATTGTCCGGATGATTATCGAGATGAAACTCCACGAAATCACCCTCACGGATACGGATAAACTTACCAGGAACCTTTCCGCCAAATGTCCAGAAGGTGTACTTTACGCCGTCGGCCAGACGACCTTCCACTTCCTTGACTTCAAGATGAACGATTACCTTGGTGGCGTGTTTTCTGGTGATGGGGGGCGGTACATTGGGCGCATCGGTGAGCACCGCGATTTCTTGCCCTTCGGTTTTCTCCTTCCGATTTTCATCACTCGTGGATGCGCGACCGAGAATGGAAGCGGCGCAAAGAGTGATCGCAAAAATACCAAGGAATGTTTTTTTCATGAAGTGCTCCCAATCGCATAATAGATAGTTGATAACTGTCGTAATACGCCACCGCAAAACCGAAGCCCGGCACGGAAATGCCAATGGTGAATGCCAGAACCGCAGCCTTGGATCACTAACTCGCATGTATCTCTGGCCTAACTCCAAAATGCGACAAATGGCAGGAGTAAAATATACGCTCTGCCGTGAGCGAAAAACACTAGTCCAAAGAGCTAGTGCTTCTGACCTACCATCTGTGAGGGGTTTCAGCCACAAAGTACAAAAAATGTGCAAAATAATGCGCACCATATCTTCCCTCACCCAACCAAGACCGGATACAAAACACTTGAATAATAAACTTCTAATAAATTGATTTTAAAGGTGCGCAAGGTGGCAAGCCGTTTACTTCCCCACCACAAGATAAGCATGTGGCTCTTAGTAAGCACGCCCCCTAAGGAAGCCCTGAACAAGTCAGCCGTCCTGTAAAATACACACATCGCCATTGACCTCTGACCTGTCCATGAAACAACTCAGTTTTGCAGCGAGTG
>CAJDUO010000027.1_pt1 | contig 32316 bp, 24 predicted proteins | sample 7391151 | NCBI WGS metagenome assembly CAJDUO01 (sample SAMEA7055682, study PRJEB34461) | soil metagenome | biome: terrestrial ecosystem; feature: Peninsula; material: soil | place: Antarctica | collected 2016
GAATTCCGTCGTAAATACGTTTCTTGTTTTACTCATTTAACACCTCGTTAATTGGATGATAACCCTTAACAGGTGTCCCTTCTTATTAGACCATTACAGTTCTTCATGACTGACCACTACCTATTCTGCATGTACTATGGAGTAGAGTTCATCTCGAAGGCTCTGGACAAATGGGCCTATGAGAACAAGATCACGATGGACTTCTCTCGGCCTGGCAAGCCTACAGATAATGCCTTTATTGAGTCCTTCAATGACCACTACACAGGAGTGTTTGAATGCGCATTGGTTTTTATCACTGGATGATGCAAAATCAAAAATTGAAGCATGGCGTCGGGAGTATAACGAGAGGCGACCCCATTCACCCCTAAACTGGATGACACCGCTCGGATATGCCCGAAAATATTGAGAAAACACCCCCAATGACCATGCAAATGAGGACAAAATTTCTACTTAAAACTGGCTCGGTTCTTGGTGCAGGGTTAGGATCAATTGTGCCAGTACTTGGTACAGCCGCTGGTGCAATTATTGGCGGTGCAGTTGGCACTATCGCAGGCTTTATTGGGTCATTCTGGTAACTGTAAATTTTGAGCTTGGTAAAGCTTAGTTGAATACTGAATATGTTATAGCCATGTTTTAAAGTTTTATTGACTTTTCACAGCGGGTGTTGCGCTAATCCAGGAGAACTGCAATGAATAAGATTATTTTTCCATCTGCTTTAAAACTCGATACCGCCGCCATGCCAGCCACTGGTAAGCCTGTAGGTGAATTGCAGACAGTGTTATCCAAACTGAATCTTGACGTGCATCCCAGTGATATTGCCCGTAAACAGATGGGCGCATCTACGCTTGAGGCGGTCAAGACTTTTCAGGCCAGTGCAGGGCTGCCAGCCGATGGCAATCTAACACCAGATACCGTGACTAAGCTGAATGATACCCTGGCGCATAATTTTGTTGCCGATAGCAAATCGCGTACACAGCGCTTGCAGGATTGGCTGGAAAAGACCGGGCAAAAAGTAGACCCTGCAGAACTCAAGAGCAGAAAGTTTGGCGTAAGTACCGAGCAGGCGCTTAAAGCTTTTCAGGCTAAAGCAGGACTGGCGCAGGATGGACGCATCTCAGAGCAGTTGCTGAATCAATTGCAAGAAGAAGCACTCAAGACCAAGCTAAGCTCTAAAACGCAAATTGCACAACTACAAAGTACGCTGTTACGTGCACTTGATATTGCCAAGCTTAATAAAGATGTGCGGGTAGATGCTACAGAACTTAAAAGTCGCCAGATTGGGCCTAGCACGCAGGCAGCGATTAAGGCGGTACAAACCAAGTATAAATTACCTGTCACAGGCCAGCTTGATGCAGCCACTTTTGAACGCCTGACTTCCATCGCCGCCAGTATTCGCCAGCCAGTACGTCAACTCAAGGCACAGAATGCGGCTACCCTCAAACCCTTGAAAAGGGCCACACGCCTCAATATGAAGAGTGCACATGTGACGGATGTGCAAAGTACCATGGCTTTTCTTGGTTATAAAATTGATGAGTCCGAGTTTAAAGCCAAGGTGTTTGGCAAAACCACACGTGATGCAGTAGTGAACTATCAAAAATCACGTGGTTTGGCGGTAACAGGGCATGCCGCGGACGATACGCTGAGAAGTCTTAACCTTGATATACAGCGCGCTAATCCCGCTGTTGAGGTTGGTAAATTTCCCTACCGTGTACGTGGCTCTGTACGAGATAAGCTATGGGTGGGCATGGCAGGTGTCAATGTACAAATTTGGGAAAAACTGGTGGCTGGTCAAGGCGCGATGCTGGCAGAGCGCAAAACTGGAGCTAATGGCTTTTTCGATATTACTTACCCACCACCCCTCGATGTGGCTAACAAACAGATTAAGCAGTCTTTTAATCTGGAAATTAAAATACCAAGTATAGATAATATGAGTAAGCTGCTGGCTAACCCTACGCAAATTGCCTGGACTAATTTTACCCAAGGCAACCAGCCTTACCGCGGTGTTTCAGAGTTTCAAACCCTGATGGAAGCGGTGTCCAAAGTGATTAGCCCCGTTAGCGTAGCCAGCCTTGTAGAAAAACCCGCACAGCGGCAAATCAGCCAAGCAGCGCAAACAGCTGGGCTAACAGTTGAAGACGTGATGCAACTGGTGCTGGCACATCTTGTGTCAGCACGGTTGAGCCATCCGCCACTTGGTCCAGAAGTGTGCTATGCCTACATCGCACAGGCTTTACCATCGAGCCTGCCAGGGGACTTGATAGATAGCACGGAAGATTGGGCGCTCATCACCAATTTGATAGATTTAGCCACAAACGGCCTGGTGTTTATGGATGATAATTTACTGGGCTTGGCATTTGATAATGCCGTCACCATGAATTTGATGCCAATATCCATTGGTTTGCAGAAGGATGCTGTTATCGCAGCACTGGCGCAGCTCAAACAAGTTTATGTTTTGGAAAAACCGATTCTTGTCGGTAATGGTAGCCTTAAAGGGTTGCTGGATACTTCCAGTATCGACAAAGCGCACTACGCCGATATTGCCATTGCCTTTTTAAAACATAAGAGCTTTGGGCCAGATTTTTGGGCTGATTTGAATACACACTCTGCTGATTTTGGCGGCGTTGCTGCGCTGAATGATCTCAGAACAACCGTTGAGATAGGCCATATCACCAAGAATTTTGAGCCTATGCTGACCTTGTTAAAACAAAAGATTGCTGACCCAAATACTACCATTATTAAATCCGCAAGAGATTTAGCTAAGCTCACGCAGGATGACTGGGTAGGCTTAATCAATGCCAATAGCGGGCAAGTACCAGCCAACACCGACCATACCTTGCCAGCGGACAAGATACAAACCTACGCTGCAACCTTGATGAGCCAAAGTGAAAAACTGTTCCCCGCGGTAGCACTGGTAGCTACTGTGGCGCGCAGTGCAAATAACCCGTTATCCAAGGTGAAAGGTATACAGGATTTACTGGATGACAACCCAGACTTTAATTTGGGTAGCGATAATCTCGACATTTACGTTAAGAAAAATAACATAACGATTGACGAAGACACACTAGACCAAGCGCGCGTCATGCAACGGGTGCACCGTATCGCCCCCACGGCGCTTGCTGGGCAGGTGCTGCTGGATAATAAAATTCATAATTCATCCCAGATTCTGGGGATGGGTAAAGATCAGTTCATCTCCGCCATGACAAAAAATAATCTGATTGATAAACGTGTTGCAGCTACTGTGTATGGCAAAGCCGAGTTCCAGTATGCGCAAGTATTGCAGCGTATCACTGAATATCGAGCAGATATGCACCGCGCCGACCCTGTAGCTATTGTTGACCATAATTACTCCAAAGCTGAGCTACCGCCAGAATTGGTGGCTATTCCCGATTTAGAGCTACTGTTTGGCTCCCTAGATTTTTGCTCATGCTCGCACTGCCAATCTGTATACGGGCCGGCGGCGTATCTGGCAGATGTGCTACGCTTTTTAGGCAAACACCCTGCCGAAGTACCCGGCAAAACCGTACAGGACATACTGTTTGAACGCCGCCCTGATATCGGCAATATCAAGCTCAATTGCGAAAACACTGGTACGCCTATGCCCTACATAGACTTGGTGTGCGAGATACTCGAAAACGCTGTGCCTGCACCAACGCCAGCGCCGCAATTCAGCTTTCAAACCACTCGCGAAGCTGCCGAATTACGTGCCGTACCAGAACATGTGCGAGAAAGCACTTACGATAAACTACGCATTGCAGACTTTCCGCTTAACCTCGGTTTTGACTTATGGCAGGAGCAATCACGGGTTTTTATGCAGCACCTAGGCGTTGCACGTTGGCAACTGATGGAAGCGTTTCAAGCCAAGCCACAAGGTGGTCCATTTGCACCAATTGACATCAGCATTGCTGGTGAATACTGGAATATGTCTAGCTTTGAGACAGCACTGATCATTGCCATCGCAGACAACACCGCAACAAAACAAAAAACCTATTGGGGCGTGAGTAGCGGCGCACTACCAACCGCGCTGAGTGTTGCTGATTTTATGCGGCGTACGCTACTTAGCTATAGCGAGCTGTTCGACCTGCTTTGTGTGCAATGGATAAATCCGCTGGGCAATGCCAACAATGTGGTGATAGAACGGCCAGATGGCACTTGTGACACAGAGTTACAGCAAGTAACTAATTTGACCGCTAACAAACTAGACCAGATGCACCGCTTTTTGCGCCTGTGGCGGCATACTGGCTGGGCAATGTGGGAAATTGATTTGCTGATACGCGCTGGCTTGGATGGCGATAGCGCACTTGATGACAACTGCCTGATACACCTCAAACAATTTGAGCAGTTACAAAAACGGCTTGGCTTTAGTGTAGAACAAGTGCTTATTCTATTTGGGAATATTAATGCTGAAACTCGCGCCAAGCTGGATAACCCACAGCAGCCTTATCAATCTTTGTATCAAACGTTGTTTCTCAATCCAGCTATTATCAATCCAATTGACCCAGTATTCAGTCTGCCAATCGCTGGTGGATTAAAAATATCAGACCACAAAAGCACAGTGCTAGCGACTTATGGACTGTCTGAGGACGATTTTAGCCTGCTCAAAACCAAGCTGGCGAATGATGATTTGACTGTAAGCAACCTGTCCAAGATAGCCCGCTACGCCGTGCTGGCACAAGGGCTTAAGCTCTGTGTTAAAGATTTACTCACATTAGAGGCTTTATCCGGTGTTGCCAATATTTTTGCCACACCTAAAGTGACGCTTGATTTTATTGAAAGTGTTGATTGGGCAGCCAACTCTGCATTCAGCCTGGATGAGCTAGATTATTTACTTAATTTACTGCCAGATTCACCAGTCGGCCTACGCGAAGAAGTTATCGCACAAGATATCCGCGCCCTGCAGGATGCACTGCATGCCAATACCGCCAATACCTCAGACGGCGTAATTGCCAGCCAGATAGCTTCTATCTTTACGCTATCAGCCGAGCAATCGCTATTATTACTGTCCAATCTTAAGATAGGCATCAAGGCTTTGCTATTAATATTGCAAGACCCACTGCTGACACAGCTTGATGTTGCAGGTAATCTTATCGACATTACCCCTGTGAATGGCACTGACATCTACAACACGTTCCGCCTGGTGCATAAAGTAGCACTGGTCATTTTGCGCTTCAAAATGAATGCCAAGGATACGGCCTGGATGTTAGCTAATGCGGACAAGTTTGGTTTACTCAGCTTTGCCTCCTTGCCCGTACTCGGCGCGTCAGGAGCACCATTATTTCCCGCATGGCTCAGCCTCTCCAAATGGGTATATTTTGAGGGGCTATACCCAGAACCAGAAGGCATGTCTTTACGTCAGGTATTTGATGAAGTAGCTATGCCTGTAGCCAACCCGGCTGATATTGCTGCGGCAGTACTTAAAATCAATAAAGCCCTGACTACGCTGACGCAATGGCAAGCGCCAGAATTGAGCGATCTGGAGGCAGCGCTGCAATTACAACATGCCAGCGTTAAATCTGATTACGCAGACATCAATAATTATCTACGTATGGATAAATGCATGAGCTCCGCCAGGCGTATCGGCCAGCCCATAGTGCGTCTGAGTGCCTGGACGATGCGTGATAATGAAACCGGTGATGCGCAAAAAGTCACCGCGCAACAGGTCTGGAATGCGTGCAAAGCCAAGTATGACACCGAAGTATGGCTAGAAAAAGTCACGCCACTTGAAGATACTCTGCGTGAGAAAAAACGCGATGCCTTGATAAGTTACCTAATCGCCAACTCTCAATTCAGTGAAAGCATGGAAATCACCGTAGGCGGTAAAAAATATCCTAATCCCAAGTACTGGCATGATGCGGATGATTTACTCAAATACTTTTTGATTGATATCGAGATGTGTTCATGCCAACTCACCTCGCGCATCAAACAGGCCATCAGCTCTATGCAGATGTTTGTGCAACGCTGCTTGCTAGGGCTGGAGCAGCCGCGAGTTGAGGTATCACGCGCTGAGCAACAGGATACTGTCTCTGACAATAGCTGGAATCAGTGGAAATGGATGAAGAGCTACCGTATTTGGGAGGCCAATCGCAAAATATTCCTCTATCCGGAAAATTGGATAGAGCCAGAGCTGCGCGATGATAAGTCGCCTTTCTTTAAAGAGCTTGAGAGCGAAACCCTGCAAGCGGATATTACGGATGAAAACGCCGAAGCCGCATTTTTAAACTATGTGCACAAAGTGCACGAGGTTGCTCGTCTTGATATTGTGGGGACTTATTACGAGATAGATGATACCAACCCCTATGACAACCTGCCGCCAGATATTAATCAATTGCATGTGATAGGCCGCACCAAGGCGCAGCCAGCTGTTTATTACTACCGCAAGTTTGATTTAAATTATGGAGAGTGGTCAGCCTGGGAGAAGATAGACCTCGATATACAAAGCGATCAGGTAATCCCCGTGGTATATAACCGCCGCCTGCATTTGTTCTGGCTCAGCTTCATGGAAAAACCGCAGAAAGTGAGGAAGATGCCGCCAGCCAAGGCATCCGACCATCCAACTGACACACCAGAACCACCCAATATGCTGGAACTGCAATTGTGCTGGAGCATGAGTAAAGGCAAGGGTTGGGCCACCAAACGCGTTTCACATCAAAAGCTGATACACCCCTGGCAACGGCCTATGTACACCTATAACATCAAGCCGCGTTACAAGAGCCGCGAAAATCTGCTGTGGTTGGATGTGTATATTTCTCAATCGAGGGAGTTCAACGGTAGCAAATTTTGGGATGCTTATCGTAGCCTGAATGATTTTGTGACTGCGCGCCACCCGTTTGATGAAACGGCACGGCCCTGGCATTCATCCTCATTTGTGTTTGATGGTAATGTGGTTGATGCAAAAATGAAGTCATTAGCTGGGCAATATCATGTACTAGATAACAATGGTTACGCCAATGAAAACCTCACGCAAACCGACTCGCTAACTTATGTGCATGATACTTTTGGCCTGCAAGGCAGAGCAATTAATAAGCTCAGCGGGCGCTATGAAATCGCACCGCGGCTACCCTTGCCAGATGGTATGCACTACAAGAATACTAAGCTAGTGAATAATGCCTCTAACGGCAACCACGCTAACATACTGGAAAATAGCCACAGTCGTACCCTGCTGGGCGGCGCAATCTCTCCTTTTGAAATTGTCGCCTCGCAGCACAGCATCGTATTTGACACCGCGCAATGGGGTGCTGTGCCGTTTATTTATCAGGATAATGCGCGTAGTTTTTTCATCAGGCCAGAATGGCATCAAGTCATCATCGGCTATAACCAAACGCTGCAAACTTACAACTATAACTTTTACCCCAATTACCACCCTTATACTGCTCTGTTTCTGCGTGAATTAAATCGTACGGGTATGGATGGCTTACTCAATCGAAAAATTCAAACCACACCGCAAAACTACTACCCAGGCAATAGCTTTGATTTTAGTGGCTATAGCCCCGGTTCCATGAGTGTGCCAGACAAGACAGCCAAGCATGATGTAGTAGATTTTGAGCGTTATGGTGCTTATGCAATTTATAACTGGGAAATATTCTTCCATGCACCGTTGATGGTGGCTTGCAAGCTTAGTCAGAATCAGCGTTTTGAAGAGGCTATGCGCTGGTTCCACTACATATTTGACCCAACCAATACTGAATCGCCAGACGTGCCGCAGCGCTATTGGATTACCAAGCCATTTTTTGACCAAAGCAGCGAGGATTATCGCAAGCAGCGCATAGATGAGCTGCTGAAAAACATTAATAACAACACAGCTCAGCTTACCGCTTGGAAAAACAACCCATTTAAACCACATTTAATTGCACGTTATCGCCCTGTGGCTTATCAAAAAACGGTAGTGATGAAATACATTGATAACCTGATTGCATGGGGCGACCAGCTATTCAGGGGTGACACCATAGAAAAAATTAATGAAGCCACGACCCTATATGTACTGGCTTATGAGTTGCTGGGACGCAGGCCAGTCAAAGTGCCCAATGTGGAACATACCGATAAAACCTATAACGAACTCACGGCGGATGGTGCGCTCGACCCATTTGGCAATAAGCAGGTCGATGTGTTGATGGAAAACTTTACTGGCTCGCCTGTACAAGTTACACGCACACAAGAAGGCAGTGAGCCGCTACCAACCTTAAACGTGTTCTACTTTAGCATTCCCAACAACGATAAGCTGCTGGAATACTGGGATACGGTAGAAGATCGTTTATTCAAAATACGCCATTGCATGAATATTCAAGGCATAGTGCGTCAGTTGCCACTGTTTGAACCGCCGATAGACCCTGCACTGCTGGTTAAGGCAGCAGCGGCTGGGGTTGATATCAGCAGTGTCATGACAGACCTCACAACTAGTTCTGGCCCGTATCGCTTCCGTCTACTTGCTCAAACGGCTTTGGATTTTTGTGCTGAAGTAAGATCGCTGGGTGACAAGCTGCTAACAGCGTTGGAGAAATATGATATTGAAGGCATATCCTTGTTGCGCTCATCTCAGGAAGTAACCCTGCAGCAAGCCGTCAGCGCGGTACGCAAGCTGCAAATTAACGAGGCTACCGAAAACTGGGCGGGCTTAGAGCAAAGCTTGGCATTAGCAACAAAAAAGCAAGAGTTTTACACGGGTCGCAGCTTGATGAACCCTTGGGAAGGCATCGCGCTAGGCTTGAGCGGTGCATCGCTGTTAATCGAGGGAACCTTGGCTGTTGGCTATATACTTGCTGGCGCATTGGCGTTTATTCCAAAAATTACAGGTGGCGTTTCAGGATTCGGCGCCTCTCCCGTGGTGACAGTTGACCCAATCGACGGCAAAAACTTTGCCGAGGGCGCGGGACATGCCTTGTCAGCAATCAATGCCATCATGTCTACCCTTGACCGCTCCAGTACGATGGCGTCAACCATGGGTAGCTACTGGCACCGTAAAGATGAATGGGATTTTCAAGGTGACTTGGCAACTACTGAAATTGAGCAAATTAAAAAACAAATTGCCGCCGCCCAAGTACGCCTCGCCATTACTGAGAAAGAGCTGGAAAATAACGAGCTGCAAATCGAGCAATCGCAAGCCGTGGATGAAGCCATGCGTAACAAATACACCAATCAGCAACTTTATGATTGGCAGATACGGCAAATATCATCGCTATATTTCCAAAGCTATCAACTGGTTTACGACATGGCTAAGCGCGCTGAAAAATGCTTCCAAAATGAAATCGGCGATATGACTACAAGCTTTGTACAGTTTGGTTATTGGAATAGCCTAAAAAAAGGCTTACTGGCGGGTGAAGGGCTGACCAACGACATTCACCGTATGCAAGCCGCCTACCTCGGGCGCAATACACGTGATTTGGAAATCACCAAACACATCTCGCTGGCGCAGATACTACCACTTAGCCTCATCGCTCTCAAAGAAGGCGGTGGTTGTAATATAACACTGCCAGAATGGTTGTTTGACATGGATTACCCAGGGCATTATTTCCGCCGTATCAAAACCGTTTCAATTAGCATCCCCAGTGTTGTTGGACCTTACACCAGCATCAACTGCACATTATCGCTCACCAAAAACGGCATACGTTTAAATAAGAGTGTCGCTGGCGGCTATGGCGATCCACTTGGTGCGCCAGATTCTCGATTCTTCGCTGCTAACGCTGCTATCACCAGCATTGCCACCAGTCATGGACAAAATGATGGCGGCATGTTTGAGCTTAACTTTAATGATGAACGTTACCTGCCATTTGAAGGCGCAGGTGCAGTTAGCGAATGGCGTATAGACTTGCCGCGAGCCAACAACCAGTTTGATTTAGCTACAATCTCCGACGTAGTGCTACACCTACGCTATACCACTCGTGCTAGTGGCGATATTCCGCTGACCAATGCAGCCAATCAGAACCTAGCGACTGTGTTACCACCAGCAGGGATTTGTTTGCTAACGCTCAATCAGGATTTCCCTAGCGAATGGTATAGATTCTTAAGCCCAGATGTTGGGCAAGATCAAATACTTGCGTTATCGCTAGGGCGTGAACACTTGCCTTTTTACACCCGCGGTAAAACTAACATTAATCTGACTAAGGTCGACTTGGTTATTGAGACTGAGGTTGTAGGCACGTTTACCGTAGTAGCCACACTCCCAGGGGCTGCGGCCTTCACCCAAACGGCAGATATAGATCCTGATTTAAGTGGTCGGCTACACATGCCTAAAGCGGGATTTGCACCAAGCGCGCAATTGCTTGGCGACTGGGAATTTAAAATCCAGAAAACTGGCGCGGCTGACTTTAAATCGCTACTACCAGACGATATTAAAAATGCCTATCTAGTAGTGAAATTTACCGCAAAATAAAGAGCATGTGATGAAGCTAACAGGTGTGCTTAAAGGTATCACGGAGCTAATCGTGCAGTCATGCGATCCGCACAAAGTGGTGCTGTTCGGCTCCTACGCCAAAGGGCAAGAAAATGTAGAAAGCGACTTAGATATCCTAGTCATCGGCGACTTTAAAGAATCGTGCTTTCTGCGCGGGCGCGAACTACGCGAAGCACTACACCGCTACCCTATAGGCATAGATTTACACGTGGTTACGCCAGACGAAATCGCCCATGAGACACAACAACCTTTCGGCTTTCTTAGCTCTATACTAACAAGTGGTGTATGTCTTTATATTAAAAACAAACCAGAAGAAGAGAGCATATAGGTTACGAAAGTGTTGACATGCATAATATGATTTGGCATGCTGAAAGCTTCGGAATTACTTAAAGTTGTGATATTGCTTGCTGAATAGTCTCAGAGAGAAAATTTACTTCGCAAAAAGATTTCTGATGTAGTGTAAAGTCCCCTTGGCTGTTAACTCACCCAAGGGTCTTTCTTTTTATACGGGCAATAATTTGCAATTATTCTAGGAGCTGTAGTAGATAAGCTTGGATGTTAAGCTTAACTAGTGAAGATAACTCACTGTAAGTTATTAAGTGGCGTCAATCTCGAACGGATGCATAGCTTTCACCTTTCGCACCGTCTCACGCAACAAATCGATGTGTTCCACCAACAGACGCTGCTTCTGGTCATACAGATTCACGGTAAAATTACGTCTCGCCCGCCATTCCTGCCCGCCGATAACGCATGCATCACCTCCACACCAAGCAATCCAGGACAGCCACAATGTAGGTTGGGGTGAGGCACGAACCCCAACACCGCGACGCGGCAATTCCGCCCTGTTATTTCATTCATCGCCTGCGACCAGCTTTGTCTTTTCGCAGTTACTTGCCATCGCCGCGTCGCATTACCGTTGGTGTTGGGGTTCATTGCATTCACCCCAACCTATGCTTGCTACGCCTGCTCCGCGCCGGTCAGCCTGGAATACCGATCTCTCAGCACGACCGGGCCCACCTCGCCCATCAGAAGTTAAGTGAGCAGCGCGCCCTGCAGCAGGATGGAGAAGAAATCCATCAGGCCGATGAAGAATTCTGGGGGTCGAAATCCATGACCCGCAGTACTCCTGTGACCTACTCAGGGCGACTTGAGGTTCTTCTTTGCCTCGGCCTCGACTTGGGTTTGAATAAAGTCTATAACCGTTTTGTCAAAAGGCTGGCCACTAACATCAAGGATTCCTTTCCCCTTCAGGCTTTCTGGGTGCCCGATGGGCACTCCCTTGGTAGCCAAATAGAAATGTCCCAACAACTCATGCACAACCGTCGTATTGGTTGCCATGGAACTCATAAGGTAAAGTAGCGTTAAGTCCTCATATGGAGCCGTGATGGTCAGTATTTGACCCGGGGGCAGCAGAGCCCCGTACACCTTCTTCTGCAAATCTTTAGACAAGAAAGTTTGACCGGCATTACGCAGGATATCGTCCACCAGTTGAGACTTGACCCCCTGATTTTCAGACGTATGCGTCTCGATCTTCACCCCCCCAGCAGGAAAACCAATTACTGCCCGTTCTTTGCTCTGCACAACATCCTTCAGAAGTCCAAAAAGAAACGACGTACTTTGGGAATTCACATCGATCTGTAATGTTCCGTAGCCTTTTCCTAGTCCGATCGTCTCCTTTTTGGCACCCCTTTTTGCCGTTGTTGTCGTTCCCTTTATAGGTTGGAATCGTATGTGAGTTCCATCCGAACCCAAAGACTTCTGCAACGATTCAAAAGCAACTTTGGGAAGCAAAATGTTGTCGCCCTCCCACTTTGGCGCAATAGTTGTGGTGCCGGCCTGAGTGGCTGGTTTCGTGGGGGTTGCGACATTCGGTTTGGCGGGTGGGGGCGTCTCCTTCGTTGTAGGCTCTTTAGGTCCCTCCGGTTTAGTTGGGGTGGCGACATCCGGTTTGAGAGGTGGTGTATCCTTTTTCGGTAATGGCTTTTTAGGTTTCCTCTCTGGTTCCGCGGGCTCAGTTCCACCCAAGTCGACGAAACGCTCTGGATTGCTTCGAGAATATTGATATAGATTAATTCCACCAGAAATTCCGATTGGGTCGCAGTTTGCCCATGTTCCCAACCACGGCGAGTAGTACCGCGCCCCGTGATAATACAGCCCACTCTCCTCATCCCGCTCCATCCCCGTATATCGATAGCGCTTTGCCGCCGCCTTGATGTCCTTATTCACTGCCTGATACGACGTGCTGCCGTAGGGCGTGTACTCCTCGTAGGAAATGATCCGCCCGGCGACATCCAACTCCAAAGAGGCCGAGCCCAGATGGTTACCGAGTTGATAGCTAATGAGCGGTTCCGGTGAGTCGTCGTCACCTTGCGTGCGCGTCTCCACCAGCGCGATCCGCTGCTTGTCATCCATGACATGCAAGGTCTCAAGTTCCAAGCTTACGCTGAGGCCGCTTCCGTCGTACTCGCGATACAACTCAAACCCGTCTAGGTAAATCCGCTCGTTCTTTCGCGCGCCGTTAGGCCGCTCAGTGACCTTGCGTACGCGCTGGCCGCCCGCGTCGTAGACATAGTAGGTGCGCTCGCCCTTACGCTGCACGCCTTCTTCGTCGGCGGCATTCACGGCCTGGCGCTGGGACATATGAAGTTGGTCTCTGAAGTCCCACTCCATGATTCGCAACTGCGGCATTTGCAGCATGTTACCGTGGGCGTCGTAGCCGTGGCCATTGAGGCTGTAGGTCTCGGTCGTTGCGCCGATGGTCGTGTCTGTCAGGCGGTTGCTCTGTTTGCCGGTTTCGAGCAGACTGGCTTCGCTGCAGGTGTAAGTGCGCGTCCAGCCGGGGTTCGCCGGATCGCTTCCACGATGAACCATCTCCTTGAAGTTACCGGCTTCGTCATATACGAATTGCTCGGTATACGTCCCCATCGCGTTGCCATCATTGGCTGACCAATCGATACCGACGCGGGGAACATCGTTGTAGGAGTGGGGAATTGGCGCACCCCCAGCCTGTCCCAGATGCTCGCGGCCAGCCGCCTCAATCAACCTGTAGATCGCATCGTAGATGTAATCGTTGCTCGGCTCGACGCGTCGTTTGCGGAAGTAGTCCGTCTGCTGCGCGTCGTCCTGGATGTGGGTGATGTTGCCGGCCGGGTCGTACGTGTAGTGCAGGTTCTGGACCTGGCACCCGGGCCAGCCAGCCGGAGGCGACTGCGGGCAGTCGTCGGAAAAGTCAGTCGCGTTGCGGCGGGTAAGCAGATGTATCAGGCGGAAGGTCAGCGGGTCGTGTTCGTAGGTCGTCCTCACGCCGTTGCCATAGTCGATCAGCGTGCGCTGGCCCTTGGCGTCGTAATCAATATCGGTGACGAAGGGCGTCCAGACCGGCTGGTCGTTCTGCTGCGCGCCGCGCAAATTGACCTCTACCCGCTCCAGCAGGTTCGCCTCGTTATAGTTGGGGCGAATGACGCTGGGCTGCATGGCCGGAGTGTGGGGCGTGGTCAGCTCCACCGGCCGGTTGAGTGCATTGAAACGGCTGCTGCCGGTATAGACCTCGTGTTCGAGCAGCACGTCGGCGGGGACCGACCAATCAAGCGTCGTCTTGAACTCGCTGGCCAACTGCCGCCGGCTGCTCAGCAGGTTGCCCTTGAAATCGTAGTCTTCGCTGGTTACGACGCCCGCCTGATCGAACAGTTGAACCGGTTTGCCGCGCAGGTTGTGCGCTTCCGGATCGGGCCGGCTTTCGCCATAGACCGTGCGCCCGATGAGGCGTGCTGGCCCGCTGCCTTCGACGAGGAAAGTGTCGACGGGCCGGCGCAATTGATCGTAAGCGGTGCGGAACTGGTGGTCGCGGCTATCCCAGGTGTCGATGGGCTTTCCGCTCACGTCGCCCAGCATCCAGCGCGCGCCAGCTTCCATGCTGGCCTGGTGGATGCGCTTGCCGAGCATGTCGTAGTCGTAGCGCATGACGACGCGGCCCTTGGCGTCGATGACTTCGCGCTGGTTGCCTTCGATGTCGAACACGACCCGCGTGCGGTGGAACTCCTCGACGGGCGGATCGGCTGGCGGCGTGTCGCCGTACTTGAACCTGTTGTGGGCGACGGTGAGGAAGGTGCGGCCGAGCGCATCGGCGTGGGCGACGGCGGGTGTCGCAGCGTGGACGGCCGCCTTTTGGGCAGCGCCTTGTTTATGGGGCCCTAGCGCGCCACTCTGGCGCTGGGCGTACCACGTCGGCAGGTAGTCGGCATCCGGCAGACGCCGCAAGAAATCGCCGACGTCGGGATCGTTCCCGGGATCGGCCACCAGCGCGGTGTCGCTGACGTCCCAGCTTTCCTGCAGCCACGGGTCGAACATCACCTTTTCCCAAGTGTGATTCGGGTGCAGCGTGGCGACCACGCGTTCGGCGGAATCGTAGAACAGCACCGGGCTGACGCCGATGCGCACGTCGAACTCGAAGTGCTGGGTGTCGGTAAAAAAAGGTTCGTACTGGCGGACGGGTTTACCTTTGTTGTTGAACACCGTCCAGCCGCTGCCCACCCAGCGCGGGCTGACATCGTTCGACGTCATCACCTGCTGGCCGTCCGGGCCGACGATGATCTTGCCCGCGGCGTCGCGGATTGGGACCCGTCCGGGCTCGGCCTGGATCTTTTTCTGGATCTCGCGGCCGAAGCCGTCGGAGTACGAGAAGCTGATCTGGATCTTCAGATCCTGTGGCGGCAACGGGTCGTTCGCATGGGTTTCGCGCGCGAGCGTGGCGGCGCAGGCGGGCAACCATTTGTCCGGGTCCGCCGGATTCGCCTGTTGGCTGCGACGGAAGCGGTCGACGTCGTAGATGATGCTTGTGGTGGCGTTTTGTAGCAGGGCTGGCGCGTTTACGTGCGGGTCCACGGCGTCGTGAAAGGCATCGATTTCAGCCTGCGTCAGGTCGGCCACCAAGCCGGACAGCGAATCGCCCTCCACTGGCGCAGGCAAGGGTTTGCCCATGACGGCGCTGGCCACCACCATGCCCAGCGTATCGAAGGCGACCGCGCTCTGGTTGCGATTCGGATCGCTCACCAGGCGCGGCTGGAGCACGCGGTAATCGTTGGCTTCCACCGTGCTCCGATTGCCCACCGCATCACGAGTTTCGACCATGAGCAGGTCGGCACCATCGAAGTCGACGAAGGCGTCGTGGCCGAACGGGTCACGGTAGCGGCGAGGCAGGAAGAAGTGCTGTCGTGCGCGGGCGAGTTCTTGCGCCGACGTGTCCGAGCTGCCGGGAGAACAAAACATCCGCCCGGAGGGTATCCACCAGTCGGCGTCACCTTCGCTGTGGACGTAGCGGCCCTCTGCCTCCAGCATCGCGTAAGTGACCCGCCCGCCATAGACCCCGGCCAACAACCCCGACGTGAAAGCAAGCTTGTAACTTTCGCCGGGGATGGCAAGCGGCTCGGCAGTGCCCAACGCCAAAAGCGCCAGCGGATCCCCCTGAGTCATGCCAAAGTCATCAGGCCGATACCGCGTGCGAACATGCTCGATCAGGCGTTTCTGCAACACTCCCGAGGTTGGGCTCTGTTCATAGACGATGGGCATGGCGCCGGTTCCGGCGGTGAACATCTCCGCCAGCGTGAAGCGACGGGAGTCCGCCGGCAAGGTCAACCCGGTCAACTCGTAGCTGCTGGTCTCGCAAGGCAACGGCGTACGGTAATCGTCGGCGGCCTCGATGGCGTTGGTAACGCGGTTTTCGGTGTAGGTGATGAAGATCGCGGCCTGTTTGTCGCGATCTTGCACCGAGAGGGACATGTCCGGTAGACGACGGCCGTAGGCGACGGCGGCTGATTTCAGGACATTACCGACGTCATCCACCTCCAATGTCAGCGCGTGGGCAATACGCGGGTCGGCGATGTTGCGCTCGTAGTGGAAGTTGATTGCTTCGCGCGCATGCGTGAAGAACACGCCATGGCGATTTCCCGCCTGCGGCTGCAGGGCGCGAATGGTGAAGTTCTGCTCGGTGACGGTGTAGGGAAGCGGCTCAATGTCGGAGCCATCGAGCGCGTAGACCTCCTGTCGCAGCATCGCGCCTTTCAATGAACGGCAGGCTTCGCGCTCGTCAGCCAGTGTCAGGCCCGGCGGAAGAACGGTGTCAGGCAGTAGCAGTGCCCGCGCTTCAGCGTCCGTCAGGCCGGGCTCGCGGAAATATTCACCCTGGTCAGTGGCATTCAACAGACCGGCATAGAAGTCGGAAATATGCTCCCGGCCCAGATAAACGCCGGTGTGGAACCAGGTTTTCGTATGCACCGGCGGCACATGCGAATCGTTTGCAACGTTGTCGCCCACCGGGAAGGTATCGCTGTCGATGAGCGCCGCGAGTTGCTCGGTATCCCATTGCTCGACCATGCCGAAGCCGCGGAATTCGCGCTCTTCTCCGTCGAAGTAGCCGTGGTGGTAGGCGTGGCGTGTGACGAAGCGGTTGCGGCTGATGTGGTCGTAGGTTTCGACACGCTCCACCACATGCACGGGAAACGGCAGCCGCGTGATCCAGGGTTTGCCGTCGCGCTTGTCTTGCAGATAGAACCTGGTGGAGGGCGCGTAGTGGACGCGGGTTTCCGCGCCGAGGTTGTTGACGGTCTTGACCAGAAGATGCGGCTTCTGGCCACCCATCAAATCGACATAGCGCATCTGCCGCCGCGCATCGCCGGGCAAGGGCGATGACCAGACCAAGCAGGCGGTGCCGTTGCCGAGCAGGTCCGTGGGAACGAGGGAAACGAAGTCGTCGATGCAGGGGAACACAGCCAGCGTCTGCGCCGCACTCCAGCCGTTGCCGGACTGGTTGAAGTAGAGGCGTACACCCTCTCGATGCAGGTAGATGATGTCGGTGGTGCCGCTGCCGTCGATGTCTGCCAACCGGATGCGTTTGTGGTCGAACTGATCCGGGTTGTCGAAATGGGGTGCGTGGTCCATGGTGACCTTGGCACCGAAGCGGCCGTAGCCGAGATTGGGCCAATAGCAGACCTCGCCGTTGCGGATGCGAACCAGGTCGGTGAGACCGTCGCCGCTGAGGTCAGCGAGATAGATTGATTGCGTGCCGTCGGCAAATACGATATGGGGGCCGTTCTCTTCGTCCAGTGCCTGAGCGACTCGTCGGGCCGGGCCGAAGCCGTCTTCGGCAAGCGACGCGTGCCAGACGAAGACGTCGTCCTCTGTGATGAGCAGGTCGGCATGCCCGTCACCGTCCAGGTCGACGAACTTCAGGTTTGGATCGCGCATGTCACGATTGAGGCGTGACGTGAAGGGGCGAAAGGGTTGCCAGCCCTCAGCCTCGTCATGCTCGTACAAGCCGGGCATGGGCCCGTCCAGGACCACGAGGTCAAGCTGGCCGTCGCCGGCCAGATCCATGAACTGCGCCCCTCCTCCCGCTAAGGCGAGGTTGGGCTTGGTTGCCACGCATTCCAGCGGCGCGAATTCGACCGGGCGCGCGCTGATGGGACTCAGGTTGCGCTTGTAGAACCAGGCGCCCGCTTGTTCGGTGAGAATGCCGGGGATGCCCTCGCCATGCAGGTCGGTCCATTGGTAGGCGCTGCCATCCACCCCGATCGGCAGGCTCTCCAGGCTGGCGGCGTCAACGTCATGCACCGCGTCCTGGACTATCGGGTGGGTGTACTCGAACTCAACTGGCGGCAGGCTGCGCCTGTCATAGCCGCCGTTGTTGCGGCGGTAGCCGGTTTGGGCGACGGTACGCAGGAAGGTATAGACAGGGTTGCGGGCGTCGGCCGGGTCTTGTTCGTCGGAATAAGTGAAGTCCGTGGAGCGCACGAGGCAATCGCGGCCCACTCCCGCCTCGTCCGGAAAGTGGTGGAACATCAGGACGCGCTGGCAGCGGCGAGTAGTACGTACCTCAAAGCCTGCTCGATAGGTGGAGAACGGGTCTGATCGGTAGGGCCACTCGCCCGTATCACCCGGCTTGGGCGCATTGACGTCGTGCTCGCCATAGTCGAAGACCACCTCGAGCATCCAGTCTGCGTTGGCGATCTGGGTATCAATCTGTGCTTTGTCCAGGAATCGCGGACGATTCCCCGCGTTGTCCAGTAGAGGTGTACGGTTGCCGTAGTAGATGCGCTTGAGATATCGGCTGGCTGTGCGGCAGGCGTCGTCGCTTGCCCCGCGATTGCTCTCGCTAGCTCTGCCCGAATCCACGCCGAGGCCATCTTCCGCCTTGTAGCGGTACAGCACGCCGTTGCCCTTGTCGTCGCGCGTCTCGCAGATCAGCCAGGTGAAGACGCGGCCAGCGTCCTGTGGATCGACGATGCGTGAGTCGGGATCACAGCCGTACAGGGTCAGGATGTTATCCCTCGAGAGGGAGCGCCAATGCACGTCACGGGGATCGGCAATGAGTGTCCAGCGCTCTATACGCGCGAACAGGCCTTCGATGCGCGGCCGGTAACGGCGCACGCGGTAGCCGTCAATCGGATCTTCGTGGATGAGTGGATCACCCTGGGCATCGCGCACCCATGCTCCCGCCGCATCCTGCCGGTAAACCGGAACCAGATCTTCGGCACCTGAGAGAATGAAGACATCGGAGTCTTGCGTGGAGTCGCGTCCGTCCAAATACTGCGGCAAGCCCTTGTCGGTCTTGCGCGTGACCGATGGCAGGGAATGACCCCAGCCGAAGCCAAACAGGCCATTGCCTGCGCCCGAGTCATATGACAGCGAGAGTTGAGGACCGAAACCTGAACGGCCGGGGCTCGTCGCGATCGGTACCGACATGGAGCCGGTGCCCGTGACGGGATTGGCGGCGAACTTCTCGCCCATGCCGCGAATGGCACCTCCACCCTTGGGGAGCGAGATGGATGGCGCTGCCGGCTTCTGCTCACCGTCAGGTTGACTCGCTGCCTTCTCTGGTGAAACCATATCTGATCACCTCACCGTTGTTACCATTCTGCCCATGCGCGTATGTCGCGGGCAACTATCCGCCGAACGTTTAAGTTCAGCGACTGCCCGCTGCAACGCATTGTTAGCGTTACCTTGCCGCCACCCGCACCACAAATACCCCCCTGTCGCTATGCACCAATCGAATTTTTTGAATTAACTGTAATTTACAATGTAGAAAGATACAAGCGCCATTTTCTCGACGTTTGTCTTAGCGCAAGAATAGAGCGGTAAAGCCAAAAGCCAGCCGAGTGTTGGACTCAACGGATGTGTATTGGATTCATGGCAATCACGACGTTGATAAACGCGAAAACTACGACAATCTTTTCAAATCAGAGCTTGCGGATCGCAATTTGGACGGAAGGATTGTTGAAATTGATGGAGTAAAAGTAGCTGGATTGGGTAGGATTTTTAGAGAAAAGATTTGGTACCCCATGGCTTCAATGATTGATCCGATATATCAAAATTATGAAGAAGCTATTGATGTTATGCAGCGTACTGAGCAATACAAAAGAATGTACAACCCGAGCATCAGCGATGATGTATTGCTTGGAAAAGCACTGCTACACAAATCATCTATTTTTTATGACACATATGAAGCATTTTTATTAAACGCTATGTAAGCTATTGATTATATTTAATATAATTGGCATTTGGCGGAGAGGGTGGGATGGTAAAAAGCATCTCAAAACCACCAATATTTTCATTAGTTTTCAAATATTTAGCTTAATTTCAGCGTCTAGAATATGTCTGTCAAAAATGGACATGTATTCATGCACTATCGATAATTCGATAACTTCTAGTATAAAGAATTTCTGGGTTGTTGAATTGAAAATTATTCGCCAGTTTTGCGGTTCAGCCAGCACAGAGCGGGCCCGGAAACCCCTGCTATAGCGCACAGAATCGAGCTACAACGAACGCTGACAGCATACTGACGAATGATATATCTGAATAATATAATGCGTTAAATCGCTTTAAATGAGAGGACAAATAATGACAAACATATCAGAGTTCCATATCAAGCTGTTTATCATATTGTTTGTGATTGCATTACTGGGATTGGTGTTCGGAGGGAAGAAATGAAGAGAGTAATGGCTATAAAGGCGGATGAATCATCACATGGCAAGGATGGGCTATTGCCGTACGGTAAAGTACTAAATGAAGCATTAGGGGTTGCTACGCCTACCGCAAAAGAGAAGGTTGATGTTCAGCGAGAGATTCATAGAGACGCGGCGGGAGATATAGAGGCGGTGCCGTATATAGAGCGCGTGGTATTCAATCCTGCATTTTCCTATGTAGGCATAAACCTGGTCCGTAGTTAGGTGCGGTAAGATTTACACTAAATAACAAGATTAAATAAAGCAGATCTATGAATTTCTTTAGAAGTGTTATAACGCTAATAGTAGGCTTGGTAGTGGCCATTCCCATGTTATTGCTGATATTGGCCTTTCTATATGTACTGCTTAAGGTGGTCTTTTAATATTCGGCAAGGGTTCGGCTGATATGGTTTTATTATTGCAGAATCATGCCCGTTATCAGAATCACTGAGGGTTTTAACTTCTCGCAATCATATAAATCCCCCCAGCCTCCTGAAATCCAAGACCTTATACTTCCAGCCAGAATGCGGAATTGAAGCCCTTATACTTCCGCAAACAAGTACACGCATTTACTCGCTCTCTTCTTCGTTATAGTAATTGCGCTCTATCTCTCTTTTCAGCTCTCTGGAGCGTTCGTAATCGCGCTCTCTCTGCTCCCTCTGCCTGTCCATGTCTACCTTGGCATTGAATTCGTCGCAGCTTCTGTCTCCAGAGCATTTATATACGCCACCACCGAGATAGGTGATTTTCTTTTCAGCGTGGACTGAAGTGGACACAAGCACCAGTGCAATCATCAGTAATGTTTTCTTCATTTGAGAATCTCCTTTTTGACAGTAACCTACCCATCGTCCGCTATTGGATTCCGCACATCCGCATCATCAGCCCGGAAGGTTTGCAGGATGTGTAATGGTCAACAAAAACGGGACACGAAGTTAGATTTGTTTTGATACTTTTGTTCATACTCTTCAGGTGAGATATTTCCTCACGACTCTGCTTGAGCCAGAGGTAAAGACTTTTATCAGACACGCCTAGGCGTTTGGATACTTCGAGGACACCGTGGCCACGTTCGGTGATTTGCTTGATAGCTTCAGCCTTGAATTCCGGCGTATAGCGGGCACTTTTCATTTAACTTGCTCCAGTTCTGTTTCGACATTATCAAATGTCTACTAAAGTCTGGGAAGTCCAGTGCCCTTTAGCAGAAAGTGATCGGCATGCGCAGATTGGCTCAGTCGATAGAGGATTCGTTCCAGGGCGAAGCACACAAGCACTTGGTTGAAATCTGCGCCCTGAGCTTGGCGACGTTCAGCAGCCGCGCCCGTACCGTTGCGGCGAGATCCTTGTTCATTCCACCACCTTGAGATACGGTCGCATTACGTTGGAAACGCGGCAAGTTTTGGCAAAACGCCAGAGGTCGTCGGCCGAGGCCTTTTTCTTTGCACGTGCATCTTTCAGCGCCTCCAATGCAACGTCGAGTTCGATCTTGTTGAGGTGCTTGAAGCAGCCTGCTACTGTTTTTGCCACGGAAAAAATCCGCAACGTGATCTGGTCGCGTTCAATAACCTCAATCCCTTCAGAATAGGCATCGCCTGCAAACTGAACCATCTTGATCGTGGGTAGTCGATTTTTGGCGGATGGCTGCCCCGATGCGTGGATATCCATACCTGTCGCGGCAGTTGGGTGGTCAGCTCATGAAACTGCAGAGACCGTTTTTCAACGAGGGGGTGGAACTGGCCAAACTCCTCGAAAATAATTCAGTCGCCCGCCACCTAAAGCAGCGCCAGCCAGACGTGCTGGCCGAATTCGAGGCGACCGTGAAAACGGTGTCGCTCGACTAATCGTCGTGCTCGGATACTGGCCGAAACTACTTGTTCGTGAGTTGCTGAACTAGCCGTGGAACAGGCAACCACACAGACTCATGTTCCAGCGCCATACCAGCTCTACTCAACGCCTTGCATAGGTCTGAAACGCCGTCCTCCCAGCCCATCGCTTCGAGCCTGGTGAGCGCTGACTGAAAGTCGCTGTGAGTGTTTAGCCAAACCTGATGACTACCAAACACGTTCAGCCGAGCTTGCCAGTCGGGCATCAGCCAAAAGGAGCAATGGCCGGTGCACACTTCCCGAAGTCGGGCGTAATTGAGCAGGCCGACTCCGTCGTAATCCGGAAACAAGATCACTTCGGGTGTGCGCCGCTTGGCCGCGATCCACCGCAAAAAGTGGGCCGGTAATTGCCCCGCGTAGTACCCAACCGTACCGGCGGCTCCAGGTGGCAACCAGTCCAGACGATCAAATAACGCTTGGTTTTCGACAAGCCAAAGGGGGTGTTCGGATTGCCAAGAATCGTCGTCCGCCAAGGCCAATACACCAGCACCGGCAATGTCTGTAACGGCGGATAAATCAAGGCAGCGGGAAGAGCCATCTCGTTCGGCTTCCCAAGTCACACCATCCGAAATTGCCTTGACCAGCAAGTAGTGGAGTACGTGGCCGTGCCCGGCACCCTTGCTGCTGCGCGTCTGTGCGATATTGGCCGCGCGCTTTGGTAACGAAGAATCAATTTCGTCGATAGGCAAGGGGCGAAGCGAGCGAAGATGGACAGCAAGCATATCCGTATGCACGACCTGATACACGCTGCCACGCCCTTCTGATTTGACGCGCAAAGCGCCGGTCTTGCGCGCAAGCTCCTCCAGTGCGCGTCGCTGTGCGGTCGTAAAAGTGCTGGCAGCGACAGTGTCGCCACCATCCAATAGTTTAGCCAGAGCTACGGCAAGCACTTGGCTCATACTTCAACTCGGTCTTTTTCATTCGGCATGAAGGACTTTTCCTTCCAGTCGGGAGAAATGGATTCGGGTTGATTCAGCGGATCAAGGATTTGCCAGCTCTTACGGCTAATGTTGTTGTATCCATCGCGGCTTGTGATGGGTACGCAATAACGTGCGGTGACCAGAGGTGTCGGAGATGCGAAGATCAAGGCATAACCAAAATCCTGAGCCGTTTCGATCAAACTGAGCTGATTGCGTTGATCTAGCGACGAGGCCTCGTCCAAGTAGCAGACGGCCTGGACGTTGTAACGCTTGTCTTGCATCAGATGGAGCAAGGCCAGACCGGTGACCAATTTGGCCATGAGAACCGTGCCATTGGACGCCGCACTGTCCATGTCCGAGAACGATTCCTCCTTGCGCCCCGCTTTGCCAACCACGAATTCAAGCCGGAAGAAATGCTCTACGCGCAAGCAGCCACGAACCTCGCCCTCATGAATCAACAGGCTCTTTGCGCGATTGAGGGTGGCGTCATCCAGCACGCTGCCATGATTGAAGAGTTCAAATGTGTCACCGCTTTCAGTTTGCTCGGCGGTACTGATCAACTGTTCGACCGCCTCCACCATCTGGCGCTCATCAACCGGTTCAATTTTGAATACCGACAAATCGGAGAGCTGCCTACGGCTAATCAAACGATTGAAGTCGCGCATTTTGCTTTTGAAGGTAATCAGTCCGTCCCGGAGTTCGCGCAGACATGCCGTTACATTGACCACTGCGCTGCGCGCCTTGCGTTCGAGAGCTTGGGCTTCCTGTGATAGATGGGCGGAAAATTCAGTGATCCGCTGGATCTCGACTTCACTTCCTGCCACAAACTGAAATTTGGTAAGGCCGCCCGTGTGGAGTTGTGCCAGCTTGATCTCAAGCTCACGATCGAGCTTGATCAACTCTTCACAATCTCGGTGGTACGCAGACAAGGCATCAGCAAGTTCCTCTAGCTTTATCTCAAGGCTGCCCAGCCAAGGCTGATTTGGAAGATCTGCCAGGCTGCTAAATACCGGAGCATCGTCGCGACGCGTCCCGCGCAGACGGGTAATATTCTGGTGATCGTTGTCGAGCGCATCGAGTTTGCCCTGTAGTTCGCGTTCCCGTTTCCGCAGATTTTTGGCGGCAATTACCGAGTTATCTAGCTGCGCCTGAAGAGTTGAAAGCTGTGAAGTTAATTCGTCGACCCGCGCCGTACGATCGGCCTGCGTACGCTTGAGCTCCTGCAACTCATCGAAACGCTGAATCTGTGACTCGATGTCACGAACCGACCGATCGAGTCGGTTTTTCTCATTGCGCGCGCTATCCAGATCGCGCGCGGCCACCATCTGGCACTCCAGGTTGTCGAGTTGCTTAACGAGCTCATCAAGTCGTAGGGCGATTTCCTCGGGTGACCGCTGAGCATGTTGAGGAGAGAGCCCCTCAGTCGAAAGCGTCAGACCTGGCAATGACAAAGAACCAACTTGGGCTGCTACGGTAGTTTCCAACCATTGCCGGAATATCTCTGGATTCGACGAAAAATCCTTCGCGGCCATGGTCATAGCTTGCTGACTGACTACCCGATTTAGTGCGTCGAGGTGTTCAGGCCGCAAAACGGTCTTCAAGTGCAAATACAGGTTATCCGTGAGTGTGGCCAACTCACGCTGCACTTGGTTACGCTCGCGTTCTGCCGAATCCTTTTCACGTGTGATCGCGTCGACGCCCCGGCTACTAGCATTCTGCACCAGAGCGGTTTGACGTTCGAGCGCTATGCGCTCGGCTGCGTGGCTATCCTCAAGCAGGGAGCGGCTAGAAATCAATGCAAACTCGTTGGTCAGGATGTCGTGATGCTTCTGCGCATCGTACAATTCTCGTCGCTCTCGATCCGCTTTGCCCTTTCGCTCGTTCAGTTTTCGGTCATCGATTTGGAGATTAGATTGCTGTTGTTCAATCTGCGTCATCGCTTCACGCAGTGCAACGCCCTGCGTCTGAAAGTGCGCTTGCCACTGTTCGAGCCGCTCATCGATTATTGGCCGGAGGTGCAATAACTTGCCGCGCAGTTCAAGCCGCTTGGCCTGCTGGCGTTCCATAGCTTCGATGATCACCTGTTGTCGAACTGTTGCCTGATATTGATCACGATCGGCGTTGACCTCAGAAAAGGCCTTATCCCATTCGGCTTTGAAGTCAATGCTGGAGTCGGGAAGATCGCGGCGGAAAATCGCCAGCAGGTAATCCTTAACCTCACTGGACCGCAGTTTGTCGAGTCGAAGCGTGCGGGTGAGCACGCGCTGAAAAGCATCAGCATGGCTGGCATGCTCAAGCTTAAAAACCGTGAAATCTGGTTCCTGTTCCAGCAATTTCCTGCGGCTGCCGTAGAGCGCCGCCGCAAATTCTCCTGACGAATAGCTGAAAACGAGCTTGCCCAAGCTCGCCATATGCGCTTTCAGTTGCGGTTGCTGAACTTGGTTGCCGTCGGGCAATCGGTAGTCATCCAGTTGCAGCTGGCCCTTGTAGGCAAAATACTCGTAGTCATGGCTGACACCTCTGCCCACACAGCCCAGCACGACCGTGCCCGTGGTTGGAAGCGCGACTTCCAAAAGGATGTACGCACTATTGTGCGGGAAGTAAAAGCGGCGGCTGGTGTCCACATCATGCGCACCAAAATCCATCCGCCGCTTATCGATGATGAGCAGGAACTGCAGTGCGTTGATCAGGCTGGTCTTGCCTGTGTTGTTGGGTGCGATCATCGATACTGCCGCGTCCAACGGTAGTTCGGCGCGTCGGTAGCCGGCGCTATTGAGCAGAGCCAGGCGTTGGAATCCATACTGGATCATTCCAGTTCCTCATTTTCAGGCAATCCCGGCAAACCGCTAAGTGACTCACGCGTATGGGTCAATTCTTCAAACCGATCGAGATAGCGGAACACTGCAGGCAGCAGGCGCCAGCTGTTAACTTCAGTTGAGGTAAATCCGTAATTTGTCGCAGTTTTCAGCAACTGCTCAATCTGATCTTGGTCGGCCAAGCCTTCAGCTTCAAGCAGCATGCGGTTTTTCTCTACCAGCGCGCTCAACAGCTTGTCATCGATCAGCCAATCAGTGAAGCGGCCCAAGTTAAGGCCGACATCGGCTTGAAATTCAAAGACCAGCATGAACAGCAGAGCCAACTGGCGTGTTGTTTTTGAGACGTTGCTGCTTGCATCGTCGAAATAAAACCATGCGAATCCGCGATCATCCACCCGCAGCGTGTATCCCAAAGCACCAAACAGCATCTCGTAGGCACTCCGCTCACGTTCAAGCTCAACCCAAAGCCGGTGATCAGCCAATCGGTTCAAATGCTTTCCACTGTTTAAAAAGCCGAATACTTCATTGAGCTGAGGCAGTTTATGCAGATAAAGCGGAGTGGCGGGATTCATGACGCGGTGACCTGCCCTTCGTTTGTCGCAAAGCTCAGTGCATGCGGATAATGGGTGACACGAACCGTATTGAGCGGCTGCTGATCTGTCGAATTGGCGGGTTTAACGACCCAGTCGCGACGCTCAATCAGCGCGTGATAGACCCGCAACACCGTCGCATCGCTGAAGTGCGGGTATCGCGTATGGAGCCAAGCAAGCAAGTTGGCCACTGGCAGCGCATGGTTTAGCTCCTGAAGGAGTGCAGATTCGTCGACCAAGTCCAAAGCCACATGTTCGGCGTCGGAGTCCTCATCGCCGGGGAAAGACAACGAAGCGGGCTGATAGTTGAGCGCCTCAACCATGATGGCCAGCACTTCATTGCCGACGGTAATCCGGCGGGGCATATCTCGCCGCCACAACGGTAATTCATAGGCGGCCAGCGTCGCATTCAATCCACGCTTGCGAACCTGACTGAGAATTTTGCTGATGGCTGATGACAGCACATTGTGCTGTCGGATCTCTTCCCTCAAGGGCAGCAACGTATCGCTGCAGTGCTTCAGCACCTCTCGACCCAAGCGGCGCAATTCTTTAGCTTGAAAGGCCACTTGGCGCATAGCCAAGCGTTGGGTATAGAGCGAGCCTTGAATGGCGAGTGTCTCGACGGCTTGATCGAGCGCATGTTCGGCGGACTCCAGGTGGCGATAGAAGGTTCCGGAAGGTCCACTGTCCATCATTTCTGCCATCGGAGCAACATATTCGTCGTAAGCGGTAAGCACTTCGCTGAAACGACGGCCGATGGATAAATTGGCATCTTTGGATTTCGCACGCTCTGCCAACTCAAGAATGGCGTGTCGGTCTTGATCGAGTTGCTGGCTGATCTGCCGAAACAATTCCGAGAGTTGGGTCGCCGCCTGCCGTAATTGATCGGAGTCTTTGGTTTGCAGCCCCTCAGTCAATCTGCCCGACGCGCTCTTGATCCCTTCAATCCTCGCTTTGAGAACAGCGGACAAGCCAAGCTCATGTTCACGGGTCAGGCCGCGAACAAATTCCAGAACCAATGGATGAATTTGTAGCGCTGTACCACGGGGCATGAACTGCAACAGGTCGGACGATACTAACTGACGAAGTGTTACCTCGCAGTCTTCTCGTCCTTTCTGAATGTCGGCTCCAGCAATTACAGCAATTACTTGGTCTTGCTCAAAGGCAGGAAAGTCACGCCCGAGCAGCACCAAGTGCTCAATCACATCCCAGTGTGAATACAAAGCATAGGTGAGGCTTTTGGGGTTGACCATTTCAGACGGACACCTTAATTCGACGCTGAATCTCAGAAATGAATACCACCGCTTCGACGAACGCGTCAGACTTGCCAACTATAGTTTTCATCGGCCCCGAACCTTCATTATAAGCTTGATTGTCGCACCCTATTGGTAATCATTATGCAGCTCATTTGAATATCACAATGCGTTGTTGGACATATTCTAGAACAACTCATATACTTCACGCAACCATGCTCACAAGCCATCATTTACCATAACCTGCCAGCCAGGATGTCGAACGTGCAGATAGAAGACCTGACCCAGCCACAACGCGACCGACTTGCCTTTGTCGAGTTACGTGTTCGTTTTATTGGGGAAATTCGCCGTCAAGATTTGGTGTCTAGGTTTGGCATCCAGTCGGCGGCGGCCACGCGGGATCTCGCACTTTATAAAGAGCTCGCGTCCGGCAACATCGACTACGACCCCAAGGGTAAGTCATATGTCACCGGCAGCGACTTCCGCCCGGTCTTCGACTTCCCCCAGGAGCGGGTGCTGTCGTGGCTGACCCAAGGCTTTGGCGATGGTGAGCCGATGCGGCTCAAGGTGTGGGTGGCGAGTGAGAGTCCGTCACGGCTCACACACCCGGATCTGGATGTACTGGCGAGCGTGACTCGGGCGATCCATCAGGAAAGCCCGCTGAGCATCGAGTACTACTCCATCTCTAGTGGCCGCACTGTGCGAGAGATCGTCCCGTTTGCGCTGATCGATAACGGCCTGCGCTGGCACGTCCGCGCCTTTGATCGGAAGTCGCAGGAGTTCCGGGACTTCGTCATCACGCGAATCAAATGCCCGGTCCTTATGAGGGATGCAGATGTGCAGTCCCATGAGCGCAGTGACCAGGACATCCAATGGACCCGAATCGTGGAGCTGGAGATAGTGCCGCACCCGGACCAGCCCCATCCCGAAATTACGGAAATGGACTACGGCATGGTTAGCGGGTCGCTACGAATGAAGCTGCGGGCTGCCACCGCTGGGTACATCTTGCGCCAGTGGAGCGTGGACTGCTCGCCAGATCATAGCCTGCGCGGCCATGAGTACCGGCTTTGGCTGAAAGATCACTTGGCGCTTTATGGCGTCAAGAATGCGTTGCTGGCCCCTGGGTACCGCTCACCAGAACACCTGCGACTCGATGCCGAGTCGGATTGAATGCTAGGAACCATGCCAACGTGACCGTAGAGACCAAATATAACAACAAGCTTGAGCGCCTCGGGTTCAGTTATGAGCGAGGCGGGGTGCATACCGCCCGGACAATGATGCTGCTCGAACTACGAGCACTGCTTTCTTATGTCGACAAAGCTGACGCACCGAAAACTGAATACCTGGAAGCGATTCAAACAGTCAATTGCCTGGCCAAGCGGTCCGGCAAGACGCGGTCGCTGACTTATCGGCACCTTGCCGATCTCTATGCTCTCGACCCCAGCCTCATGCTGTTCCGCACTTTGCGCTTTTTCTGGCAACGCGACATCGATGGACAGCCACTGTTGGCCGTTCTGTGCGCCTACTCGCGCGATCGTATTTTTCGGGCCACCGCCCCTTTCGTTCTTGAGTTCCAGGAAGGGACCACCGTTGCCCGTGAGGCGATGGAAGAGTTCATCGATACGCAACAACCAGGGCGCTTCAGCAAGGCCACGCTCAAATTTGATTGGCGGCGTGTGAACGCGCCATTAACAACAAAGGTGGCCTGGCCTTTTCAGATGTCAGAACCAACTTGGATTACTTGGTAATCGGCACCATGGTCAGCCCAAACTGGGCAAATTCAAGTTATGGCAGAAAAATTGAAAAGGCTTTTTCAGTAGCCACTTTAAGGTTAGTTTCAGTAAAAATTAGATCAAATCATTGTACTGAATTACTTTTTACGTGGTGCTCCGCACTATGCACGGCTTAACTTATAGGTTAACATTTTGGAACTAAAGGTATTGGCTTCTGCCAAATACAAGGTAACCGCAGCAACTGACAGAGGCAAATGCCCCGTTCAGGAGGCGCTTTTGGAGGGCGAAGAATCTACAACCGCCTGGCGAGAAAAATTGCTGAATATGATTGATGATATAAGCGACTTTGGCCTCCATGAAGCGCCATCAATATGGAGTAAATGTGTTGATGCAGAAAATGGCATATATGAATTAAAAGCCGGTAAGCTCCGGCTATTTTACTTTAAAGGACATGGCTCAATTGTTCTTGTTTGCACAAGCTTATCAAGAAAGGTAAGCCAAAAAGTTAATAAAGCCGATGTTAAAAAAGCCATTAGCATCAAAAACCAGTATCAAGATGCCGTTGACTCAAATGAGGTCAGTTTTATAACGGATGAGGAGTAGAAAATGTTAAACAAAAAACTTGCTGCATTTATTGCAGAGAGAAAAAAGCACAATACCTATTGGATTGAAAGGCTCAAGCTAGATTTTGCGCTACAGCTTGAGAAGCGCCGCAAGACCGCCGGACTTTCTTACGCAGATTTTGCAGAGAAGCTGGGAACCAGCCCAGCTTACGTTACTAAAGTGTTTAGAGGAGATGCTAATTTAACCATTGAATCCATGGTTAAACTTGCACGGGCAATCGGCGGCAAGGTGGATTTGAGAATCGTAGATGAGAAAGCGGCTACCGACCCCAGAGCCTGGGCAGGGAAACTAGTAACCTTTCCGACCGCAAAACCATCGCTAAACAGCACCAAAACGGCGGTATCAAAAGTGACACTAGCGGCTGAGGATTATATGGATGAGGCTGCATAGGCTATATGGATAAGTTTCCGATAGAACTCAGGAAGGTCTACTTTACCAAATCAATTGTGGTAGCTATTCCTGAGCATGTTCCAGATATGATCGATGCAACCAAATATTCGCCTGATAACAACATCAACGTGCAGCCTATAGAGGGCTCTGATAACGATTACATCGTCGCAATGACGACAAAACTTAATATGGATAAGGACCCTACTGATCCCTACATGGTCGAAATGGAGTGCATTGCAATTCTGCATGTAAACAACCCTGAAATGAGTAAAGATGAAGCGCTCAAAGGCGTAACCATTACAGGCCATAGCGTTGCTTATGGAGCTATTCGGGAAGCAGTGAGCTGGATAACTGGCAGGCATCCCTACGGCTCCCTATCTCTTGGACTTTCCATCCTTAATCAAAAAAAACCAGAAGACCCCCAATGAAGCTTCAGTAAAGACATAACCCGCTGCGGCGGGTTTTATTTTGCCCATTAGTTACTCTCATCGCCATTCCTCAATGCTGATATCCTATTAGCAACCCTACTCGCAGCTCACCCACAAAGTTACCCTCAGAAAATGTGGATTCTAATTTTCACCATAACTGGCATTTTAAATATTTAGCATTACGCTATTTACATATATGTAAGCACCCGGTCTTGACCGTGTTGACGATCTAACCGGGATTCATATTCGTGCCTAAAGCGTCACATTCCAGGGCAATAACTGATCAACCCGGTTTACCGGATGATCGGCGGTCACAGTCCAGATGTGTCGCAGATATGCTTCGGGGTTGATGCCGTTAAGTTTCGCCGCACCTAAGTTTCACTGGAATACGCATATATCGCATATATAACATCCGCGCTGTATGACAAAAACTAACCATTGTCAGCGAATGGCTATTGTTTGTCAGCCATTGTCATACACGTTTTTAAAAGTGCTAACTTTATATAAACAATACGCTAACTCTTTGAGGGATATTAGCTGTGAATTTTCTGTTATGGTTCAGCATGTTATAATTGTTACGAATTTTTTAGCTAACTTTTATATCGTTGGTTTTTGCGCGATATAGTGTTATGTGGCGTTGTATATACGCAAGCGTAATGAATTCACACCCCTGAAAGCTATGGATTGGCATGACGTGTTAGATATATCGGCTACGCGTCATACTATTCTGAGCTCCAATCTAGTTCTTTTTTTGACTTTTGAACTGGGCGATATGGTTGCCAAGCACTGCATTTTTGAGATGGCGAAAGGTGTTTATAGCTAACATTTTTTGGGGTTAATAAACCTTCTAGTAGCTAACTAGAAATAGTTAGCACTAATAGGGACAGAATCATGACTAGTAATATCGATATGGAAAATTCAAAACATGAGAAAATGCGCTCGGAAAAACGGTCATTGCATTTCAAAAAGAGGCAATAAGGATAGAGAAGATAGCTAGACGACATCTTCATTCCGGCGTCTGTTGATCCAATGCACCCACTTACGCCTCTGCAGTTGGCTGTGTGGCAAATCATGCGGATGAAGGCGGGCGAGATTGCTGCAGCCACCTATCGCAGCTATAAGGCCAGCCTGATTACCGCATTACAGACATTGGCAGCCGAACACCCAGAATCTTCCGATGCTATTGAGCACTTGCAGCAAACCCATCACACTGTAAAACAGCGTGCAATACTTTCCAGATTAGGGGTGTAAACAGCGTCCAATAGTTTCCACCTCTGGTATGTAACCATCCGGTGTTTTAACCGGAGAA
>CAJDUO010000026.1_pt1 | contig 31033 bp, 28 predicted proteins | sample 7391151 | NCBI WGS metagenome assembly CAJDUO01 (sample SAMEA7055682, study PRJEB34461) | soil metagenome | biome: terrestrial ecosystem; feature: Peninsula; material: soil | place: Antarctica | collected 2016
TCATGGCCTTGCTCCTCTTGTTTCCGCCATCTTACGATGACTCGGGTTAGGCAAGGCTTCCACTTAAACAGCTGTCCAGTTTTACGGGGCCACCTCTCATGATGGTAGCGAAGGCAATGTAATAAAAGTGATACCCTCAGGCCAAACACCAAGATGACTTCTCACCTATCAGAGAAATTAAAGGGGTCAGCATTGATTTAATTTTGCGCCTCACCACATGCAATGTCGCCCATGTATAAAAGTAGCCGGAATTGCCCCTGCCCCTGGTACAACACGGTGTTAATCGTGAGCCATGCTTCTTTGCCGAAGCAGATTATCTCTGCTAGCTGTGCTGATTCAAACAGGCTGCCCCTGATTTGCAATTGCCATAGAAATTAAATCGATGCTGACCCCTTTAATTGCTCACGTAGCCAGCGACCACCCGAAATATCCCCGTAGCGGACTATCGAATAAATGCCCAAAATCCACTTAGCTCCCACGTATTTCAAACCGCACCGGTACGAAGACTTTGTTTAACTAATTGATCTTGCTTAAATGCGGCGTAAAGACAATATTTCACGCCATCAAAGTCTTTACCAATTTTTCCAAATCGCATGCAGCTTGCGCTACATTAATCATTCTCCGCCCGGATTGAAGGAATCATAATGAAAGCCGTAGGCCTGACCCGTTATTTACCTATTGAGAACAGCGAATCATTGCTAGACCTCGAATTGCCTGTACCAAAAGCCTCAGGCCATGATCTGCTGATACACATTCATGCCATCGCGGTGAATCCGGTCGATACCAAAGTACGCAAGCCGAAAGACAAGGTAGAAACGCTCCCTAAAGTGCTGGGATGGGACGCATCCGGGGAAGTGGTTGCAGCAGGCGCGGATTGCTCGCTGTTCAAAGCAGGTGATCGCGTCTATTACGCAGGCGATATCACCCGTCCGGGCTGCAATGCTGAATACCAGTTGGTGGATGAGCGTATTGTCGGCCATATGCCGCAATCTTTAAGTTTTGAGCAAGCGGCTGCTTTGCCTCTGACAGCGCTCACAGCTTGGGAATCGCTGTTTGATCGCCTTGGCATTTCTCAGGATTTTGCCAAAAACCGGGGCAAAAGTCTGTTGATTATCGGCGGGGCCGGCGGTGTAGGCTCAATTGCAATTCAGCTGGCCTGCAAGATTGCCGGCCTGACCGTTGTAACGACTGCATCGCGGCCGGAAACCACACACTGGGTAAAGGAGCTGGGGGCGCATTACGTTGTTAATCATCGTCAGGATTTAATGCCGCAAATGGCCGCGATAGGCCTGTCGCAGGCGGACTACATTCTCTGTGCTAACGATACTGATGCCTATTTCAATACTATGGCCGAGCTTATCAAGCCGCAGGGGCGTATTTGCTCGATAGTCGAGACAGCCAAACCCGTGAATTTGGACTTGCTCAAGAATAAAAGTGTGGCCTTTGTGTGGGAGATGATGTTCACGCGGGCCATGTACCAGACAGCAGACATGCTAGAGCAACATCATATTCTTGATCGAGTTGCTGAATTGGTGGACGCAGGTACGCTGAAAACAACGGTAAATGAAGTTTTATCGCCCATCAATGCTGCTAATTTGCGTATAGCCCATGCCCAGCTTGAGGCCGGGACGACTATAGGTAAGATTGTGTTGAGCGGCTGGAATTAACATTTTTATATCTTCAGGAGATCAATATGGCACGCATCGTTCGTTTTCACAAAACTGGGGGCCCCGAAGTCTTGCAGATAGAGGAAGAGCCAGTAGCCGCGCCAGCAAAGGGTGAATTACAAATCAAGGTTCATGCACTCGGCCTGAATCGCGCGGAATCCATGTTCCGCAGCGGCCAGTATCTGGAAGCGCCCCAATTACCGGCACGCCTGGGCTACGAAGCTGCTGGCACAGTCACCGCAATAGGCGAAGGTGTGAGTGGTTTTAATGTTGGCGATGCCGTCAGCACAATACCCAATTTTTCACAAAACCAGTATGGCGTCTACGGCGAGCTGGTGAATGTACCGGTATCTGCAGTGGCCAAGCATCCGGCATCGCTGTCATGGACACAAGCTGCCGCCATCTGGATGCGATATCTCACTGCCTATGGCGCATTGATCGATATCGCTGATATCAAAGCAGGGGAGTTTGTGCTGATTCCTGCCGCATCGAGTAGCGTAGGTCTTGCCGCAATTGAACTATCCAACATGGTAGGCGCTATTCCGGTTGCGCTGACGCGTTATGGCAACAAGCGCGAGGCTTTGCTCAAGGCTGGTGCAAAACACGTGATTGCCACTGAAGAGCAGGATCTGGTGGCGGAAGTAAATCGCATCACCGATGGCAAAGGCGCGCGCGTAGTATTCGATCCGGTAGGCGGGCCAACCATCAGCAAGCTGGCTGAAGCTACAGCCCAGAACGGCATCATTTTCCAATACGGGACGCTCAGCACCGAGCCAACACCATTGCCGCTCTTCAGTGTAATAGGTAAGCAGCTGACCATACGCGGTTATACCCTGTTTGAGCTCAGTAGCAACCCGCAACGTCTGGAGCGTGCCAAGCAATTCATCGTCGATAGTCTGGCTTCTGGCAAGCTCATACCGCTGGTGGCCAAGACTTTTCCACTGCAACAGATTGTCGAGGCGCATCGCTATATGGAATCCAACCAGCAAGTCGGCAAGATCGTGGTGATAGTCTGACAAGTTCTGAGGCATGGGTAAAATTGTTTTGACAGGGTAGGGTGCAGGCTAGCGAGAGCGGTTAAAATGGCGACATGCCATCCATACGCCTTTTGCCAGACCAGTTAATCAGCCAGATAGCCGCAGGCGAGGTAGTTGAGCGGCCTGCCTCCGCGCTCAAAGAGCTGCTGGAAAACAGCCTGGATGCTGGCAGTACCGAAATTTCCATTGCCCTGCTCAACGGCGGCATCAAGCAATTGCGTGTGGCCGATAACGGTAGCGGGGTTGCACAGGATGATTTGGCACTGGCCCTCACACGCCATGCCACCAGCAAAATTGCTACGCTTGATGATCTGGAAAGTGTCGCCAGCCTGGGCTTCCGCGGCGAAGCGCTAGCCAGCATTGCTTCCATCTCACGCACGCAGCTCACCAGCCGCTTTCACTCGAACCGCCACGCCTGGCGCATAGCTTCTGAAGGCAGCACAATATCGCCGCTGGAGCCTGCTGCGCTGGATGTAGGTACTATCGTTGACGTGCAGGATTTATATTTCAACACGCCGGCCAGGCGCAAGTTTCTCAAAACGGAAGGTACCGAGTTCGGGCATTGTGAAGAAGCATTCCGCCGCATTGCCTTATCTCGCCCGGATGTCGCTTTCATGTTGCAGCACAATGGGCGTGCTCTGACGCGCCTGGCCGTGAGTGAGCCGACCAGAAGATTCAGTGAGGTGTTGGGGGAGGACTTCGCGGCCGAAGCATTCAGTGTGGACGAATCCGCGGCTGGCCTAAGGTTGTGGGGCATGGCAGCCAAACCCACTTTTTCACGCAATGCGCGCGACACGCAATATGTATACGTCAACGGCCGCTTTGTGCGCGACAAGCTCATCGCCCACGCCATTCGCCAGGCCTATCAGGATGTGCTGCACCATGACCGTCATCCGGCTTTTGTGCTGTTCCTGGAGCTTGACCCCGCTTTGGTCGATGTCAACGTGCATCCGAGCAAGACTGAAGTGCGCTTTAGAGATGGCCAGGCCGTGCATCGCTTCATCTTCCACGCCTTGCATAAAGCCCTGGCTACGCCGACAGGTACTTCCAATCTGGTTACAGCCAGCCAGGCGGCGAGCAACCCGTTTAGCCCTAATTCCGGCCTTGCCGAAGGGGCGTCATACGCTGCAACGCCTTATCCAACATTCCAGTCGCGCATGGATTTACGCGCTAATGAAGCGCCCAACTTCTACCAGACACTGTTCGGTGGCATTTCATCTCAAAATAACGATGCCCTGCGAGCCAATATCCATGCGCCTTCTGGCGGTGCTGTTAATGTTGAATATATTGCTGCGCAAGACTATCCGCTAGGGTTTGCTGTAGCGCAAATCCATGGAGTTTATGTGCTCGCGCAAAACCATCTGGGCCTGGTGGTGGTCGATATGCATGCCGCGCACGAGCGCATCATGTACGAAAAACTGAAAGTGGCATTGGATGCCAAGGAAGTACCCATGCAGCCCTTGCTGCTGCCAGTCAGCTTCCAGGCAGACAGGTTGGAAGTGGCGACAGTTGAAGAGCAGTTAGCCACGGGGCAGGGTAGCTTGCGGCAGCTGGGGTTCGACCTGGCGGTACTTTCACCCACCACACTCGCAGTACGCGCCATCCCCGTCATGCTGCAAGACGCCGACGCAGTAGCCCTGGCGCGCGATGTGCTGCGCGATCTGCGCGAGTATGGCGCAAGCCGTGCCCTGACTGAGCGCCGCAATGAGATGCTGGGTACCATGGCCTGCCACGCCGCTGTTCGCGCTAACCGCGCACTTACCATCCCCGAAATGAACGTATTGCTGCGCGATATGGAAGCTACCGAGCGCTCAGGCCAGTGCAACCACGGCCGGCCGACCTGGTTCCAGGTGACGATGGGGGAACTGGATAAGATGTTTATGCGGGGCAAGTAAACAATCCATGACTGCTTCCAGAAAATTAAATGTCTATAGAAGTTAAGAGTCTCCCTCCTGCAATTTTCCTCATGGGCCCCACCGCCAGCGGCAAGACCGGACTTGCGGTCGAGCTATTGCAGCAACTACCCGTTGAACTGATCAGCGTAGATTCTGCGCTGGTCTACAAGAGCATGGATATCGGCACAGCCAAGCCGGATGCTGCAACCCTGAAGCGTGCGCCACATCATCTGATCGATATTATCGACCCTGCGCAGGCCTACTCAGCCGCGCATTTTCGCAGCGATGCATTACGCCTGATGGCGGATATAACGGCCAGAGGCAAAATCCCGCTGCTGGTAGGCGGCACCATGCTGTATTTCAATGCACTGCAAGGTGGCTTGAGCAATTTGCCGCAGGCAGATCCGGATATCCGCGCCAGGCTGGATGAGGAAGCCAGGGAGCAGGGCTGGCCCGCGCTACATGCAAGGCTGGCTAAAGTAGACGCGGAAACTGCTGCCAGGCTGGAACCCGGTGATTCGCAGCGTATACAGCGCGCACTGGAGGTATGGGAAATCAGCGGCCAGCCCATGTCGGCCTTGTATAAGCAGAGCGTCAGCGAACAGCTGCCTTACAACTTGCTGAAGATCGCCCTGATCCCCTCCGACCGTGCCGTACTGCATCAGCGTATCGCGGCACGCTTTGACGCCATGCTGGAGCAGGGATTGCTGCGGGAGGTGGTCAGGCTGCAACAAGAATATCCAGCACTTACGCCGGATACGCCTTCCATGCGTTGCGTAGGGTACCGGCAGGCTTTGCAGCACCTGGCTGGCGACTTTGGCTTGGCGGAGTTACGCGAGAAGGGCATTGCCGCAACAAGACAATTGGCAAAACGCCAACTGACCTGGTTGCGCGGCATGGACGACATCATGGCGCTGGACTGCTTGGACAGTTCAATATTAGACAGTATAGTTAATACAGTTGGACAGTTCATTTATCGCAAATAGCCGGTTATTTATTAACCGCAACTTAGAGGTGGTAAATTACTCGAGGTAACACTTAGCTTGATATTTTATTCAGTCCAATTCATTATTGAACTGTCTAATTAATGATTGGGGCCCATCATGCTGACCAGTCTGGAATTAATGCAAGTGACGGGCGTTTCCCGCGCCACGTTAAATAATTACATCGCCCAAGGGCTGATTCCACGTCCGGTGGTGCAGAAACCCACTGCACAAAACCATACCCGAGCGCGTCAGATTGGCTACTTTCCTCAAACGGCCGTATCCCGCATCCAGCATATCCAGCAATTGAAAAAGTCTGGCAAGTCGATGGCGGAGATAGCACAAAAGCTGCAGGCGGAGCACTTGGGTTCATCTGCCAGCGAGGGCCTTGAATCAGCCCTGACTGGTCGGTCGCCAGCAGACACCGCAGGCCGCGACACCTTGCTTGGCTTGCTGGAGCAGCGTTATGAGGTGATTCGCAATCTGCTCAAAAAGCGCTTGCCGGTGCTGACGGATATTGCCGTGCTGGTTGCTGACCTGCAGAGCTCAACGCGCATCCGCGCAGAGCTGCCGCCAGAAGAGTATTTTGAACTGATCAATCAGATATGGGCAGCCATGGAGCCTATTTTTCGCCGCTATTACGGCACGCACGGCAAGCATGTTGGGGATGGCATGGTGTATTACTTCTTCCCGCAGCCGGATTGCAATTACATCTTTCATGCGCTGCTTTGCTCGCATGAAATCAAGGCCGCCATGCGCAAAATCAGCAAGGAATGGCAGTTGCGCAAAAACTGGCTGAACGAGCTTTATCTGAATACCGGTTTGAATGCAGGCCAGGAGTGGCTGGGCGTATTCCACGTGGAAACCAAGGTCGAGTTCACCGTGCTGGGCGACACCCTCCATCATGCAGCGCAGCTAGCTGATTACGCGCGCAACGGCACTGTCTGGGCAACCAAGAACCTGTTGGGAAAACTCTCTACCGAGGAGCGCCAGCGTATCAGCTATGGCATCCGCCGCAAAAACCAGGAAGGGCAGGAAATCCTGGTGCACACTAGCTATTCGCGCATTGCCGAGCTGCTTGATTTATCGGTGCCCAAACATGACAGGCTGCGTAATATTGCCATGCTGCCAGTGACTGAAATCATCGATATCAGCTAGCCGTCTGGTTATGCCGCCTGCGCTATGCGCGATGCGGCTTCTAGGCACTCATCCAGCGAGGCTACCAACGCCAGCCTGATGAAGTTTTTACCCGGGTTGATGCCGTGGGCATCCCTGGCCAGAAAGCTGCCGGGCAGCACGGTCACATTAAAATCACTATACAGCTTCAGCGCGAATTCAGTATCCGGCATCGGTGCGCGTGCCCACAGATAGAACGCGGCATCGGGCATTTCCACTGCTATTACTTCTTGCAACAAGGGGGTGACTGCCTGGAATTTCTCAGCGTATTGTCGGCGGTTTTCCACTACATGCGCTTCATCGTTCCAGGCAGCAATACTGGCAGCTTGCACCGCAGGGCTCATGGCACAGCCATGGTAGGTACGGTAGAGCAGGAATTTTTCCAGAATGGCGGCATCGCCAGCGACAAAGCCGGAGCGCATGCCGGGCACATTTGAGCGTTTGGATAGTGAACTAAAAATGACCAGCCTGCTGTAATTGCGGCCCAATTGGTATGCCGCTTGCAATGCGCCCAATGGCGGGAGGGCTTCATTGAAATAGATTTCCGAATAACATTCGTCCGCAGCAATCACAAAGCCATAACGATCGGAAAGCTCAAAGACATGCTGCCATTGCGCCAAGGTCATAACCTTGCCGGAAGGGTTGCCAGGCGAGCATAAATATAGCAGTTGCGTACGCTGCCAGATGGCTTCTGGCACACTGGCAAAATCCATGGCGTGATCATTCTCTGGCAATGTATTCAAAAAATAGGGCTCGGCGCCGGCCAGGAATGCAGCGCCTTCATAAATCTGGTAAAACGGATTGGGGCAAATAACTATCGGAGCAGGGCGGGAACTATCAATGACAGCCTGCGCAAACGCGAACAGCGCTTCGCGGCTGCCATTGACCGGGATAATGGCCTTCTCTGGATCCAGCGCCGGAATGTCATAACGGCGGCTAATCCACGTCGAAATTGCCTGACGTAATTCGGCAATTCCCGCCGTCACGGGATAACTGGCAAGACCTGCCAGATTATTCACCAGCGCATTTTTGATCAGCGCTGGTGTAGCATGCTTGGGCTCGCCGATAGAAAGATTGATGGCTGAAAGTTGCGGGTTAGGCGTGATGCCTTGAAATAAATCACGCAGGCGTTGAAACGGGTAAGGCTGAAGCTTGTTTAAATTTGGATTCATAGACGGAATTATAAGTTGACCTGCATGCTCAACACAAAATCAAATACAAAATATCTTGCGATTTTTGGCCTGCTCTTCGGTGCCACTACCTGGGGGGTGATCTGGTATCCCTATCGCCTGCTGCAGGATGCGGGCATTGCCGGTGTGGCATCGAGTTTCTACACCTTCCTGATTGCACTCATAGTCGGGCTCATCTTTTTCGCCCGCCATTGGCGCGGCCTGCTGTCGTTACCTGGCTCAGTGCTTTGGTTAGCGATGGCTGCAGGCTGGACCAATCTGGCCTATGTGCTGGCGGTGATCGAAGGCGAAGTCATGCGGGTGATGCTGCTGTTTTATTTATCTCCGCTATGGACACTGCTGCTGGCGCATTTCTGGCTGCATGAACGTACGGGACGGCTAGGCGCCATTGCTATGACTACCTCACTGATTGGTGCATTTATCATGTTGTGGCAGCCGGCAATGGGGCTGCCCATACCACAGACAGAGGCGGAATGGATGGCGCTATCGGCGGGGGTTGGTTTTGCATTTACCAATGTACTGACGCGTCGCGCAACTCATTTATCGCTCAGGGTCAAGTCCATGGCTGTTTGGGTAGGTGTGGTGGTGATGGCGCTGCTATTCATGCCTTTTCAGCAGGTGTCATTACCGCTGCCGCAAACCATAGCCATGAAATATTGGCTGATCATGGGCGGCATAGGCTTGGCACTGCTGTGCGCCACCGCACTGGCGGTATATGGCATTACCCATACACTGGTGACCCGCGCTGCGGTCATCTTCCTGTTTGAGCTGGTAGTGGCGGCGATAAGCTCTTATTGGCTGGCTAACGAGATCATGACGCCACATGAGTGGCTGGGTGGCAGCCTGATTATTGTTGCTGCCATATTTGCGGCTAAAGCGGAAGAAACCTAGAGCAGCAACCTAACCCTGGCGAGCTGGTATTTGCGATTTAGCCAAAGCCGCCTTTGGCACCTTCTGCAGCAAAGCGCATCTTGAGTGACAGGTCATTACGCGAATCAGCATGAGCCAGTGCGTTTTCATCGCTGATCTTGCCTGCTCCATGCAGGCGGAACAGGGACTGGTCAAAGGTGCACATACCAATATCGTTGTTGTTCGCCATGACTTCCTTGATTTCTTCCAGTTTGGATTTCTGAATCAAGTCGGAGATGTAAGGCATGTTGATCAGTACTTCCACTGCCGCGGCCCGTTTGGTCTGTGTACCGGGTACCAGCCGCTGAGAAACGATGCCCACCAGGTTCAGCGATAACCCCAGCAGCAACCCAGCCTTACCTTCCTCCGGAAAGAACGAAACAATACGTTCAATGGCTTGATTGGCGTTGTTGGCATGTAGTGTGGCCAGGCATAAGTGGCCGGTTTCAGCATAAGCCATGGCATGTTTCATGCCATCCATATCGCGTATTTCACCAATCAGGATCACATCCGGCGCCTGACGCATGGCATTTTTTAGACCGTTATCGAATGAAAGCGTATCAATACCCACTTCACGCTGATCGACGACACACTTTTTATGGTCATGCATGAATTCAATGGGATCTTCAAGCGTCAGGATATGGCCGGTGCTTGTAGCATTACGATGATCGATCATCGCGGCCAGCGTGGTCGATTTTCCGGAGCCTGTAGAGCCTACAACCAATAGCAGACCACGCTGGCGCATGATCAAATCCTTGAGCACGCTGGGTAAGCCCAATGTTTCAAATGATGGAATATCACTCTTGATGTGGCGGATGACCATTGCTACTTCGCCACGCTGCTTAAAGACATTGATACGGAATCGACCGAGGTCACGCTTGCCAAAGGCAAAATTCATTTCCAGGATTGCTTCAAATTCTTTGATCTGGGCATCACTCATCAAGGCATAGGCAATTTCCTTGACCATGCCCGGAAGCATGATCTGGTTATTAACCGGGAGCATTTTACCTTCAATCTCAATATGAATGGCCGCTCCGGTGCTGAAAAACAGGTCGGACCCATTTTTTTCAACCATGAATTTGAGCACTGGAGTGATGTCGATTGCTGCCATTTTTGTTATTCCTGAATTATTTTTTTCACTTTACCATAACACTTCGCCCTGTGAGCATGCCATACAGCCAGGCGCTTAGCCCAAACGCCCTGCATGGTGCGCCTGTCTCCTCGACGGCTATTGGGCCAGAATAAAGGAGTCGTCTCAGAAAACGGAAAATAAAGCACGCTAAGCTAGTTGCAGCGACCCTAGTGACCTGGACTTGCCCGCGCCAACCTTGGCGCTGTTGCGCCACAGATAATCGCCGGTCAGGTTGATGTGCTCCCAGCCGAGCGGTGACAGGACTTGCAGCAGCGTGTTATCGACAGAATGACCGTGACCGCCTGCAAAATAAGCGTGGCATGACTTGACGTGTTTGGTTGCGAAGCCTGAAACGTCCCATGCAGAAAAGTTTCCAGCTCATTTCCGCAACAATCTCAATCCGTTGAATACCACTAGCAGACTCGTCCCCATGTCGGCGAACACCGCCATCCACATGGTGCCCAGACCCATCAAAGTAAGTACCATGAACACCGCTTTTATTCCGAGCGCCAGCACTATGTTTTGCACCAGCACGCCGTAGGTGGCACGCGACAGGCTAACGAAGCGGCCGATCTTGCGCAGATCGTCATCCATCAGCGCTACGTCGGCAGTCTCGATAGCCGTATCGGTACCCGCTGCTCCCATGGCGAAGCCTATGTCGGCACGGGCCAGTGCCGGCGCATCGTTGATGCCGTCGCCGACCATGCCCACCTTGCCGCCCTGGCCAAGCTTGGCGGTAATGGCATTGGCCTTATCTTCGGGTAACTGGTTACCGCGCACCTCATCGATGCCTACCTGCGTAGCAATAGCATCGGCCGTATGCGGATTGTCGCCGGTCAACATCAATGTCCGGATGCCCAGCGCGTGCAGCTCGGCAATGGCCACCCGGCTGGTGTCCCGTACCGTATCGGCCACCGCGAATAGTGCCAGCACGGTTTGGCCGTCGGTCAGCATCAAGGTGGTCTTGCCTTGCCGCTCCAGCACATCGAGCTGGGCTTCCAGCTCGGGCGAGCACACGCGCAACTCTTCGATCAGACGGTGATTACCCAGCTGGTACAGCATGCCGTCGATCATGCCCTGCACGCCCCGGCCGGGGATACCAACGAAGTCGGTGACCTCCGCCTTCGCTATCCCAGCCTGTTCACCGGCTTGCGCCATGGCACGTGATACCGGGTGGTCGGAACGCGCCGCCAGACTTGCCGCAAGCCGATGCGCTTCGACTTCTGACAGTCTTCCCCGTACCTCGAAATCGGTCTGCACCGGCTTGCCGTGGGTAATGGTGCCGGTCTTGTCGAGCGCCAGCCAGGCCAGTTTGCGGCCTTGTTCGAGATATGCCCCGCCCTTGATCAGGATGCCGTGGCGGGCGGCGGCGGCAAGGCCGCTGACGATAGTCACCGGTGTCGAGATCACCAGCGCGCACGGACAGGCGATCACCAGCAATACGAGCGCCTTGTAAATCCAGTCATACCAGACACCGTCCATCAGCAAGGGCGGCACGACGGCAACGAGCAGCGCGATGGCGAACACCGCTGGCGTGTAAATTTTGGCGAACTGATCGACAAAGCGCTGGGTTGGCGCACGCGCTCCTTGCGCTTCCTCGACAGCGTGGATGATGCGGGCCAGCGTGGTATTGCTGGCGGCGGCCGCCACCCGGAAATCGAAAGAGCCCGATTCGTTGATGGAGGCGGCGAATACAGCGTCACCTTCGGCCTTATCCACTGGCAGGCTCTCGCCGGTGATCGGCGCCTGGTTCACCGCCGAGCGACCTGCGACCAGCACGCCATCCAGGGCGATGCGTTCGCCCGGCCTCACCCGGACCACGCTGCCGACCGCGACTGATTTGGCCTCAACCTCGATCCAGCTGCCGTCGACTTGCTGCACAGTCGCCTTCTCCGGCGCCAATTGCATCAGGTTCTGGATTGCATTGCGCGCCCGATCGAGGGATTTGGCTTCGATCAGTTCAGCAACGGTAAACAGGAACATCACCATGGCCGCTTCTGGCCATTGACCGAGCAGGAAGGCGCCGGTCACGGCAATACTCATCAGCGCATTGATATTGAGGTTGCCGTTGCGTAGCGCAATCCAGCCCTTTTTATAAGTGCCCAAACCGCAGGCGCCCACTGCCACCAAGGCCAGCGCAGCCACCAGCCAGGCGGGTAAGCCGAGCCAGTGTGCGATTTCCGCGCCGACGGCGATCAGCCCGGCCAGCGCTAACGGCCAATGCGGTTTGACCGGTTGGGGTACCGTCTCGGTCGTAGCCGTCAGCGGCGTCGGCGTCATCCCCAGTTCCCGGATCGCGGCGTCAATGCTGGGCAAGGCAGTTGCGGTATGCACCACGGTCAGTACGCGCTGCATCAGGTTGAAGTCTAGCCCTTGCACTTCGTGCATGCCGCCCAGCTTCTTGCGGATCAGCGTTTCCTCAGTCGGGCAATCCATTTGCACGATGCGGAGTTGGCTGCGGATACTGCCGGCAGGGACGTTCAAAGTTGTATTGGCTTGCCTGGCGCCGTTCACCAGCGCTACGGCCGTGCTGCCGCAGCAATCGTGGCTACCGGCATCAAGTGCTATTGCCGGCTCGGCGACTGACTCCGGGTGATGGGCATGGTGGTCGTGACCGCAGGCTGCATGATCATGACGCGGTTTGGCGGGACGATAGAAAGACATGGCGCATATTCTGGTTGATTGACTATGGCGCATTGCGCACCATGAAGCTACTATAGGGTCAAGCAAATTGAAGGAATCGACCATGAAGATCGGCGAATTGGCCAAAACAGCGCTATGCACGGTGGAAACCGTCCGCTACTACGAGAAGGAGGGTTTGCTACCCGTATCTGAACGGTCGGCTGCCAACTACCGCAGCTACGGTCAGGCGCATATCGAGCGCCTGCGTTTTATCCGCAACTGCCGGGCGCTGGACATGACGCACGACGAAATCCGGGCACTGCTCGGCATGATGGATAGCCCCGCCAGTGATTGCGGTGCCATCAACCATTTGCTGGATGAGCACATCGAACACGTCGATGTCCGCATCGACGAGCTCTTGCAACTCAAGCGCCAACTCATAGTGTTACGCGAACGCTGCCAGAGCGAGCGGTCTGTCGATGCCTGCGGCATTTTGCAGGGGCTCGCGGCAATGGAAACAGAAGCCAAGCCGCCCCGTCACACCCACTTGGGTTAGCCCAACGCCGGCGCTTGTGAGCGTCTTATCGTACAATTTTCCGTTTCGTGAACTGCCTCAAGTACATCGCGATTCATGGTGGTCTACCAAAAGCTTAACGTGCTTTATTTTCCGTTTTCTGAGACGGCCCCAATAAAGGACTGTGGCGGATTACCCGCCTGCCAGCATTGCCACATGCGTAGATAAGCCTGTTCAAGGCTACGCGCGAAGCAGGCAGTGTCAAACAACGGCAGCGCTTCTCGTGTTTGTTGCAGTTTTTCACGTAACGCTTGCAAGCTTTGCGGCTGTGTTGCCAGTTGCACTGCCAGTGCTTCGTACTGCTCCAGCGAGCTTGTGACCAGTTCAGGCAGATGGGCTGCATGCAGCAGGCTGCCGGCGACTCTTGCCGCAAAGGTATTGCCAGTGCAGGTCAGCAGCGGCAGACCCATCCACAGGGCATCGCTGGCCGTGGTATGCGCGTTGTAGGGCAGGGTATCGAGGAACAAATCCGCCAGCACATGCCGCGCCAGATGCTCAGCAAGCGGCACGCGGGGGGCAAAAATCAGTCGGCTGGCATCCATGCCACGCGCCTCAGCCTCTCGCCTTAAATTCTGTTCAGCCCAGCGGTTGCATTGCAGCAACCACAACACGCTGCCCGGCACGGCCCGGAGCAAACGCATCCATATTTCAAATATCTGCGGCGTGATTTTGAACGACTGGTTAAAACAGCAGAAAACAAAACTTTGCGCCGGCAATCCAGCGTCCGCGCGGGTTGGGGTTGCAGCCAAGGGACGTTTGCGGTCATTGGGCTGATAGCTATAAGGCAGCAATGCCAGCTTTTCCGTGTAGTGCATCGCCTGGTCCAGCGGCGTGATAAAACCATCGCTGAGCAGATAGTCAAAAAACGGCGCGCCCATCGTGCCTGGATAACCTAGCCAATTCACCTGTATGGGTGCGGGCCGCAAAGCCAGAATGCCGCTACGCGTGCTTTGCGTGTAGCCCGTGAGATCCACCAGAATATCGATCTGGTCGGTATGAATTTTTTTGGCCGCATCAGTCAATGCAAACGGACGGATATTAACAAAATGATCAAAAGCCTTTTCCAGTCGCCGCCGCTCCGGGGTCTTGTCATCCACTGAGTAAGAATAGGCAAAAGTCTCAAACTGGCTGCGGTTGTGCAGTTCAATCAGCTCAGTCACAAGAAATGCCAGCGGATGCAGGCGAAAGTCGCCGGACAGGTAGCCTATGCGCAATTTCCTCCGGGCCTGGCGTGCATGAGGCAAGGCGAGCCTTTGGCCCAACTTGATCAGAGACTGGTAACGATTTTCCACCCAGTGCTCGGCGCAGCGGCGCTGTTCTGCGGCCGTGGTACCGGGCATGGCAAGAAACGCAAAAGGCGAAATTTGTGCCTGCGGTACTTCGGCTACCCATTGCCGGATGTCCTCAATGTCGGCATCCAGGCCTTGCCAATCGCAGGTATGCTGCTTTTGATGCACCAGATGCACCTTGGCGTGATAGAGCGCAGGATTCAGGCGCAAAGCGGCTTCATAACATGCAATGGCCTCATCGAGCCGGCCCAGTTCGCGCAGTACATTGCCCAGGTTATTGTGACTATCCGCATCATCCGGCGCCAATTTCAACGCGCGTTTGTAACTGGCCGCAGCTTCGGCGGATTTACCCAGTTCGCGCTGGGCATTGCCCAGGTTGTAATACAGGCTGGCATTGTTAACGCTGAGCTGTATCAGCTCCTGATATGCGGCCTCTGCCTGCACATACTGCCCAGCCTCGTGGCCTTGATTGCCCAGCGCCTGCAATGCGTGACATAACGCATTTCTTACATCAATATCCTTGGGGAAGGCATTCAATACACGGCGATAGCAGCCGGCAGCCTGTTCAAAACGCCCCAATTCCTGATACACATTGCCCAGGTTGTTATGCAGGTCAAAGTCTGCGGGGGCAAGTTGTAATGCACGCTGGTAGCTGATAACCGCTTCATCGAAGCGGCCTGCTGAACGCAATGCCAGGCCGTGATTGTTAAGAAAGTCCGAACTGCGCGGATTGAGCGCAATTGCCTGGGAGATCAGATTGACTGCCTCGGTATGGCGCGCAGTCTGATGGCACAGCACGCCTAGCAGGTGCAAGGCATCGGCATGCCTGGGCTGGCTTGCCAGCAGCTGCCGGTATTGCTTTTCGGCCTGGTCCAGCAGGCCATTGCGATGCGCATCGAGGGCGCTTTGATAGAGCTGATTTGCATTTACCATAGTGGAGATTTTACAGCAGCGGGTAAGCGGCCAAGCCCTGCACTAAACGCTTCAAGCCCAGTTTGCGCAACATGAAACGATTAGGGTCAAGCGCGGCGAGCAGCTTGGCATCGACCGGAGCGGGCTCGCCATTGATGGCGCAGGCTATCATCTCGGCACAAAGCGGCGCATTGACAAGACCTTTGGAGCCGTGTCCGGTATTGACATATAAGCCCGCCAGCCAGGGCAATGTAGCGGGGTCTGCGTTATATCTCGGCGGGTTGGCACTCAGGGCGACGTTGTCCAGCAATGGCCCGGCCATAGGCAGGTAATCCGGTGTGGCACAGCGCCATGCCACGCGTCCGCGTAGCGGCTGCTGCGACAGGCTTTGATACAGCTCCGGCGACATTCTCCCTAACATGGCGAGGTTGGCTGCGTGGTCACTCTGGCGTATGTCACTGGAAACATCACTTGGCGAAAAGGTGGCGCCCACGCAATGGATTCCAGCAACGGCAGGGCTCACATAGCCATCCGTACACACCACCACCTTGAGTTTCTGGCTGTTTACATTGGCAGGCAGCATGGAAATTTGCCCGCGCACCGGTTCCAGCGGCAAATGCATACACTGCTCAAAGTTCAATGTGTCATTGGCACTGGCTAAAATCACCACCGGCGCTTGTGCCAACAGGCGCTTTTCATCCCAGGCCTGCCATTGCACGCCATCACGCTGCAAGCGCAGAGCAGTGACAGCAGGCATCACCGAAATATTGTCATGGCAGGCAAGGGCATTGCATAGCGCGGGCGGATTTACCCAGCCAGCGGCTGGAAAATACAAGCCCTCATGTGTCAAAGCGATGCCTGCCAGCTGGCTGGCTTCAGCTGCATCCACATGGCGCAGTAATTCAAGAGGGAAATCACGCGCGGCGATGGCTTTGCACCTGGCCAGTTCCTGCGCATCAAAAGCCAGCTGCAGCAGCCCGCAAGCATCATGGTCATGTACATCAAGATTCAGCCGCTGCAACAGCCGTGTAGTGTGCAAATATCCGTGCAAAGCCAGGCGACTCAACGCCATATCCTGACCAGACAGGCGCGGGTAGAGCACACCGACCGGATTGCCGGAAGCTTCTTGCGCGAGTAGCGGATGGCGTTCGATTAACGTGACTTGCCAGCCGCGTGATGCCAGGGCGCTGCTACTGGCTGTACCTGCAATACCGCCGCCAATCACAATGGCATGAGGCAATTTCGGATTAAACCGAGCTGCTTCAGCAGCCGTTTTAATATCGATACCCATTGAGGTTGTATTGCCCATGATATTGGGGAAGACCCTTGAGGTCTTGACAATAGCCTGCTGGTCAGGGATGTGTGCCGGCTTAACGCTTTCGCCGGCATATCTACCTGCCAGCATTTCACGTTTACGCCCAAAACCCGCCACCTTGTTTACTGCAAACCCCGCAGCTTGCAAGCCACGCCTGACTTCACCCGCGCTGGTGAATGTGGCAAACGTGGTTGCTGCGTGAGACAGCCTGGCCATATTATCGAACAAGGCCTGCTGCCACATTTCCGGGTTTTTTGCGGGAGCGAAGCCATCCAGAAACCAGGCGTCTATACTGGCTCGCAGTTGCACTAACGTCTCGCGCGCATCGCCAATGATCAAGGTTAATGATACCCGGCCGTGCTCGAATAGCAGCCGGTGCCATCCTGGCGTTAACCATCGATACTGTGCCAACAACTGGTCACGCAAATTAGCCAACTGTGGCCACAAACTCAGTGCTTGCGTGAGGTCTGCATGGCTGAGCGGATATTTTTCCGTGCTGATGAAATGCATGTTGGCTGACAGCGGCGCTGTTTCATTCCATAGCTGCCAGGCACAAAGAAAGTTAAGCCCGGTGCCGAAGCCGGCTTCAGCAATCGTAAATTGCTCATTTGCCAACGCCTGCCACCGTTCCTGCAAGCGATTCCGGGCGAGAAAAACATGCTGTGTTTCTTGCAAACCGGATTCGCGAGAAAAATACACATCGCCGTATATTCGGGAAATTGGCTGGCCGTCCTGCCAATCGAGAGTAGCTTGAGAATTGGTCATTGGTCGATTGTGTCTGCTTAACTATGCCTAAAAGCAAGTATTGCGGCGAGACCGGTTGAGCTCACCACAACTTCTTTTAAATAAAGGTGTCAAAAGTTCTAGTATCAGCATACCAGCTCGCTGGTAAAGGAGTTATATCATGAATACCACGCCGCGAAATTCCATAGGTGTTGTAACAACCGCAATTCTACTGAGCCTGACCTTAACCGCATGCGGAGGTATGACTACTCGGCAAAAAAATACTGCTATAGGGGCGGGTGTTGGTGGTGTCGCAGGCTCCGTTCTAACCAATGGCAGCACTTTAGGAACTGTTGGAGGAGCGGCTGTTGGTGGTTATATCGGGCACCAGACCGGCAGTGATAAAAAATAGCCACTATGGATTTCATTAAATACCTGGAACTATTCCACCTCCATAGTGGCCATAAAGTTTATGGTGAGGGTACGGATTGCAGCCATTACTCATAACACTTGTTAAGGGGGCAACATGAATCTATTAGCAATAGAACATATGGCAGACACCAAGGGTGTGGTTGCCGTCACTGAGTTTTCCCGGAAAGGCATGCTGGAAAATTTTGCCGGCCCATTCTCGGAGGATGAGTTCGAACTGATGGCCAGAATGTGTGCCTCGATTACCATTTTCATCGAAATGCAAGGCCGTCTGCTGACCGATTTTACTACCGATGCCGATTGGGATAGATGCCAGGGATGGGTGTTGTGGGGTGCTGATATTTCGTTGATTGCCATGCGCGACACCGTGAGCGTGGTGCATTCGCAAGAGGTGTCTTTCAATGCTTTGATTGCTGAAACCAGTGCTGTCAGCGACCGTTCGTACAAATAAATAAGATTAAGGAGAACCCTATGCCCACTCTGAATGAACTGATGTCGCTGCCCAGCGTGTATGGTGCAATTGCGTTTACCGACAGCGGCGAGGTTGAGGAAATCAAGGGTGACCTGGATCAGGATTTTGCCGAAATGGTGGCACAGATGTGTACGGCCAATCTGGCGATTTACCGCATGCAGGCCACGGGCTGGCAAAAGCAGACGGGCCAGCACGGATTTTTGCCGGAACGCGGATTTACTTTTCTGGCGCTGGACCACCTGATCATGGGCATGCACGGCAAAGCAGTTGTCGCACAGCGCAAGGGCTTCGACCACGATCTAGCCTATAAAACCTTCAACAACATGGCGCAGGCGCCGGTATCCTTGCAGAATGCGCCTTGATCATGAGCGAACTTTCCTCTCTACTCAAATACCAGGGTGTTGTCGGCGCTCTGCGATTTTATGACGACGGTACCGTAGCGGAATCGATTGGCGAGTTTGGGCCAGCGCATTTCCGGCTTGCAGCGGACATGTGTTATGCCAACAGTCGTCTCATACAGCAAAGCGCGGATATGCTCTCGCTTTTTTCGGGCCAGAAAGGCTGGCCGTCAGCCGGATGGATCATGATAGGCGAAGAATTGTCTGTATGCGCATTGGCAGACCTGGCCTGTTTTGTCAGAAATAAGGATGTTTCATACAACCAGATTCTGGCTGTCCTGACCGACATCAACGCTTCCTAAAGCAGCTGGCCCGCGGCACGGCAGTGTTCCGTCCGCGCGTTCGCCATGCTGCTTCATATAGCAATGTCTTCATTTCTTGGCCTTTGCAGCAACCCGCGCAGGTTAGGCTAAATGAGGTAAAGCCCAATACCTGGATTTGGCTTGATTGCTTTACTATACGGCGTATGAAACCTTGTATGAATACGCTAACAAAAACACTGCTTGCGCTGACCCTGGCGGTTCTAAGCATTTTTCCAGGCTGGGCAATGGCCGAGCGCGTCAATATCGCTGCTGCAGCTGATCTTAAATTTGCTTTGGAAGAAGTTGCTCAGGCTTTCCAGAAGGATAGCGGGCAGGCACTTAGTTTAACCTTTGGTTCTTCCGGCACATTTGCCACACAGATACGTCATGGTGCACCATTTCAGCTGTTTTTGTCGGCTGACGAAAACTATGTGCTCGTACTGCACAAGGAAGGTCTGACTGCTGATGATGGCGTACTTTACGCGCTGGGCAGAATCGTCATCGTCACCCCGGCAGGCTCTGCCTTAACAGCAGATGGCGAGCTCAAGGGCCTTGCTGCCCTTATCAAGGCCAACAAACTCAAGCGTTTTGCGATTGCCAACCCGGAACACGCGCCTTATGGCCAGCGCGCTGAAGAAGCGCTGCGCCATGCCAGGCTGTGGGAGGCCATACGCCCCAATCTGGTATATGGCGAAAATGTGTCCCAGGCCGCGCAGTTTGCCCTCAGCGGTTCAGCTGATGGCGGCATTATTGCGTTATCGCTCGCCAAATCGCCACAAATGGCCAGCCACGCCCAATACGCGCTCATTCCGGCAGAGTGGCATACACCGCTCAAGCAGCGCATGGTGTTATTGAAGCATGCAGGGACTGTGGCCAAAGCTTTTTATGATTATTTGCAGCAACCCGCAGCGCGGGTAGTGCTGGCCCGTTATGGTTTTACCTTACCCAGCAAATCCGAGTAATGGACGGGGCTGATTAATGGACTGGGTGGCGCTCTGGCTATCGCTCCGGCTGGGTCTGTTTACCGTGCTGTTATTGGTGCCTGCAGCCTTGTTTGGCGCGCGTTGGTTGGCCAACATCAATTTTTGCGGCAAAGCCCTGCTTGAATCCTTGCTGGCCGTTCCGCTGGTATTGCCGCCTACCGTGGTAGGTTATTACCTGCTGACGGGGCTGAGTAATGACTCCCTGATCGGGCGGTGGCTGGTGGAATGGACTGGTCACAGCGTGGTATTTCATTTTTCCGGGCTGCTCATCGCTTCATTTATCGTGAACATTCCGTTTGCGGTACAGCCCATGCAGCGCGCTTTTGAAGCGATTCCACAGGATATCCGCGATGCTGCGGCCTGTTGCGGCATGACATACTGGCGCAGCATGCTCAAGGTGGAAATACCGCTGGCCTGGCCCGGCATATTAACGGCCATGGTGCTGACTTTCGCCCATACCATGGGTGAGTTTGGCGTAGTACTCATGGTGGGCGGTAGCCTGCCGGGGGAAACCAGAACCATCGCCATCAGCATTTATGATCGCGTACAGGCATTTGATTTTGCTGCGGCAGGGCAGATGTCGCTGCTGCTGTTGCTGTTTTCCCTTACCGTGCTGGTGCTGGCAAACAGCCTTTCCAGACGCTTCGGACGGCGGCACGGATTGCCGGAAATAGGATCTTGAATACCCTGACATCAGAAAAACCGGCGTTTAATCATCTCGGTGTAAAAATACGCCAGTCAGGCCCAATAACGCTTGATGCCAGCCTGAGCTGCAGCGCCGGCCAATTGCTGGCGCTGGTTGGCGCTTCCGGCAGCGGTAAATCCACCTTACTGCGTATGATTGCCGGCTTAAGCCGCCCGCACATGGGTCGCATCGCTTATGGTGAACAGGCCTGGTTCGATTCAGACGCCGATATCTACCTGTCTCCACAACAACGCCGCATTGGCTATCTGCCACAACATTATGGCCTTTTTCCGCATATGAGTGCGCTGGATAACGTGCGCGCGGGATTGCATCACCTAAGTAAACACGAACAGGCTGAACGCGCGCATCACTGGCTGAACCGCATGCACCTTAGCGGCCTGGAGCAGCGCCAGCCTGCCGCGCTTTCAGGTGGACAGCAGCAACGCGTAGCCATGGCGCGTGCATTGGCGGGTGATCCCTCGATATTGCTGCTGGATGAGCCTTTTTCGGCAGTGGATAGCGCCACTCGTGAAAAACTGCATGGCGAGCTAGCGGAACTTAAAACGCAACTCGCCATCCCCATAGTCATGGTGACGCATGACCTGAGCGAAGCCCTCATGCTGGCTGATCGCATAACACTGTTAAGCCATGGCATTACGCTACAAAGCGGACTACCGCGCGAAATCATCGCACGCCCCATGAATCAGGCGGCAGCACAGCTGGTGGGTATACGCAACCTGTTTGATGGCGAAATTATCGAACATGATGTAGGTGAGGCCTGCACCAGGCTGCGCTTTGGCTCACAGCTCATTCATTGTGCTTATCGTCCCGAGTTCAGGATAGGGGAGCTAGTATGCTGGGTGATCCCTGATAGCGGGGTGCGATTCCGCGCCATTTCACGCGTTGCAGAGCCATCTGGCCGCAACCGGCTGGAAGTAACCGTGACCAAAATGCTCACACTGGGCGATGAAGTGCGTTTGACCATGCAGATTGATGGGGTGACGCCGCCACTGCAAGCCAGCATTCCGCTGCGACTGGCTACTGAACTGGGACTGTGTGTTGGACAGCGTAGCAGTGTGTCCCTGCGTGCAGCAGATATTCATTTACTTTCCACCGAGCGCCCTGGCCATGATGTCTGAGCAAATTACCCATAATATGAGCCATAACCAGATATCGGGGCCTTCGGACTGGGTGCGCCGATTTGCGCCCTTAATCGCACAGGGCGGCCGAGTATTGGACCTGGCCGCAGGCTCCGGTCGCAATGCACGCTGGCTGGCAGAGCAGGGGTATTTGGTAGAAGCGGTGGACCGCGATGCCACAGCGCTGCAGAGCATGCAAGGGCTAGCCAATATCCGCCTGCAGCTTGCCGATCTGGAAAATGCTGCGTGGCCATATGGCAATCAGCAGTTCGATGGCATCGTCATCTGCCGCTATCTGCACCGGCCCTTGCTGCCGCTTCTGGCTGCAAGCCTGGCAGCGCAGGGCGTCCTGATTTACGAAACCTTCATGGCCGGCCACGAAGCTTATGGCCGCCCACAAAATCCGGATTTTCTGTTGCGGCCAAATGAATTGCTGCAGGCCTTTGTACCACAGCTGACGCCAGTCGCTTTTGAGCAAGGCTTGATTGCGCAACCCCAAACTGCCGTCATACAGCGCATATGCCTGCTTAAGGATTCAGCGCAAGCAGCTATGCTGTAGCAAGTTATTCAATTATGCCTGCTGTTCCAGCCAGCGTTTGAAACTCAGATATGACTCGATAAAGCGCCGCCGATATTCGTGCGAGCTTGCGAAGTGCTTGCGGTTGAGCACGCATGAACGATAGATGCGCAGAGTACGTCGGACCCACTCGATGGCAGAATTAATACCATCTCGATCGATAAGAAATGTAATCCGCAGCATTTCGTCCATTTCTCGTTACCCACGTTCGTCAATCAAAAAAATTAAAAATATAGGGAATAGTCTTATACAACCAGTCAGCGCCACTCAAGCGGTGCACGTACACTTGGCTTTGCGGATGAAAACCCCTATCTTATTGCTCCAGTGGTAGCTTCACGAACAGGATAAGTCAGAAATTTTCTGTCATCTTGGAATCGGTGTTCTTGACCGGAATCTGTCGCAGGCCCTTATCTTTCATGATATGCCAGACATCAAGTAAGCTGTCATCGACATTGCACGACATGACGCCACGCGTCATAGTCTCTGAAACCATGGTTGTACAACTGCATCCTTGACAGTGGCTGATTTGTTTAACGACGTCGGTTTTGGTAATCACGCCAATGATCAGACCATCGGGGTCACACACGACTACAAGGTTGGTATGCATTCCACTTAAAAGTCTTGCTGCATCAATGAGTGGGGCGTCGCCGTTAATCGTAACCAGCCGCTTCTTCACGGTAGGCAGGATTGTGCGGATAAGCGTCATTTTTTCCTCATCAGTTAGAAGTTACTGGCACACTCTTGTCTATCGTACAGAAAATGAGCGAATTTCTGTTCGTCAATCCCAGACCCAGCTTTGCGCGACGTCGAATCACTTCACTTTTCTGACACCTTGTCTTTGGCTTGATTCATCGCGTCGATGGCCAAGAGAGAATGCGCATAGGCGGCGCCTGCGCGCATCTCCGCGGCAACCCAAATCGCTTCCATGAGTTCCTGCTCTGTGACACCTTTTTGTAGTGCAAGTTCTGTGTGGCCGCGAATGCAATAGGGGCACTGGGTCACATGCGCCACTGCGACCGCAATAAGCGCCTTGGTTTTCGACGGTAGTGCGCCATCGGCGAAGACTTGGCGACTGAATGCCCGGAAAGCACTGCAAATTTCGGGTGCAAGTTCCTGTCGTTTTTGTGCCAGATCCTTCGAAGCGTCGGGGAAAATATTATGTTCCATGACAAATACTCCTTCCAGTTTGATCGTGCTCATTCAGTTAGCCGTGTTTTGGTGTAATTCCCATCGACGGCTGCAATTTACTGCCTGAATCCCAAGATTCGAAATTACCAAGATAAGTTTTCCAACTATCCCTGCTGCGTCAGCCAATGTTTGGAGCTTAAATACGATTTAATAAAGCCCCGTCAGCCCCTCTTATTCTGCAAGGGCAACTATCTATGCCACTGCAAGCCGGCTCTTCACACTTCAAGCCCTTTGGGAAACTTTACCTACTGATTAAAAAATTACAGAAAATACCGCCTTGTGTCAACGAGGCACTATGGCTAATCGTAACGTTCGGCAGGTAGCGCACGCGAGACCGGTGCCGAATCCGGTGAAGAGGGTCTGGATGGGATTGGAGCGCATCATCGACGCCGCAACCTCGATTCAGGAGCCCCCAGAATGGGTCTGACCTTGCAATTCACGCTGCCCAGCAATAATGGATATCTCCTGAAATACTTCACCATCACGCAGAACGAATAACGCATCCATACCTCGCTCCTGTGCTAGTCGAACCCCTGCATCTTCACCCAGCACCAGCAGTGCAGTGGCCCACGCATCGGCGAGCATGCAGCTTGAAGCCATCACAGTGACGGCTGCAATTTGGTTACTCGAAGGCTTCCCATATAAAGGGTTCATGGTATGGGCATAGTACTTGTCCGCAATTTGGATCCAATGACGGTAATCCCCTGAGGTAGCGATAGCAGCATCGGTAAGTTCCATTACACCCATTGCTTCACGCACACCTCGAATGGGCTTCTCAATGGCGATTGCCCATGGCCGTCTATCTGATTTTAGGCCGCGTGCACGCATTTCGCCATCAATTCCGACCAGATAACTCGTAATCCCAAAGCTATCGAGACAACGGGCCATTTCATCCACACCGAAGCCTTTGGCAATTCCTGAAAGATCCAGTGTGATAGCCGCCAGCTTACGAACTCGGTTGTGAGCGTGATCAATATCCAACACCTCGATTGCAGGTCGATGCACTTGTTCCTTCAACGCGCTAATATGGTGCGCATCTGGTTGTTGCTTGCCGGGGCCAAAACCCCAGGCGTTGACCAGGGCTCCCACGCCAATATCAAACGCGCCATGGGAATGCTGACTTATACGCAAGGAGGTTGCCAGCACACTAGCGAGCTCTTCAGGTATTGCAAGCCATTGCTGCACTGGAGCTGCGTTGAGGCGACTCAGATCTGAATCTGTTTTCCAGGTGGACATCTGCTGGTCCACCTTGTCTACTGCGGCAAACAAACGGACCGCAATGGCTGATTCATTGAGCCCCGCTTTAGCAAAAAAAACGGCACTATATCGCGTGCCCATCGTCTCTCCACTAAGACTATAGCGTTGAAAAGTAGTGGTAGAGAGGTCCTGTGCTTCAGAAGACATCTTCACGGTAACGCCCCTGTATTTTTAGCGCCTTTACGTCGAGATTAAGGGGCGCCAAAATTTCATCCAATGCCTGCATGATGTTCTTCGCCATGGCACGACTACCGCAGACCAGCACTTGGGCCCCATTCACAATCAGTTGGCGAATTTGTGTGGCATCGTCGAGAACCCGATCCTGTACGTAAGCGCCATCCTTAACTCGCGAAAAAGCGGCATGCAACTCGGTCAGCCGATGATCAGCCAAATATTCACTGAGCTCAGGCTCATAAAGAAAATCGGAAGCCGGGTCGCGCCCCCCCAATACAGGTACATCGGATGTTTTCCTGCATTGTTACGGATAAACCCGGCCAATGGCCCGATCCCTGTACCGGAACCGATGAGAATGACAGGGGCTTTGCCAGAAGCCGGTCGGAAGTCAGGATGGAGCTGAATGAAGGCATCAATACTGTCGCCCAGCTGCAAGCTATGAAGGAATTGGGAGCACAGACCTTCAGGCAACTTGCGCACACAGATTTCCAGAAAGCCATCATTCGACTTGCTGGCCAGCGAATAGAAACGCGGTATAGGGCTGTCGGGCGGCAGAATTCCAACTAGATCGCCTACTTCGAAATGCGGTAATCCGTTACCCCCAATCAGGCGTATCAGCCGGCCGGTAATGCTCTTCCTGGCCACTGCAGCGAACCGCAGAATGCTGGTCGGCGCTTGCACCTGTTCGCCATAGTTGATCCGGTTAATCAGTTGAAAGGAATCCGTGTGTGGGCGCCTGGGCGTATGCTGCAATGTCAGTTCCCGGCCGATCAACTGGCTAACGACATTGCCCCAGCGAGAGAACGCTTGCGATGACTGCCGATCGATAGTATCGAGTTCAAGCAACCGACGCCAACCGTGAGTGAGCAGAGCGGCTTCCGTGTCCTTGGCAAATTTACAAAACTGTGGGAACTGCCGATCACCAAAGCCCAGCACGACAAAGCCCAGGCTGGGATTAACCTTAGCCTTGGCTAATCGCATGAGAAACTGATTTGCTGAACTCGGTGGGTCGCCGTCACCATAGGTCGCCGTAAGGATAAATAGACGTTGTGCCTGACGGTACTCTGTTGCCAGTTGGTTCATCGGTGCCATATGCACACGCAGGCCACCCTGCCTCAGCGCGTTATGCAGGGTGTTTGCAAAATCCCAGGTACTATTGTTTTCACTGCCAACCAGAATAATGGTATCGGCCGATTGTGCCCCGCAATTTTCGACAATTCTAGGCATCGACCGTCGTCGCTGCCACCATGTCAAAGCACCGGTAGTGGCCATCAACGGCACGCTGAGCGCACCTAGTCCCAAGAACAAACCGAGCCACCAGAGGCCTTCGCCCGTATGCAATTGATAGATAAGCTCATAGACGCGGCGGGCACCATCATGGGGCAGGTAGGATAAAAGTGTACCGTTCACTTGGTCGACATAACCATCGCCTTGGGCGGTCGCCAGCGAATAAAAGTCTGAAGGGTCATTTGGATTGGGGTAGACCAGTTCGCGGAAGTCATTTAGATCGGTAGCCAGCAAGGCCGGTAATGCCTTTATTGGTGTCGCTGGTCCCGCGGCCACCGGTGGCGGGAAGTCCGGTTCGTTCTGCATGCCGTCAGATATAAAACTGAAGGTTGCCGCCGACATATAAATGCCCGTAATTGCAGACAGCAGCAGTCCGAACACCACAATCCGTCCCACTTGCGCGTGCCATCGCTGGCTCAGGGTGCCTCGCAACGAATGGGTAATATTTCGCCAGCCGCCCAAACGTTTCACCAGTAACACCGCACCCGAGATGGACAGCACCAGCATGATCAGGGCCGTAATGCCCGCTACCGCACGCCCCGGGGTATCCAGAAGCAAAGACCGATGGAGGTTTTTCACCCAGCGTGAGAATGCCGACGGCGCATAAGGGACAATGCCTTGCCCGGTCAGCGGATCAATACGATCAACTCCAACCTGGCCGTCCCGGCTGTAATAGACGAGGATCGAACCTGAAGGTGTGCGCTCGATCTGTTCAACCCCAGGGTAATGCTGCGCTATCCGGCCAGCCAGTGTGGCAACGCTTATCTGGCCGTCTGCAGGTACAGTTGCATCCAGTCTATCCAGCGTCGGGTCGACCGACAGGATTGCGCCGCTGATTGCCAGTACCATCAACAACAAGGCCGCGATCAGGCCAGAGAGTGAATGAAGCTGACGCAACATAGTAGGGTGTTTCCCCTGTGGGTGGGACGATTACATTCTATAGGTAAACGATTTGATATAACTACGCCCAGCCGATGGCTTTCCAGCGCCTGCTGAAGTCAGTGGTACCCGCACATCAACCGGGCTATCACGTTTGTCTTCGACCGCGCTGTCCACGCGTATCTCATAGCCTGCATCTATCAGTGCATCGGCGAGTTCAACGGTTACTTTCAGTGTGCTCCCACTGCCAACACTCGCTCCGCTCACGCCGTCAAACTCGGCGGATTTCAAGCCACTCCCTCGTGCCCAGTCACGCAGGTTCTTGTAGTATTTAGCCTTCTTGCCTGCGACCCAGAGCGTCTTCTTATACTGGCCATTGGCGTCGGTCACATAAAATGCCAGAAAGGCTGCGTTGCCACCATAATTTTGCAGTTGGGTGGTCAAGGTCACCGGGCGGGCGTAAACCAAACTTGGCAGCGAAATAACACCAGCTAGACAAAGTGAAGCGGCAATTTTTTTCATGATGAATCTCCGGATTAATCGTGATCGCTGCGCACTAACTCTGCGAGCTAATAGCAGCCTGAAGAGAAAATAGAAAGCAGTTCAGATTGCTTCAGGTCCAACCTGAATACGAGCTGATAGCCCAGTCTCCGCCAACGTTGAGGCATCATTTTGCTTTCTGACCTTGATCAAGATAGTCGGACGCCTCGCCACCCTGACGAAAATCAATTTCAAGTTTGCGAATGTGCAATGATGCAGGTGAATATTTAGCTTTGAACTTATTTCCGTGGCCGTCAATGCCTCTGACCTCATAACACCCATCGTCAACTTTGATGCGCTGGACCGTCCAGCCCCGCTGCTCGAGTTGTTCTCGCAACGCTTCACGCGGCTTCCAGTCTGCCACAGGGTCAATACAATCGCTTTCAGCCAATGCGGTGCCGCTTAGAAGTATGCTAGCTAGCGCAGCACTTACGAGAATTGAAGGTTTCACGACTTTTCTCCTCTTTGAGTATGCAAGTTAAAGAGTATGCAAGTTAAACTCTAACCCGGCTGGGGAAATCGAGTCAGGTTCCGTGCAATTTTTTCTGAAATTCGCTTTGCGCGGTACCTCACACTTGCTGAGCAAATTCCAGCCCACTTGGCTGCTTGCCTCATCCTTACGACGCCACCGTCAGCCGGGTTGTGATGGAATTCGACCTGTGTGCCGTTTGCCCCGATCGTACATTTCGTAGCAATTGCCCTTGGTCACGAGAAAACGCTCAATGATGAAGCCAGTATTAACAAGCTTTTGTAGTGTGTCAACCTGAGGTATCCAGGTTAGCTGCAATGCGGTGGTGCATTGGGTGTCAGCAAAAGTCGATGTACCGATCTTCGAGCAACAAGTTCGACTCAATGCCCGCCCTCAGGCTATCAGCATCACCGTCGTTGACGAAATGCACGGTGCTGGCCAGTTCATCCTCCCGCAACGGCTCCTGGGCAGTCTGCAGCGTCTGTAATACGGAATAATCGGCTTCGGAAGCATCGTTGACGCGGCTGCGTCGCTGCGCCAGCCGTTCAACCAGGAGTGCCGTGTCTACGCGCAGGCTGGCAATAACGAAGGGCACAGCCATTTCCTGTGCCAGTGCACGAAAATGCGCGCGCTCGGCATGGCGCAGGAAAGCGGCATCAACGATAACGGGGAACCCCGCGGCTATGAGATTGCGCGCCAATTCATGCAAGCGCGCGTAGACACGGCATGTCGCCTCTGCGCTATAGATATCCACGTCACTTTGCGTATGGCTATCCGCCAGCGGCGCCAGATTGAACAGGCGCTTGCGCTCAACGTCTGAGCGAATACGGATGGCACCCAGGCGCTCCAGCACGATCTGCGCAAAAGTGGTCTTGCCGCAGCCGGGCAGGCCATGAGTGATGATCAAGGCTGGCCGGCGCCGAAGTAGGCAGTCATGCGCCAGAGCGAGGTAAATGTGGCAGGCTATTCGCGCCTGCTTCACCTCTTTTCGCGCCGCGTCCGGCTGGTTAGCACGAATAGCAGTGACCTTGGCACGCACCACGGCGCGGTAGGTGAGATAGAAACGCAGCACGCCGACGCCGGCATAATCGCCGGTAGTTTCCAGGTAGGCGTTGAGGAAACGCCAGGCCAGTTGTGGCTGGCCGCGTTGCAACAGATCCATGACCAGAAAAGCGACTTCGCTGATCACGTCAATCCAGCGCAGCGCAGCATTAAACTCGATACCATCAAAAGGTACCGGCATATCATCCAGCAGCACAATGTTGCCGAGATGCAGGTCACCGTGGCACTCGCGCACGCAGCCTGCCATCGCACGCTGCTGGAATAGGGGCGCATGGGCAGCAAACTCATGCGCACAGGCCTGGCGCAGGGATTCCAGCATGGCCAAATCGTCTGCCGCGCTGAGCAGTGGCAGCAATTGTGCGAAGTTTTGCCGCACCGGTGCCTGCACTGCATCCGGAGCGCAATAGGGCGCATCCGGTGGCGCGGGCGAGAGACCCGTGTGGAATTGCGCGATAGTAGCGGCCAGTTGATCAATATGCTTAGCTTTGACACGACCGCGTGTCAGCATGCGATCCATCAGGCGGGACTGGGCAAAACGCCGCATGCGCACGGCGTATTCGATCGCGGGCTCACCACCCGGCACCGGCTGTTGCGGGCTGCCGCCAATGGCGACGACATCGAGATAGAGGCTGGGGGCGAGGCGGCGATTAAGCCGTAGTTCCTCGATGCAATAGAAGCGGCGCGCTTCCAGCGTGGAAAAATCGAGGAAGCCCAGATCAATAGCTTTCTTGATCTTATAAGCATAACGGCCAGCCAGCAGCACCCAGGAAATATGCGTCTCTTCCAGCCTGACACCGCGCACGGCATGAGGATAGCGCTCGGGCGAGCGCAGGGCCGCTACCAGTTGTCGCTGGCGCGGTAAGTCCGGTGAGCTGCCCGCCACCAAGGGTTCACGCTGAGCGAGCATCATAGGTGGCATCTCCTCCATGCGTTGCGCAGAAGCTGTTTTGAATCAACCTCTTGGAATGTGTACTTTAACATGGCATTGGGAGTTGGTATTAGATGACTGATAGGCTGGCTGATGGTGTGCTAAGAGGCCACCCCAAGCGGGGAAGAACGGGCAACCAAAGCGTAAGCCACCCAGACGAATTTTTGTAATTTTTTATAGGACTAGCCCCGACAATCAATCCGTTATAAAGACTCCGTCAGGCTGTAATATTCAATGAGCGTAGCTCCTTCTTTATAGCTTATCTTATAGGGATAACAATTCTCTTAGGTTCGGGTAAGTTTTTAGCAGATACCGTACAGGTGATTTTCCCTCCTGAAGGTTGCGTGTTGGGCTTTACTGAGACTCTAAAAGAGAATATTTCTGGTGACATTTTATGTCTAAACTCGTCACATGTCGCCTCTTGTGCCGAAAAGCCCCCGTTACTGGTTAGTCTTTCCCAGTAGAACCGATGTCGGTCTCTTGGTCGAACACCTGAATTAATAAGGGCACTACGAACACTGGGAGAAAATGTTGGATTAAGGTCATTAAAAAATGTTGGATGAAGGCCATTAAGCTGGCGTGCTGACATACCTAATATTTTATTGCCTGGCTTTTCCGGTAGTGTAATGGTCAACAAAAACGGGACCCGAAGTTAGGTTTGTTTTGATACTTTTGTTCATACTCTGCAGGTGAGATATTGCCTAAAGTTGAATGCCGTCTTTTTCGATTGTAAAACGGCTTAATATAATCGGCGATATCTTCCATTGCCTGTTGCCTGGTTTGATATTGTCTGTAGTTAACCCTTTCTGATTTTAAACTCCTGAAGAAACGCTCGGTCAC
>CAJDUO010000028.1_pt1 | contig 24670 bp, 25 predicted proteins | sample 7391151 | NCBI WGS metagenome assembly CAJDUO01 (sample SAMEA7055682, study PRJEB34461) | soil metagenome | biome: terrestrial ecosystem; feature: Peninsula; material: soil | place: Antarctica | collected 2016
AAGACGGCATTCAACTTTAGGCAATATCTCACCTGCAGAGTATGAACAAAAGTATCAAAATAAATCTAACTTCGTGTCCCGTTTTTGTTGACCATTACAATCGGCCTAGCCCATCTATCAAGCATGGTCTAATATTCGTTATGGGTCGATAACCGGCCAACAGTGGACATTCAACTGTTAGTTGTCTAGCAAAGCCAGATGAATTCGGTTTGAAGACCTCGTATTTAAGGCGTTAGTACAACCCGGAATCTGGCCTTACCACTCATCATGTATTCGTATGCCTCTGCGGCCTTCACCAGTGGGAAGGTTTCTATCATCGGACGCACGTCGGACAACACACTGAAATTCAGCGTATCTTCGGAGTCGGTTGATGTGCCAGACGGCCACCCTGCAATGGAGCGTCGCCCGCCGATAATCTGAAACGGTGAAACCTCGATCGGCTCACCGCTCGCGCCGAGCACCACGAGCTTGCCATCGATCCCCAGCCCGCCGATTATCGCACTCATGCTTTTTGCATCGGTCACAGTTGCGAGAATCACCTTTGCGCCGCCGAGCTTGGTCAACTCCTCTGCCGCGTTTTGTACTGTGCTATCGATATAAGTGTGGGCGCCGAGTTTCTTGGCGAGAGGCCCCTTTTCCGCACCGCGCGCGATCACCACAGTCTTGAATCCCATCTTGGCTGCAAATTGCACGCCCAAGTGCCCCAGCCCACCGAGCCCAAGTATCGCAACAAGATCACCAGTAACGGCACCACTGTGCCGTAGCGAATTGAAGGTCGTGAGGCCGGCGCAAAGCAGCGGTGCTGCATCCTGTGAATTCAGGTCGTCCGGTACCGATGCGAGCGCCTCAAACGGTGCGATCATGTACTCAGCATATCCGCCATCGTAAGAAATGCCAGGGATCTTCCCTTCCTGACAAGTAATGAAGTCGCCACGACGGCAGGAGCTACAATGCCCGCAATGACCACCATGCCAGCCTACACCAACGCGCATACCCAGCTTCCACTCCGGCACTTCTGGACCGACTGCATCAATGACGCCCACGACTTCGTGGCCAGGCACACGAGGATATTGTATGCCGGGGAAGGCTCCGACTACGGTGAACATATCACTGTGGCAAATGCCGCAGGCCTGTACTTTGATACGGACTTCGCGCGCATTGGGTTCCGGTACGTCACGATCGACAACCTCGATAACATTGGGCTTGGTGACTTGGACGGCCTTCATGCGTTTCATGGTAAGTTTCTTTCGTGGATTAAGTTGAACCATAGTAAGCTTTTTATACACCATTAGAATGGCGTATTTCGCTTTGGTTGAGCGGAGTCTGATTTAGTGGGCGGGCAAGTCATCTGGATTATGCCGCCATTTTACTATCGGCGTAAAACTGCTTAGCGAAATCGGCTGGTATTTGCTTGACAATTTTTACATGACGCCGGATACGATGGTAAAACACCTCGATGTATTCAAAGATCGTCTACCTTGCTTGCTCCCGAGTGGCGAAGCGGTAGTGATGCAAGCTCTCCGTTTTGAGCGTGCTGAAGAGGCTTTCCATCGGCGCATTGACGCTCCTATGTCAAGAAACTTCTGCCGCCACCATTAGGTCCTGACCTGCCCCCGTCCGCCGTACCAATCTAAAGTTCGTGAAGCCCGTCAATTTTATGGGGAATGAGGTGTTGCAACACACTATTTAAATTGACTAACATGTTAATTTTTTAATGCTATTTCTCTGCTCATAACATTTGGTAATGTTTTAAGCTCATGATGCCATGAGTTAATGGAACTAGAACGTCATTTCTATGTTTTCTTCAAGAAATTGATGTTCCGATATCCACATAAAAATAAATGTGCCAAGCCACCAGAACTATCCTTGCAAAGGCAAGGATTGAGTAATAGTTAAATCCACAGAATTTGTGGGAATGCTTATGGATAAATCAGTAACTTGGTAGCCACACACGCTTTCTTGCGGTGTTTAATAATGAGGCACAGTGTAAATGGCTAAAGACTATAACGAGAGTTCCATCCGTGTCCTACGCAAGCTGGAACCTATCCAGTTGCGCCCAGGCATGTATACGCGGACGGAAAACCCGACACACATCATCATCGAGGCAATCGATAATTCCGTCGATGAAGCGATGACCGGTTATGCCTCCCAGATTGAGGTTACGATGCACCGCGACGGTTCCGCGTCTGTGCGCGACAATGGCCGTGGCATCCCGGTAGGCCCACACCCCGAGGAAAAAGTGCCCACCGTGCAGGTGGTGTTCACCGTCATCCACTCCGGCGGCAAGTTCAACAAAGGCGATAAGGACAGCTCCTATAAGTTTACTGGTGGCCTGCATGGTGTAGGTGTATCCGTGACCAATGCACTCTCCTCCCGCCTGGAAGTGCAGGTAAGGAGAGCAGGACAGGTGCATGCCATTGCCTTCGCTGACGGCGATGTTGTGGAACCCTTGAACGTACTTTCTTCCTGCCGTGCAAAAGACACCGGCACCTTCATCAAGGCGTGGCCGAATCCGAAATACTTCGACTCCCCCAATATCTCGCGTAATGAGCTGGAATACCTGCTGCGCGCGAAGGCGATGTTGCTACCCGGCGTGAAGGTGATCTTCAACTTCGAAACGACCACTGGCTATGACACCAAGGAATGGTCATTCGAGCGTGGTATCAATCAATACTTCGAACAGATGACGGCTGACGAAGATCTTGTCACCCCTTATTTCAGCGGGGAAAAGCAGCTTAAAGGGTCCGAGTCTTTCACTGACGGTGAAGGCGTTTCATGGGTGATTGCCTGGGCCACGGAAGGTGGGGGTGGTGAGTCCTACGTCAATCTGATCCCGACGCTCGGTGGCGGCACACATGAGGCTGGTTTGCGGGATGTTATTTTCAACAGTGTTCGCACTTTTGCAGAGCATCACGGGCTAATGCAGCGCAATGTGAAACTGACCGCCGAAGATGTCTGGGCACGGTTGCGCTTTGTCCTGTCGGTCAAGATGATCGATCCAGCCTTTGCCGGGCAAACCAAAGAAAAGCTCTCCTCACGCGAAGCGGTGAAACTGGTCAACGCCACCATGAAGGATGCGCTTGATCTGTGGCTCAACGAAAACGTCGACCACGCCACAAAAATCGCTGAATTGGCAATCAGGCTGGCCGTTGCCAGAAGTAAATCAGCCAAGACCGTCGAGCGCAAAAAGAGCATGGGCGTTGCCGTCATGCCGGGGAAGCTGACTGATTGCGAAATGACAGGAGCAGACGCTGAGCTATTCCTGGTCGAAGGAGACTCTGCCGGCGGATCTGCCAAGGGCGGACGAGACAAAGAGACTCAAGCCATCCTGCCATTGCGCGGGAAAGGACTCAATTCTTGGGAAGTAGATCGATCACAGATCCTCGCCAACCAGGAAATCCACAACATCGCTGTTTCTCTGGGAATCGACCCCCACGGCATGAATGACGATGTGGATCTTTCCGGCTTGCGTTATGGACGCGTGATTCTGCTTTCCGATGCTGATGATGACGGCCTGCACATTCAGGCGCTGCTCCTGACGCTGTTCTTCCGGCACTTTCCTGCTTTGGTCAAGAACAGGCATATCTATATCGCTCACCCTCCCCTGTTCCGCATCGACGTGCCATCTCAGGGCAAGGGTAAACCGCCACGCAAGCTATATGCGCTGGACAAGGATGAGCTCGGTACGGTTGAGGCCCGTCTGCGCCAGGAAGGCGTGAAGGAAGGCGTATGGGATGTCTCACGATTCAAAGGGCTGGGAGAAATGGATGCCATTCAGCTATGGGAAACCACGCTATGTCCTGATACCCGTCGCCTGGTGCAAATTCAGGTTGGAGATGGCATTGAAGAAGCGATCGAAGTATTCGATACGCTGATGAGCAAGAACAAAGCTGGACGTCGCAAGGAGTTAATCTCCGTGTTCGACGCGCAGGAAGGGGAAGACTGATGGCTGAAGACACAACAATGGATCTTTTCGGAGACGATACGGCAGTGGCCGATCATCCTCCGGTCGATGCGGAACCGCCGGCACCACCTTCCCTGCCGGAATCGGAGCAACTCGCTGACGACGAGCACCACGATCTCAAGGAATACACCCATCGCATCTATATGCGCTACGCCCTGAGCGTGGTGAAAGATCGCGCCATTCCATCCGTGTCCGATGGCCAGAAACCTGTGCAGCGCCGCATTCTTTATGCAATGCACAAGCTTGGGTTGGTGGCCAATGCGAAACCGATCAAATCGGCCCGTGTAGTCGGTGACGTGATCGGTAAGTACCACCCGCACGGCGACTCTGCTTCCTACGAAGCCATGGTGCGCATGGCACAAGACTTCGCCCTGCGCTACCCGCTGGTCGACGGCCAGGGCAACTTCGGTTCCCGTGATGGGGATACTGCGGCCGCCATGCGGTACACGGAAGCTCGCCTGACGCGTTTTGCAGAATTGCTGCTATCCGAGGTGGATGCCGGCACTGTGGATTTTGTGCCGAACTATGACGGCTCCGAGCAGGAACCTGCTGATCTGCCATCGCGCATGCCGTTCTTGATCCTGAATGGAGCTTCCGGCATTGCCGTGGGGATGGCAACAGAATGTCCGCCTCACAATATGCGTGAAGTGGCAGCTGCGGCTGTGGCCATGATGAGGCATGGCAACGACGCTGCGGCAGCGTTTGCTATCGACCAACTGATGCAGCACATCAAGGCTCCGGATTTCCCGGGTGGTGGTCAGATCATTTCCAACGAGACGGATATCCGTTCTGCTTACGAAAGCGGTCGGGGCAGCCTGCGCGTGCGTGCCCGCTGGGATATAGAAAAACAGGCGCGCGGCCAGTGGCGCATGGTAGTCAACGAATTGCCCTGCGGTGTATCGGTCAAGAAGGTGCTGGAAGAACTCGGCGAACTGACTGACCCGCAAGTTAAGGCAGGCAAGAAAGACTTAACCCCCGAGCAGAAGTCCATGAAACAGGTTTTTCTGGAAGCGATCGAGGTGGTCCGCGACGAGTCCGGCAAGGATGCGGACGTTCGCATTGTCATTGAGCCGCGTTCTTCCCGCATGGATCAGGAGCAGTTCATCGCTCTGCTGCTGACCCATACCAGTATGGAAACCACATACCCAATCAATATGGTGGCGATTGGCCTCAATGGTAAACCGGCGCAACGCAGCCTGTTGGATCTGCTGAATGACTGGATTGTGTTCCGCTTTATCACAGTTCGCCGTCGCACAGAGACCCGTCTCGACAAGGTACAGAGGCGCATTCACATCCTCGAAGGCCGCATGGCGGTACTGCTCAACATCGACGAAGTGATTCGCGTGATCCGTGAGTCCGATGATGCCAAGGCTGATCTGATGATGCGCTTTAAGATCAGCGAAATCCAGGCTGAGGACATTCTGGAAATCCGATTGCGTCAGTTGGCCAAGCTCGAAGCCATCAAGGTGGAATCCGAATTGAAAGACCTGCGCATTGAAGAAGGCGGCCTGCAGCGTATCTTGGGCAGCCGCGACGTGATGCGCGATCTGATCATCAGTGAGGTTGAGTCCGACGCCACCAAATACGGCGATGAACGTCGCACGCTGATCGAGTCCGCCGAGCGAGCATCACTGGACAAGGCGGCCACCATCCCTGATGAGCCATGCACCATCATCCTGTCAAGGAACGGCTGGGTGCGTCAGCGCCAGGGGCATGACATCGACCTCGCGACGATCAACTTCAAGGACGGTGATAGCCTTCTTTCCGTGGAAAATACGCGCACGACCTACCCAATCAGCGTGATCGATTCATCGGGTCGCGCATACAGTCTCCCGATCACCAGTATCCCAGGTGGCCGGAGCGACGGCGCACCAATCACCTCCATGGCTGACATTCCGCCTAAGACGAAGATTGTGGCGCTTATTTCTGCCGACCTGAATTCCAACAGGAAATACCTCTTCACAAGTTCAGGTGGTTACGGCTACATCTCGGACTTCAGAAATACGGTGACCCGTCAGCGGGCTGGTAAAGCATTCATGACGGTGCAGGCGGGTGAAAGTGTACTCACCCCAGCACAAGTATGGGACCACGCAACACATATCGTGGCCATCAGTACTAAAGGAAAGATGCTCACTTTCCCGCTTTCGGAAATGAAGGAGCTATCAGGCGGACGCGGCGTAATCATTATGGGGTTAGGTGACGGTGACAGCCTTAAACTACTTACCACGATCATAGAAGGTGAGTCTCTCAAGATTTCAGGCATTGGCCGTGGCGGCAAAACGCAGGAAGCCGTTCTCAAGTGGGTAGATCTGGAAGCTCAAATGTCTCACAGGGCACGCAAGGGTGTGAATGTGCCGGTGAAGTTCGCAATTCAAGAAATATGGGGAGTGGCATGACCCAAACATTAAAGCAGTACTGATCTATATAAGTATTGGTATTTGATTCTTATATTCCATTTTTTCTTTGAATTTTATGGAATGAATCTTCACCAATTACCTTTTCCCAGACTTCCGAACTCAAAAATGGTACGGCGTAAGGGGCAGGTCAGGCATACCTGAAATTATATCCTGGGAATGTGCATTTTCGGTCCCAGCTACTGGTTTCCAGCCTAAGAAACGCGACGACTGCGCCCTTATGCACATACTCATTCAATACGCGATTTGCTTGACAGATGATGTTCTGTAACAATGCCCAATCGTTTCCAACCATAAAACCATGACCGCCCTCCACCAAAACTCGATTGAAGGTCGCCTTGACGGCCTGCGAACAAGCTGGGAGCGTTATTTGGCCAATGGCCATTTTGAGCAGTTCGTAGAGTTTACGGTGCTGATCAACAGCATTGCCGAATACCTGAGCAAAATGCGCTTGCCTGGATTGGTGCGCATTTGCGAGGGATTGGAAAACCTGGCGCTGAGTAAATTCGGCGATGAATCCACACACCCGCTTGGGCAGCAAGAGATTGTTTCGCTACAACGCCAGATAGATGTACTTTTCGGCTCGGTAGCAATCTCGCAATCACCAACTATAGAACGACGCGTAGAAAACCCTGCGGCAGTAGCCTCTGAGATTAATTGGATAAAGCCACGATCGGTGTGGATAGTCACCACGCCTGAAAAGCGAAAAATAACGGATATCATAAGCAGCCAGCTAAAATTTTTAGGCTTTAAAATATTTGAAATAGCATGGGACGCTGAACAGTTACCTGAAGATAAGCCATTAGCAGCAATCTTCATCCCTTTGCATCAAGAAACCACAACTGAGGCACTTGCTTTCATTGCGTCTATACGCGCCAAATGTCAGCTTAGTCAGTTGGTATACCTTGGCGTGCATTCGTCAATTGAGCCTATTGTTGGGCTCATGCGGGCTGGCATCGATACCACTATTCCGGCTGAAGAGCAGCCTTCCTTGGTACTTAATTACGTTCTCAACCTCATCCAGACCAGTGAGCAGGAGAAGAGCCGCGTCCTGATACTCGATGATTCGCGGGTTGCAGTGGCTGTGATTGAGCGCACGCTGACGCCGCATGGCATTGACATGCTGGCTATCAATGACCCCGGCAACCTGCTGGATGCGCTTGAATCCTATCGTCCTGACCTGATTTTGATGGACATACACATGCCTCAATTTAATGGCATAGAAGCGACGCGTGTGCTACGCCAGATGCCAGCTTATGCCTCATTGCCTATCGTGTACCTCTCGGGCGAATCGGAAGTGGGCATGCAGGTTGAAGCTTTGCGACTGGGCGGCGACCAGTTCCTGATCAAGCCGGTCAACCCGGTATTGCTCGCGACCGTAGTCAAGACCAAGATCGAGCGCTTCCGCGAGATGCAACGTTCAACCAATATTGATGGGCTTACCGGCCTATTGAACCATACAGCCATCAAATCGCGCTTAAAGGATATTGTTGACCAGATTGGCATGCAGGCCAAGCTGACGGTGGCAATGATAGACATCGACAATTTCAAGTGCATCAACGACATTTATGGGCACCCGGTGGGAGACCAGGTAATCAGGAGCCTGGCCTGGCTGCTCAAAGGGCGTCTGCGCTCCAGCGACTTAATCGGCCGCTATGGCGGTGAGGAGTTCCTGATCGGCTTACCGGAGGTTAACCCTGAACAGGCTATCGCGGTGATCGACAAGATTCGCCAAGATTTTTCAGCGTTACCGCACGCACATGCCCATGGTTCGTTATTCGCCACTTTCAGCGCCGGCATCGCCTCTTATCCGGCTGTAGATACCGCAGCCGGCCTCACAGAAGCCGCTGATAGCGCATTGCTGCAAGCCAAACGGCTGGGACGCAATCGCGTCGAAAAAGAAATTGCGTAACGAACCGCCTGTATTCCGGCTATTTAACCTAGGCTTCTGGAAGCCTGAAGACCAACTTACTCACTTGATGAGGGCTGGCGTGTTGTATCAGGAAGCCTCTGAACGTAAGGAAAATCTAATGGGTAACGGCTCCAAATACCAGCAAGCGGCTATTGCAGTAGCTGAAAAAATTAATAACCTTCCGACTCGTGATTCAACGCTCTTATGATGGATACAGAATTGGATCAGGAGTTTTTTGCCGAGCTTTCGGCATTCATAGCGAGTGCGCGCAAGGAAGGTTTTTCATTTAAACCATCGCAGATTGTCAAAGACAAGGATTATTGCAATGATGTAATAGCAACCCTAGTCAGCAAAGGTGCTGAAACTTTGACAACATCTGCAATTAAGCTGATAAACCGCTGTGGAAACCTTAGGTTAGAGTATGAGATTACATAACGTGCTTATCCAAATACTCATGATGCGGATGCGTCCGCGATAACCGCTGCCAGCTAAGGTGATGGGTCCATAGGTAAAGCCTTAAGCCCCATCGCCAACAATAATCCAAAGGCTTACATTTTCAATGCATGCAAGCCGGTTGTTTTTTGTCTGCAGCTTGGCCTGATGCCAACTAGCCCTAGGCATGAGTGCCGTCCTACACAGGCCGACTGCCACTCTGCTTACACTCGCAGAAATACACAGCTTCATCGTCTTCAGCCACATACTTTATCGGGGTAATATCAGTACCAGCATGCGACCCATCACAAAAAGGCTGGGACTTGCTACGCCGATAAGCACACCAGTAGTAACTTTTATCTTTTTCCACTTCCATCGGAGAAGGCCTGTTGGCTGCTGTCACAGGTAGTGTCATGGTCTACTCCCAAGTTAGGTGCGTATGAAAAACCATACACATTCAGTCCAGGCTTAGTAATTAGCTATCTTAAGTAAATGCCCATAACAGAAAACAGCCCGGGAATAACTTACTTCCCTGGTATTGCTTGATACTTTACTTGGGCTCGAAACTCAGCGATGCTGAGTTAATACAGTAACGTAGTCCTGTTGGCGCCGGCCCATCGGGAAATACGTGGCCCAGGTGTGCGTCGCAGACATTACATAGCACTTCGGTGCGCCTCATTCCCAAGGAAACATCCCTCTCCTCACGCACATTATCCGGGTTTAACGGCTTGAAATAACTTGGCCAGCCGCAGCCTGCATTGAACTTGGCATCTGATTCAAACAAAGGTGTGCCGCAACATACACAGGTATATATGCCATGCTGATCGTGGCTTACATACTCGCCAGTACCGGGGTGCTCGGTGGCAGCATGGCGGGTTACCTCATACTGAGCGGGGGATAGCTGTGATCGCCACTCTGTATCTGACTTGATGACTTTTTTCATAATGACTCCCGATTCTGACTGGAATTATTTTAATTGGGCATTATTCCATGATAATTAGTTTCATCAGGTTTAACATATCGCACTGCTTCTCCATCGTCTAAAATACCCCCAACCTCGTCGCCGTATGCAATCATGTACTCATTAAACAATTGAGAAGCCAAACCATGAAAAAACTACAGGTAACAATAAACGCTGAACTGGAAATACCCGATAACTGGGAACTTGTAGACCATGAAGATGGAATTAAGGTACTGGATATTAAAGCAGGTAAATTCATAGACTTTGACCTATTACCCATGATTTCCTCATCTCTTGAAGAGGATGCCATATGGAATAGCGCACCCGCCAAACTGGATAACCAGATCATGGATATGGTCCGAGCAATCGAAACCAAATTGGCGTTAGTATTGAATTAAGGGATTTCAGGAGGTATCTATGGCCGTAAGTATTTCCCCCGTTGCAAATGCCATTCAACTGGCTGTAGCTCCAGTTTTTCTACTTACCGGCATTGGTGCGGTCCTCGCCGTCATGGCGACGCGCCTGGCTCGGATAGTGGATCGCTACAGGGTACTCAGCGAATCAAATGTATCTGAAACGAATAAAGAAATGGCATTACTGTCGCGCAGGGCGCGCTGGGTTCACTGGGCAATTAGCCTGAGCACGGTTTCAGCCTTGTTCGTGTGTATTGTGATTGCAGCTCTGTTTATCGGCTCTGAAATTGGCCTGGACCCATCCCGCATAGTTTCGCTGCTGTTCATCACGGTAATGCTGGCGCTGATTATGGGTTTACTGTGCTTTCTCCACGAAATTCATCTCTCAACAGGTGTAATAGAAAACCGACGAAACAGCAGGTAGACACTGCCATCGCTTATTTCCCAGGCTATAGTATTTCTTGATGATGGCGAAGATATTGAAATTACCAGTAGGAGAGCATTATGAAACAGCTGATTCTTGCCTTGGCAATCGCAGTCCCTTGCATGGGCATAGCCTATGCCGAATCCCCCGAAGAAAAGTTGCAAGCCTGTAACGCCGAAGCTGCGAGCAAATCATTGAAGGCCCCAGAGCACCGGGATTATGTGAGGGAGTGCATCTCGCATACCAGGAATGTCCCCTCCCTGGAAGACAAAATGAAAATGTGCAATACAAATGCTGACACCAGAACATTGCAAGATGACGAACGTACGGCATTCATAAAAAACTGTATGTCCATGTAGCCGATAAAGCAGGCCCGGGTAATACGCTAGCCATTGGATTGTGTTGGCTTGGGGAGCTTGCCCTCTTCAGCAGCGCGCCACAGATACCATGCAGCTGTCGAGCGATATGGACTCCAGGCTTTGCCAATTTCCGCTAGTATCTTGGGTTTGGGCTGGGCATCGAGGGATTTGAACACACGCCAGCCTTCACGCACGCCAAAATCATCCACAGGCAGGATATCCGGCCGCCCCAGCGTGAACATGAGCAACATCTCCACCGTCCAGCGGCCTACGCCACGCAAAGTTATAAGACGAGCAATCAGCTCATCATCCGACAACATGCCGGCCTCCTGCAATGTCGGCACCACGCCATTCTGTGCCCCTGCCGCGATACCCTGGATAGTGATGACCTTGGAGGCAGAGAAGCCACAGGACCGCATTGTAGCCTCTTCTGTCGCCAGAATATCTTCCGACAGTGGGAATGGCTTGCCCGGATAGAGTGCAAGAAAACGTCCAAGGATGGCTTCTGCCGCCCGGCCATGGAGTTGCTGATAGGCAATAGCGCGAACCAGGGCCTCATAAGGCTGGCGCTGGGATTTAAGGGCCAGCGTACAAGGGCCGATACGCGCAATCAGTGCGCCCCAGTCCGGATCAGACGCTGCCAAATGAGCTGTCGCTGCGCAGAAAAATTGATGCGATGTTGATTGCTTAGTCCCGCTCATGCTGCAGCTTCGCGGTCAAGCAAGAGGCGCTTCCCGCCCGTGGCGTAAAACTGCATGGCTGATCTGGAAGCGCTTTTCATTTCAGCAAACATTATAAGACTGCTCCTTTTGAATTTATCCCAATAGCAAATTCGTATCAAATCAGTTCACCTTATGATAAAGAACGAAACATTTGCTGGCACCCTGAAGTTTTGCTTTTGCACCCGGCGCGTTGATATAACGGCCCTGGCGTGCCATGTTTATATGCTTTACATATTGCATTAGCCCGCCTGAAAATACGGCCTCAGGCAGTTAAGCACATTCTGAGGTGTGATAACATCCTAAGACCTCATAATAAGTTTGCGGCTAAGCTACTTAGCCCCATAAATTTTGTACCCATCATGAAAATAGTAATTATTGGCGGAGTAGCCGCCGGGATGTCCACAGCAGCGCGAGCACGCAGACTAAGCGAAAAGGCCGAGATCGTGGTACTGGAACGCAGTCAATACGTTTCCTTTGCCAATTGCGGGTTGCCTTACCACATCGGTGGCGACATTAAAGAACGCGACCAATTGTTGCTACAAACCCCACAAACCTTGGCAGAAACCCTGAACCTGGACGTTCGCACGGGACACGAAGTTATTGCTGTTGATCGCGGCGATCAATCCATCACAGTCAGGGAGTTAACTACTGGCAGGGAATACATTGAGCCTTATGACAAGTTGGTACTTTGCCCCGGTGCCAACCCGGTCCGACCAAATCTGCCAGGCATCGAGCATCAGCGCATCTTCACTCTACGCAATATCGAAGATATGGATGTCATCAAAACGATCGTCGATCAAGGCATCAAGCAAGCCGTCGTCATTGGTGGTGGCTATATTGGCGTTGAGATGGCTGAGAATTTACGTCACCGTGGCTTGGGCGTTACCTTGGTTGAGCTCGCCGAGCAAATCATGCCGCCCCTTGACCAAGAGATGGCGCGCGACCTGCAATACCATCTGGAATATCATGGGGTACAGTTAAGGCTCGGCACCGCTGCTGCTAGCTTTGCCGATGCGGAAGGCAACGTTGCTGTTACCTTGCAAGACGGTACTAAATTGCTAGCTGATCTTGTCCTGCTCGCTGTGGGCGTACGTCCGGATGTCAGCTTGGCGCAAGGGGCGTGCCTTACCCTCGGCTCTCGCGGTGGCATTCAAGTCAATGCACAGATGCAGACCTCTGATTCCAACATCTATGCCGCTGGAGATGCGGTTGAAGTCACTGATACCATTACCGGTGACCCCGCACTGATTGCACTGGCCGGTCCAGCCAATCGGCAGGGACGCATTGTTGCTGACCATATTTTTGGTCGAGATAGTGCCTATACTTCGACGCAAGGCACGGCGATTGTCAAAGTCTTCGAAATGACCGGTGGTGGCACAGGAGCCTCAGAAAAAACCCTCAAGCGCAAGGGGATGCCTTACCACAAGGTATATATCCATCCATCTGGACATGCAAGCTATTATCCGGGCACGACATCGATGCACATCAAGCTCCTGTTCGCGCCGCAGGATGGGAAAATTCTGGGTGCGCAGATAGTTGGGTACGATGGCGTGGATAAACGTATTGACATATTTGCTACGGCTATTCGTGCAGACATGACGGTTTACGATCTGGAACAACTTGAATTAGCCTATGCCCCGCCCTACGGTTCGGCGAAAGATCCGGTCAATATGGCCGGATTTGTGGCGGCTAACTTGCTGAAAGGTGACACCGACTTCTGGTATGCGGAGGATTATCCTGCCGCCACAGAAGGTGGCATAGTCATTGATGTGCGCGGCGCTACTGAATATCAGGCCTGGCATCTGCCGAATGCAATCAATATCCCATTGGGCCAATTGCGCAGCCAACTAGCTTCGCTACCACAGGACAAACCAATCCTCTTGTACTGTCGTGTTGGATTCCGCAGCTATCTCGCCTACCGTCTACTGGTGCAGTCAGGCTTCCATCAAGTAAAAGCTTTGGCTGGAGGCTCCAAGACCTTCTGCAGTTATCATCGCACTCCGCTTTGTACCGGCAGGCCGGGGATTCCCTTTGTTCCACATGCAGAAGAAAAACTGGCGGAGCAAGCGGTAAAGTCTGGCTGCGCATAGTTAAAAATGATGAGCCCCCCCTGCTGGCATCCACATTGTGTTTTAACGGAATACGAAATGAGCAAAATCCGTCTCGTGTTTTGAAGAAAATCATGCCTCGCATGCAGATGATTAATCCTGCCAGGCAATAATGCGGGCGCTTGGCTAGCCCGCTTTATAGGGCGCCCGTTCTTCCAGTTCGTTATGGTATGCGCCCATGCCTCTGGCCTCATGCTCGACAAATTTTTTGATAGCGGCCGCAAACTCCGGATGGGCAATTTTGTGAAAAGAACGTGTCGCTCTTGGAAGAAAACCTCTTGCCAGCTTGTGTTCGCCCTGCGCGCCGCCTTCAAAATAACGTATGCCTTGAGCAATACAGAACTCTTGCGCCTGGTAATAGCAAAGCTCGAAGTGCAAGCCCGGCACATAGCGCGCGGCACCCCAATAACGACCATACAAAGTGCTATCGCCAAATAAATTGAGTGCGGCTGCAATGGGCTCTCCCGCTTGTTCCGCAATAATCAGTAGCGTGTTTTGCGGCAGGCGCTCACCTAGTGCATAAAAAAACTCACGCGTTAAATAGGGCGTAGAACGATGCTCACGGTAGGTATTCTCATAACAGCGGAAGAAAAAATCCCAGTCAGCCCGGCGGATATCGTTACCTGTCAATTTTCTGCTGTGTATATCAGCCGCTACAATTTTTTTGCGCTCTTGCCGAATCTTTTTACGCTTGTCATGGGCAAGCTGGCTCAAAAAATCCTCGAAATCGCGGAAATCCTCATTTTCCCAGCGGAACTGCACACCGCACCGCTCCATCCAGCCTGACGCTTGCAACACCCGGGCTGCGGATTCATCCGGGAAAAGAATATGCGCTGAAGAAAGCCCATGCCGCTCCATTTGCTCGCCTAATACCTGTGCCAGCAAAGCTTGAATCCCTGCATCCTTACTGAGTAAACGGGCACCCGTAATAGGTGTAAACGGGACAGCAGCGAGCAACTTGGGATAATAGGCTAGGCCATTACGTTCAAATGCCTCCGCCCATGCCCAGTCAAACACATATTCACCGTAAGAATGGCCTTTGAGATAAAGCGGCACAGCGCCTACCAGCTTGCCTGCGCTGCGCACCACCAGCGGATAAGGCTGCCAGCCAGTGCCGGCACCCACACAACCGGTTGCTTCCAGCGCGCTCAGGAAAGCGTGGCTGAGAATGGGCGAGCCGTCAGTCAGCGCATCCCATTCCTGTGCATTAACTTGGCTAACGCCCGTGATTATTTCTACCTCAATACTCATGTTCAATATTTACGCTCAACATTCATGATGGTACGGCTGATAGCCAGATGCAAGACCTAGGTTGTGGCCTAATATTAGCGCGAGGCGTGCAATGTGTCAGAAAATGTGGTGTTCGGAGCGAAGCGGGAACTAACAAGGAAAACAGCAGCTGCAAGATAAATATCTCGGAGTACGCGTTTACGATTGCTCGCCAGGTCTTTATTTTTTACGTTTAGCTGGCTCAGCCTCTTGTAGCATTTCAGCTGCGGTAGCCGCGGCGCGCTGATGCTCAACAGCTCGCGCTTGTAAAGCTTCGAGTTCATTAAGGGTGATTACACCATCATTATTGAGGTCTACCTGACTGAAATGGCGTGCAATCTGCGGCATGGTTTCAAAGGCTTCCTCACGGGAAATTGAACCATCATTGTCCTTGTCGGAGCTGAGAAATCGCTCCTGAAGCCGTCTATGCATGGCGCGACGTCGTTCTTCTATCAACACATGGACTGGATGATCTACCGTGCGGGAGTATTCTTCAAGATCGCGATGCAGACGCATGCGGTTCTCTAAGCCGATATTGCGATCTAATGCCTGTTGCAGTGCATCTTCTTGATTGCCGCTGCTTATAGACTCTGTAATTGTTGTATCGGTATTGGTCTGGTTTTCACCATTATTCTGAGCATCTCGCGCGCCCGCAACTGCTGGCCAGGTGAGACAAAAAAGCATAGTTAACACCAGAAACACGTGCTGTTTGTAAGTGACAAAATATTGAGCTATCAACATCTGCAGCTACGCCATAAGCATCCAGGCAAAAAATGCTATTGCTCCATGACTGCTGTTAATTTTACCAGTTTGCACTCTGTATTTCTGAGCTACAGAGCTGAGCCAGATACAAGTACAATGAATGTCAGAAGCATCTAGCATCCCCTACTCCCGCGACTTTCTCTCGCTGAATCAAGCGAGATTGCATGTCCGATTTCGCCAATCAACCCTGAATTAAGCTGCTGCAACCGACTGATGAATCCCGGCGCTGGCCTCAAATTACCAGCCGACATTGCAGATACCGGATACGCCATCATGGTGGATGAATGTAAATCGAATATTTCATTTACCACTGTGATTGTAAAAACTAGTAACAACGAAAACATTTATCTTGGAATTTATATAAGCCGATGATTATAAATAAAGTTACAGCCTCAATAAAAAATATAGATAGCTCTTTCAATCAGCGCTCATTCCCCCCAAAATAATGACATGCAAGCAACTTTCAAAAAAATTCTGTTGGTAGATGACGATCTGCGCATGCGGGAGCTGTTACAGCGCTATCTGGGGGAACAGGGTTTTAGCGTAAAGGCTGTGTCTGACGCCACCGAAATGAATACAGCGCTGGCCCATGAGCACATGGATTTACTGGTTCTGGATCTAATGTTACCAGGTGAAGATGGCCTCGCTATCTGCCGCAGATTACGCGCAACCAACAACATCATGCCCATTATTATGCTTACCGCGCGCGGTGACGAAGTAGACCGGATTATCGGACTCGAAATGGGCGCTGATGATTACTTGCCCAAACCATTTAACCCCCGCGAATTGTTGGCACGTATTAATGCTGTCTTGCGTCGCCATAGCCAACCTCACGCAAGCGCACTCACAGCCGCAGGGGAAAATATCAGTTTTGGTGAATTCGTATTTGATCCCTCCACGCGCAGCCTGAGCCGTAACGGTAAAGCCATTACCATCACCAGCGGGGAATTTGCTTTGCTCAAGGTATTTGTTAATCATCCGCGCCAGCCCTTGTCACGCGACAGATTGATGCAACTTGCACGCGGGCGCGAATTGGATGTGTTTGACCGCAGCATTGATGTGCAAGTATCACGCATAAGAAAACTGATTGAGCCTGATCCGGCGCATCCACGTTATTTGCAGACCATGTGGGGATTTGGTTATGTGTTTATCCCCGATGGCGAAGCACTTAAAAATTAAGTGTATGCAATTTACTGCGTTACAACAGCCCTCATCCCCCCCCATTGACTATCATGTAAACTCCGGTTTTTTAGCTGCGGCTAACGCGCTTTGCGCGTTAGCCTGCAGTGAAATCCAAGGAGTTTTTGGTCTTTTACGCGTCACCATAGTCTCGCGCGTGCAGGTTGCATGGATTTCCGGATGAAGCTCCTGCCGCGCACCCTGTTAGCCCGCATTATGCTGCTCATTGCCTTGCTGTTGGCCATAGGTCAGTTTGCGGCACTCAAGCTATTCGATTATTTTAACCGCGAGCCAAGCGCTACCGCTGCCGCCTTGCAAGCCATCACGGTGGTTAATTTCACCCGCGCTTCTCTATTGGCAGCAAGTGAAAATCGCCGCCTGGCGCTACTTTCCGAATTATCTGGCCGCGAAGGCGTACACATCTATGCAGTAGACCTGCTGGAGGAAGTAGAGCCTTTACCTGAAGATCCCTATATCCGCCTGATCGGAGCCAAAATCCGCGAGCGCCTGGGGAAAGACACCATGGTCACTATCAATCACTTTGGCATCCCTGGCCTGTGGGTGAGTTTTACCATTGATCAGGATGATTTTTGGGTGGTCATCCCGCGTATTCAGGTAAAACGACCGTTCCCTTGGCAATGGCTGGGCTGGGGGGTGCTGGTCATCCTGTTATCGCTGGCAGGTGCTTATCTGATTGCGGCGCGTATCAACCGTCCCTTGAACCTGTTAATCCAGGCGGCTGATCGCATTCGCAATGGCGAGCTGCCACAAAAACTACCCGAGGATGGCATAGATGAGCTGCATGAAGTGAACCACACATTTAACAAAATGACCGAATCGCTAGCCAGGCTGGATGCAGAAAGAACGCTGCTACTGGCCGGGATATCGCATGACTTGCGCACGCCGCTAGCCAGATTGCGCCTGGCAGTAGAAATGCTGCCGGATCACGAGAGCGGAAGCCTTAAAACCGGCATGGTGCAAGACATTACCGATATGGATGACATCATCCACCAGTTTCTTGATTTCGTGCGCGGCGTAGCAGGTGAGCCTACGCAAATGATAGATCTAAATCAGTTGATAACATCATTGACGGAGCGGTATATGCGTGCCGGGCGCAATCTTGTATTAAAACTGGCCCCTGCTCATCTCATCGCGCTAAGGCCACTGGCCATGCAGCGTTTACTGCTTAATCTGATAGATAATGCATTTGCCTACGGGCATGGCGAGGCGATGGTGGCTTCCACAATCACAGCTGATGCGATAGTGCTAAGCGTGCTTGATAATGGCCCAGGCATCCCGCCATCGCAAATGGCAAGGCTATTACGACCTTTCGAGCGCCTGGACACGGCTCGCGGCAATGAAGGCGGCAGCGGTCTGGGGCTTGCCATTGCAGAACGTATTGCCAAGCTACATAAAGGCCACCTGACGCTGCTCAACCGCCCACAAGGCGGACTTGAAGTCAGGCTGACCTTGCCCATCCAGGTCTAGGCCTTGAGGCCTGACACCTGGTGGCGCTGGAGCTAGTTTTCCGGATTAAACCAGGCGAGCTTTTCACGCAAATTCACCACATCGCCAATAATCGTGAGGCATGGCGGCTCCATCTCGGCCGCAGTCACTTTACCTGCCAGCGTCTGTAAATTGCCGACGACTACGCGTTGTTTAGCAGTGGTGCCCTGTTGTACCACGGCAGCAGGTGTGGTTTCGGCTAAGCCATGTGCAATTAATTGGCGGCAGATTTCGTCCAAACCAACCAATCCCATATAAATCACTACCGTCTGCTTGGGCCGCACCAGCGCAGGCCAATCCAGATCCACCGTGCCATTCTTCAAGTGGCCTGTGGTAAAAATGCAGGCATGCGCATAATCACGATGCGTGAGCGGAATTCCCGCATAGCTGGAAACCCCGCAGGCAGCGGTAATGCCAGGCACAATCTGAAACGGCACGCCATGTTCCATCAAGGTTTCAATTTCCTCACCACCACGGCCAAAAATAAAGGGATCGCCACCTTTGAGGCGCAACACGCGCTTGCCTTCTTTGGCGAGACGCACCAGCAGCTCATTAATTTCCTCTTGCGGCAGGGTATGTTGATCGCGCGCCTTGCCGACATAAATCCGCTCAGCGTCACGCCGCACCAACTCCACTACTTCATGGCTCACCAACTTGTCGTAAACCGCAACATCGGCCTGCTGCATTAGCCGCAAAGCGCGAAAAGTAAGCAAATCCGGATCACCCGGGCCACCGCCCACCAGATAGACCTCTCCATGATGGGCGACATCCGCCTCGCCGGCGAGAACCTCATTCAACGCGCTACGTGCTGCGGCCTCCTGCCCAGATAACACACGCTCGGCAATGGGACCCTGGAACACCTCTTCCCAAAAAATACGGCGCTCCTGCACGGAAGCAAAGCGCTGTTTGACACGTCCGCGAAACTCGGCGGCCAGCGCAGCCAGGCGCCCATAGGTAGCAGGAATCATGGTTTCGATTTTGGTACGGATGAGGCGTGCCAGCACCGGCGCCCGGCCGCCGCTGGAAATGGCAATCACTATCGGTGTACGGTCCACAATCGAAGGCATGGTGAACGTACACAAATCAGGCGCGTCGACCACATTGACCGGGATATTGCGCAACTTTGCGGCTTCAGACACGGCCATATTGGTGGCTTGATCATCCGTGGCCGCAATCACCAGACAGGCATCACCCATTTGCGCCGATAACTGCGTCGGGGCAAACAACGCATCGAGATGGCTGATTTTTTCGGTTTCCAGCAGTTCGGCCAGCTCGTGGCACAGATCAGGGGAGATGACCGTGATAGCCGCGTCCGCTTTCAGCAGCATGGTGACTTTGCGCGCGGCCACCTCACCACCACCGACCACAATGCAGCGGCGGCCTTTGATTTTCATGAAAATTGGGAATGCATCCATAACCCTATTTTACCTCGTGATTGGCATTCGGCATTGCCTGGGCTACAATTAGCACTTAGCTTACTGTTTTTTTAAGATATTTTGCATCCTCGCCCGCCCTGTTCCGACCTATTGCACGCACTACGTCAGCTGCAAGTGCTGCTCCAATTACAAACCCGGCCATGAACATACCGAAAAAAGTCTTTATCAAGACCTTCGGTTGCCAGATGAATGAGTATGACTCATCGCGCATGGCCGATCTGCTGCATGCAACTGACGGCATGGAGCCCACGGAAAACCCCGAAGAAGCGGATGTCATCCTGCTTAACACGTGTTCAGTACGGGAAAAGGCGCAAGAAAAAGTATTCAGCCATCTCGGACGCTTTATCCCGATGAAGAAAAAGAACCCGAATTTAATCATTGGCGTCGGCGGCTGCGTAGCCAGCCAGGAGGGGGCCAATATTGTTACGCGTGCGCCTTACGTGGATGTGGTATTCGGCCCGCAAACCCTGCACCGCCTGCCGGAGATGATCAAAAATCAGCGCAGTACCGGACTTTCGCAAGTTGATATCAGCTTCCCGGAAATTGAGAAGTTCGACCATCTGCCGCCACCGCGCGTTGAAGGTGCCGCAGCGTTTCTTTCCATTATGGAGGGTTGCAGTAAATACTGCAGCTTCTGCGTTGTGCCATACACACGTGGCGAAGAGGTTTCCCGCCCATTCGAAGATATCCTGACGGAAGCCGTACAACTGGCCAGTCAAGGTGTTAAGGAAATCACCCTGCTCGGCCAGAACGTCAATGCTTACAGCAGCGCAACCAAGGACGGTGGCGCTGCCGACCTTGCTGCGCTTATTGAATATATTGCGGAAATTCCGGCGATTGAACGCATCCGCTTTACTACTTCACATCCGAATGAGATGAGTCCATCGCTGATTGATTGCTTCGCTCGCATTCCCAAGCTGGTTTCACACTTGCATTTGCCAGTGCAGGCAGGCTCGGACCGGGTGTTAATGGCAATGAAGCGCAACTACACCACGCTGCAATACAAATCGACGATACGCAAGCTACGCGAAGCGCGGCCAGATATCACCATCACCTCCGATTTCATTATTGGCTTTCCCGGCGAAACCGAGGCCGACTTTGCAGCTACCATGAAGCTGGTGGCGGATGTGGGCTTCGATTTCAGTTTCAGCTTTATTTACAGCGCACGACCCGGCACACCGGCGTCCTATCTCAGTGATGCCACGCCGGAGGCTATCAAGCTGACCCGCCTGTCCCACTTGCAGGCAGCAAACGAAGCGCAGGGCAAATTCATCAGCGCAGCCATGGTGGGCACGATTCAGCGCGTATTGGTCGTGAGCAACTCACGCAAAGATGATGCCGAGCTTGCCGGCCGCACTGATAACAACCGCATTGTGAATTTCGCCGGAAGCAGCAATCTCATTAATCAATTCGTGTTGGTTCGCATCACGGAAGCCATGCCGCATACGCTGCGTGGCGAGCTAATAAGCGAGTAATTTTGGAAATCACACTAAGCCCTGAAGATAACTACCGACTCGCAAATTTATGCGGTGCGCTGGATGAGAACCTCAAGCAGATCGAAGACGCGCTGGATGTGAAGCTTGCCCGTCGCGGCGCGCATTTTCGCCTGTCCGGTGAAAAGCAGAATATGCAGTTAGCCGCGCAATTGCTGGAGCACTTCTACGAGCGTGCAAAAACCCCCATCAGCCTGGAAGAAGTGCAACTAGGCCTGGTGGAAGTAGATCGGCTGAGCCCGGACGCCATTGCCAGTGCCACCATGCCCGTGCTAATGACCAGGCGTCAGGATTTGCATGGCCGCACGCCACGGCAGATAGAGTATCTGCAACAAATTCAGGAATTTGATATCACATTTGGCATCGGCCCTGCAGGCACAGGCAAAACCTACCTTGCCGTAGCCAGCGCAATAGATGCCCTGACCCGTGACCGGGTAAAACGCATTGTTTTGGTTCGCCCCGCGGTTGAAGCAGGCGAACGCCTCGGCTTTTTGCCTGGTGATTTGGCGCAGAAGGTGGACCCATACCTGCGCCCGCTCTACGACGCGCTTTACGACCTGGCAGGATATGACACCGTAAACAAGATGTTCGAACGCGGAGCGATTGAAGTAGCGCCCCTAGCCTATATGCGCGGCCGCACGCTCAACCAGAGCTTTATTATTTTGGATGAAGCGCAGAACACCACGCCCGAGCAGATGAAGATGTTCCTGACCCGCATAGGTTTCGGCACCAAAGCCGTTATCACTGGCGACGTCACGCAGATTGACCTTGGCCGCGGCCAGAAAAGCGGATTGATAGAAGCGCAAAAGGTGCTGAAAGATGTACGCGGTCTTGCCTTCACTCAGTTTTTGTCCGAAGACGTAGTGCGTCACCCGCTGGTGCAAAAAATCATCAATGCCTACGAGCAATATGATAGCGAGAAAAATAGCCAGGACCCTGAGTCTAAAAATGGCCAAAACAACTAAATGGCTAAACTCTCATTAGCTGTGCAATATGCAAGTGAAAGTACGGATTTGCCAAATAGAGCGCAGTTCCGCAAATGGGCGAGAAACGCGCTGCGGATTGATGCCGAAATTGCGCTGCGTATCGTAGATGAAGAAGAAGGCCGAGACCTGAACCGCGATTATCGTGGCAAGGATTATGCCACCAATGTACTGACTTTCCCGCTGGGCGAAGAGCCTTGCCTGATAGGCGACATTATTCTATGCGCGCCAGTAGTGGCAGCGGAGGCCGCCGCACAGAACAAGTCGCTGCATGCACACTACGCACACTTAACGGTGCATGGCGTACTGCATTTGCATGGTTACGATCATGAAACCGAACCTCAAGCTGAGTTGATGGAAGCACTGGAGACAGAAATTATCATGCGACTGGGCTACCCCGACCCTTATTCCATATGAAAACCGCCCGTGGCCTTGTCGATTTCGACTCACAAATGCTTTTAAAATGGAATTGCATCAATAAAAAGGAAGCTGCACATCATGGCTGAAACTGAAAAGCTGCCTTGGTTAGAGCGGCTCAGCAACTTACTGCTACGTGAGCCTGAAGACCGCGAACAACTTATCACGCTACTGCATTCAGCATATGAAAAGAATCTGCTGGATGCCGACGCACTCTCCATGATTGAAGGTGTACTGCAAGTCTCCGATATGCGGGTGCGTGATGTGATGATTCCACGCTCGCAAATGGATGTGATTGACATCACCAACCCGCCGGAAAAATTCATTCCGTTTGTCATTGAAACCGCTCACTCACGCTTTCCGGTCATTGACGAAAACAAGGATGACGTCATTGGCATCCTGCTCGCCAAAGACCTGCTGCGTTACTATGCAGGCGAGGATTTCAACGTACGTGACATGCTACGCCCGGCGGTATTCATCCCCGAGGCCAAACGCCTGAATGTGCTACTCAAGGAATTCCGCAGCAACCGCAACCATATTGCCATTGTCGTGGATGAATATGGCGGTGTTGCCGGCATGGTAACCATTGAAGATGTACTGGAACAAATCGTTGGCGACATCGAGGATGAATACGACTTCGACGAAACCGAAGACAATATTATCCGCGACAGCCAGGGCCGCTACCGCATCAAGGCGCTGACCGAAATTACCGATTTCAATGAAGCGCTCGGCACCAATCTCAGCGATGAGGAGTTTTCTACCATCGGCGGCCTGGTCGTCAGCAAATTCGGCCACTTACCGAAACGCGGCGAGCAAATCACTTTCGATCAGCTCAGTTTTACTATACTGCGCGCCGATAGCCGCCGTTTACATTCCATGCTGACGGAAGTATTGCCAGACCAACCGGAAGCAGTTAAACCATAGTTGAATTCCGGTAAGGGAGCTTATCGCAAAAACGCGCTTTCATACTCCGACGCCCATCCCGATGGTAGTGCTGGATATACCTGCGCCGCAAGCAGATACTCCTCTTCCAGCCAGAGCTGTAGTTTGCGCAGGCAAATCCAAAGGGCGGTATTACCCGCCCTTTTTTATTGTGCGCCTGACCTTATTGATCACCGGAGCTGAGCGCTGACACCTGATGCATTACACATCAGATGTGCAATGCGGGCAGCGCGTAGCCTTGATGGGGATCGCTGAATAGCAACGTGGACACTCTTTGGTGTTGACAGGGGCTGGGGCTTCCTCACGTTGCAGGCGATTAAGGACGCGAATCAACAGAAACACCGCAAATGCCACAATAGTAAAACTCACCATTGCGTTAACAAAAATGCCGTAATTCAACGTGACAGCGCCGGCTACTTTCGCTACCGCTACAGAAGCATAGGGACCTGCAGTGGCACCTTCTTTCAGCACAACAAATAAATTGCTGAAATCGACATTGCCCAAGAGCAAACCGATGGGAGGCATAATCACATCATCCACCAGCGATTTGACAATGCCGCCAAACGCCGCGCCGATAATGATACCTACGGCCATGTCTACAACATTGCCACGCATTGCAAAGGCTTTGAATTCTTTTAACATGTTAGCTCCCGAATAATCAATATGACGCCCACATCACATTACTTCCTGACATGGCCATGATTCCAATCATTTAAGTCTGTCACCGAAATCATTGGGTGGATATACTTGATTGTATCGACTTGCAGCGAAAATCATTACCAAAATCTGTCAATACAGCTCCAACTCAAACTTAAGAGCTAATTAAAACACCTCTGTAGCAATGATGGAAGCTGGTCTAGTAATATTGCTGGCATTAGTCGTGGTATGGGTAACCCACAGCATTGCAGTGTTGCCCTCTTAGGTAGTGAATAGTAGCCCCTGGGCATTACAACTTAATGTGATGCCCAGGATTA
>CAJDUO010000029.1_pt1 | contig 23448 bp, 27 predicted proteins | sample 7391151 | NCBI WGS metagenome assembly CAJDUO01 (sample SAMEA7055682, study PRJEB34461) | soil metagenome | biome: terrestrial ecosystem; feature: Peninsula; material: soil | place: Antarctica | collected 2016
CGCAGTGACAACGAACTAAATGCAATAGGTATTGAACAGAAAGAACAAAGCCCCCCCCTGACTGCGATGAGCAGTCAAAAAAACAACAGCGTCACTTCAACGCTTAATCCAGTAGTCACTTCCACGAGTCACACAGGGCGACGATTTACCATAATGAACACAAGATCCGACAGCGAAGGGCTGTGGTCTTTACCGAACTTAAAACAATCGGTCGCCCAGTGGAAGGTCCAAACATTATCTACGGGGTCCTATAGGCCCCAACGGCTCGACAGAGCGAGATCGATCCACTGGGCAAAGCTTCAAAGTAACCCTGATAGGGGGTACCGGATTTGATTAAGGCATGGAGTACACGCGCCATCTTGGCCATGACAGCAGTCATGGCTTTGCGTTTCAAATCAGCATCATTGGGTGATGCCTCTGTGTAGCGATGAAATTTATTTCTGAAAGTATTCTCTGGCTGCCTGATCGCGATAACAGATGCGATGTAAAGCGCGTATCGAAGCCTGGCATTTCCGCGTTTGGAAATCTTCTCCTGTCCACGGAAAGCGCCGGATTGGTTCTTGGCCAAATCCAGACCGCAATACTTCAGAAATTGGCGGTGATGACCAAAGCGACGCAGGTCATCCCCTTCAGCAAGAATTGTCAAGGCAATGATCGGCCCGATGCCGGGAACCGATTTGAGGACAAAATAGTCTGGATGCCCGTTAAGCGTCAATTCAGCCTGCTGTTCGAGCTGTTGTCGGAGGGTATTGAGTTCCTGATAGCGCTGCAATTGCAGCCGGAAGGTTTGACAAGCAATCGAGTCTTCTGCAATGGGTAAGCCAATACTGTGTTGTGCTGTCGAATATAGCTCAAGCAGCTTGGCTGCCTTATTGACCTTTCTGCCAACAATGGGCGAGGCAATCTCACAGAAACCCTCTTCCGTATATCGGGTCACAGAAGTGGGTGTCGGGAAGTGCAACAGATAGTTCACCCACCAGGAATTGCGGGTACTGCACCACCACTTCCTCATTTCGGGAAAGTAGAGCGGCAGATAGTGCGTCAAAATCGAATGCTGCAGCCGGGTTCGGCTCAGCGTGATGTGGTAATAGGTCTTAGACAATTCCTGGATGTCGTGGAACCCGGACAGAACCGGATCGACATACGTCTGAACGACACGCTGCTTAAGCAGCTCAAGCAGGATACCCGCATCTTTAGGATCGTTCTTGTCCCAAGAATTAAACATCACTTCGCGGTAACGGGCGCTGGCCAAAGACGAAATCAGACAAACGTCAAACCCTTCGGATGCCAGCCGAAAGGCCAGAGTCCGGTGGTAGTTGCCGGTCGCTTCAAAACCAATGCGGCAGGGTTGAGGCAAGCTTCTAATCAATTCAACAAGGCGCTCGTGATCCATGGCCGAATTGGCCATCCGGAAACGACGGGTCTTACCATCGAGCGTTTCGACCATCACCACATTGAAATCCATGACTGACCACTACCTATTCTGCATGTACTATGGGCCAGAGTATATCGGCCGCACGCTGACACACTGGGCTGAGCGGCATGGCATTCGACTTGACCACATTCAGCCCGGAAAGCCACAGCAGAATGCTTACATTGAACGCTACAACCGGACTGTACGTTACGACTGGCTTAGTCATTACCTGTTCGAGTCTATTGATGAAGTACAGGGCTATGCAACTGACTGGATGTGGACCTACAATCACGAACGCCCCAACATGGCGCTGGGCGGCATTACCTCAAAACAGAAATTAGCGCTTTTAACTAACTCTACTTCTGGACGCTGCTAAAAATGGGGGGATTACCAAGGCTTGGCAGTCCAGAGCGCTGGACTCGCTCTATCCCATCGTCTATCTGGACTGCATCCACGTCAAGGCGCGGGATGCCGGAGCGGTGCGCACCAAAGCGGTTTACCTGGCGCTGGGCATCAACCTGGCGGGAGAGAAGGAACTGCTGGGTCTCTGGATCGCCCAGACCGAGGGGGCCAAGTTCTGGCTGCAAGTGGTGACCGAACTCAAGAACCGCGGCGTACAGGACATCTTCATCGCCTGCGTGGACGGCCTGAAAGGTTTCCCTGAAGCCATTGAGGCCGTGTGCCCCAAGACCGCCGTCCAGCTTTGCATCGTGCATTGTGAGCTGGAAACTACGCAAGGCGGTCGCCGCTGATCTGCGTGCCATCTATGCTGCCGCCACGGCGGCGGAAGCCGAAACCCGACTGACGGAGTTCGATGAGCAATGGGGCAAGGATTACCCCTCCATCGTCCAGTCCTGGCAGCGCAATTGGGAGCGCATCATCCCGTTCTTCGACTACCCGCCGGAAATTCGCAAGGTGATTTACACCACCAATGCCATCGAGTCGGTGAACATGAGTTTAAGGAAGATTACCAAGAATCGCGGCTCGTTTCCGAGCGATGAGGCGTTGCTGAAACTGTTCTATCTGGCCCTGCAAAACATCAGCCAGAAGTGGACCATGCCGATCCGGGATTGGAAAGCCGCGCTAAACCGGTTTACTATCCAGTTTGATGACAGGATGCCACAGCGTTAACGATAACCCGTTTACACAAAATTCAGGACACCCCCTTTAAAACGGAATCTCACAGCCGAGCCGCTTATCCATAGACGTGTAGTCCTTTGATAAGAAAATATGACAACAACCAGATATTGCGATTAACATAGCAATCCCATAATATGCAGATGGGATATGTAGTTGAGGCAAGAAAATCTCGATCAGTTAACCAAATTACTTTTAGGTATTTAGGGAGATTACGATGATAAAGTACCAGCACCAAACGCTTATTCAGAAGTTACACATCCTCGCAGTGTTTGGTATAGCATCGCTCTTGAGCCTTAATGCAAATGCGGTCCCATCCTATGCCCGGCAAACCGGTGCAAGCTGTGTATCCTGTCATGTCAGCTTTCCTGAACTCACACCATTTGGTCGATACTTCAAGTTAACCGGATACACTTTAGGCCAGCGCAGTCTGTTTCCAGTCGCAATGATGGCCCAAGTCGGGGAAACTTCCACGAGAACTCCGCGAGACAAAACAGGCGCTACGGTTGTCACTAATGATGACTCCATACGACTCTCCGCCGCCAGCCTGTTTCTGGCGGGGAAAGCATCCGACAATATTGGCGCTTTCATCCAATGGACTTACGATAATGGAGACCCGCGCCACAGCAACATCGATAATGTTGATATTCGCGGGTCATGGCAACTCACCCTTGCCGATAAGGAGGTGATTCTCGGGGTCACCTTACACAATAATCCGACCGTGCAGGATGTCTGGAACTCCACGCCTGCTTTCGGTTTTCCCTATACCTCATCACCTGACGCAATAGGTATCCCCTTCTCCACAATGATCGACGGAGGGCTGGGCCAGCTTGCGGCTGGTACAGGTGCTTACGCCTATTGGGACAGATCCATTTATGGTGAACTGTCTTTTTATCGCACAGCTGATGGTGCTTTCTCGTCATTGCGTGCCGGGATCCCTCAAGCCGACAGGGTGACACTGGATGGCGAAAATCCTTACTGGCGCTTTGCTTATAACAAAGAATGGGGGCCACATTCTTTGATGCTAGGCACTTACGGGATGCATGTTGGTATCTACTCGGACCCGCATGACAACAGCAGCCCCGTTAATAAATTCACTGACACCGCGCTAGATGCCCAGTATCAGTACATTACCGACCCGCATGTTCTTACAGCGCAAGCTACATGGATACACGAAAAACAACAATGGAATGATAATGCACTCACCGGCACCAACGCCTCGGATACCCTAAACACCCTAAAAGGCAAGTTGACCTACTACTATCAGCGGAAGTATGGTGCCACTTTAGGAGCCTTTTCCACTACCGGCAGTCGTGATGCTGAACTATATGCGGACAGCCCCGTCGGGTCACCGAATACCAGTGGCTATATCGCCGAGCTGGATTACCTGCCGACACAGAATATCCGTCTCATGCTGCAATACACCGGCTTCTGGAAATACTGGGGGGCGAGTTCAAACATTGACGGCAACGGGCGTCATGCCAGTGCCAACAACTCTCTATTCCTGAATTTGTGGTTTGCTTTTTGATCAGCGCTTATCTTCATATGAAGAATTCCACAAACGAAAATGACGGGACACTACCATGAAAACCCCAGCCTACTGGCTAGCTTCCACGCTCGCGCTGTGCGCCATAGCTACATCTGCACTGGCAGCTGAGAACAATCACATTCAAAAACTCGTCGGTAAAGTTTGTTCTGCGTGCCATGGCCCGGGGGGAAATAGTATCTCCCCGAGCTTTCCCAAGCTTGCTGGGCAACGAGCATCATACTTAGTAGCCCAACTTACCTCGTTTCGGGACCGCACTCGTTCTGACAAGGATGCACAAGATGCCATGTGGGGCTGGTCAAGATCGCTAAGTGACCAAGATATCAAGGACCTCGCGGCCTATTACGAGGCACAAAAGCCAATGTCGGGCACACCTATGCCGGAAGCGTTAGTAAAAAGAGGCCAGCAGCTCTTCGAGAATGGACTAGCCTCGACCAATATTCCTGCCTGTGCTGCATGTCATGGCGCCAACGCTGAAGGGAAAGACAACATACCCCATTTGGCTGGCCAACATGCTGCTTACCTGATGAAACAACTCAAAGTATTCCGCACTGCTGAACTCCGCCCCGCAGCCGTTGCTATGCACAGTATCGCAGCCGGCTTGACTGACGAGGATATGGAGGCTGTTGCGGCGTACTTGCAGTCGAAATAATGTATCAATTAGTTCTCATGAAGTGGCAATGCTGGCATTTGGACAAATTGAATGAGACAGAAGCTAGAAAAGCCCCATGCGGAGCTTTTCTAGCTTCTGCAGGGGTGACGGTAATTTGTTCTGTATGAGCCCAGTAGAGCGCGAGATAACGGTTTGTAGGTACGAAACATTATCTGTCTGGTATGGAACAAGCCAAAACTACTACAGCTAAGGATATGGATTTATATGCGGTAAGGTGGCTCTTCCAATCCCGACACCTCGGACTCCTCCAGAAAGTGAACAAAACCACGACGCAGGCGTTCCGGCCATCCATCGCCCAGTTTGAGTCCAATCTCGGCCAGTCGCGTTTCTATTTGTTCGGCAGTCACCTTCAGCAGGTCGTAGGTCACTTCAATGTCGATCATCATGTAATCGATATGCACTTCTCGTATACCCATCATGCCGCACAAATCTTTGGTGAGCAGCTCGCCTTCCAGGGATAGCAGTGGCTGCTCAAGCCTGAAGCGACGCCGCTTCACGACTTGCACATCCCTTTGCTTGGGTGCCTTGTGCCCTGGGTAGCCGATATAAAGGTGAGGATTAGCCAGAAAACGTTCACGACACTGATCGGAACAGAAGGCATAGTGAATCCCTGCATAAACGGTTTCAACCTCATTCGCCTTGATGATCATGCCGCATACGGGGTCTTTATCTGAGATGCTCATACACCACTCCAGTTTGGGACCATGTCAACAACAGAGCAGCTTTATCCAATTCGGCTTGAGCGCGCTGCCAATAACCGACACCAACTAACGAAATAATGCGCTGTTTTCCAAGATTACAACAGCATCGTTATACTCTTGGTTCTTTGCGCTATAGACGAGCGTCACGGTACCTTTGTCCAACTCTTGCTTTAGGCGCTGGATTTGCTCGCTATTACTTTTGAGCTCAGCGAGATACCGCACTTTGAACTCTTCCCACCTGCTCGGATCGTGGCCAAACCATTTCCGGAGCTCTGTGCTAGGGGCAATGTCTTTGAGCCACAGATCAACGCTTGCTTTTTCCTTGGTTAAACCTCGCGGCCAGAGTCTGTCCACGAGAATACGGCAACCATCATGCTCGTCCGGCTGTTCATATACCCTTTTAATCCTGAGTTTCATGGTTTAGCCTTAAGTAGTCATTAGTAGCCGGCAAACTCTTCCGTGTGGATATTGTCATCATTGACCCCTGCTTCGTTCAGCATTGTACGCATCGCATTCACCATCGCGGGTGGGCCGTCGATGTAGTAGATGGGGAGTATCAGATCATCAATGATTCAGCAGCATGGCTTTGCTGATAAACCCGGTTTCTCCCTGCCATTCGTGGCTGGACTTGTCCATGTGCGTCATTGTGCCGACAAAGGTATAGTTTGGATTGGTGTCATGGGATTGCATCAACTCGTCCAGAAACGCCGCATCTTCCGGCGCTCGATTGGAATAAAAAACAAGAATTCGATGCGGAGCATGGTCGTGTATAGCTTGAAGCACTATGCTCTCACAGGCGTAACGCCAATACCGCCGGTGAGGAAAACAGCGGGAATACTCACATTGTTATGAAGCGTGAACGAGCCATGAGGAGCATCCAGAGTGAGTTCCGTGCCAGGCTCCATTGTTTTCAATATCCGCTTGAACGCAGTATCACGCATCCGCGTCGCGAACATAAGATCATCTTCGTAAGGGGCGCTCGCCAAAGACAGCGCTCGTGTGTTGCCTTCAGCGTCAGTTTCAGCAGGGTTGATCAGGGTGCAGTCAGCAGATTGGCCTGCTTTGTAGACAAACCCTTCCGGCTTTTCAAAATAAAACGCCATTGTCCCTTCTGCGATTTCCCGTTTGCTTTTTAATTTGACTTTGTAGATTGCCATGGCGCAATTCTCCTTGCTTTTGTTGAAAGTATAGCGCACGCAACAACGCTGTGCGCGGTGTCATTTATTGTCTTCAGGAACGACATTGAGCATGAATTATTTTTCCTTCAGGTTTTCCATGCTTATTGCACTACAAACGCTTATAACCCGCATAAGCTCAAACTTATTGAGCGTAAGTTAAATTCATCGTGATGCTACGCAAACCCAGGCTTTTCAACGGCAATCGCCACCAGTTGTAAACGCATTCAGGTTAACTTTGCTGCCGGCAGCGGACCTGCCACATCCCTCTGTGTGCGAGGGAGCCTGTGCTTTCGATGATTCCAGCTGTTTCATGGCTGGGGTTCTATGGTTCTGGTCTGTGCTGCCCGCTCGACAGCGCCTTGAAACCGGAAATGACATCGAACAATTCTTCGTCAATACCGCTCTGACGCAAGCGGTGAAACGACTGGTTCAGATCCTCCAGTAGTTCGTCGATATTTTTTTCAGCGCGCTGCATCGCAGCCAAGCGACTGGCGTTTTCGCTTGCCAGGGATTCAGCGCACGCCTTGAAAAGCGAGACAAAAAGATATTCGTGAACCAAGGCTAGCAAGGTCACCCCCCCGCCACTCATGACCTCGGGTAAATTTACAGTGGGCCAGGGTATTGATGCCAGACCGCGCCGCCACGTATCGTCAAGCGGCAGCAGCCGTTGACTCACGGGTGTATAAATCGCCCCGGATTTGGGGCGGTTATGGAAAAGATAAACCTGAGCGATCTCACCCATTTCGCGATACGTTTCTATCTCAATCAGGATCTGCCCAACCAGCGGCGTAATCGCACCAATGGAGTTTGGTAGGATGAAGCCCCCTGCAGACAGCAAGTTGGTTTCCGCAAGACGCGATTGAATACGCTCGCCAACCGCCCAGACAGTTTTTTTGCCCGGCATATTTGCCAGCGTATTCACAACGAACTCCACCATCACCTCATTGAATTGGCCAACCAGTCCCTGGTCAGAACCAAACACGACCGCGCCAATCGCTCCTGTTTCCTTCTGTTCGGCTCGCATCGCGGCGCCAGATAGTTCGCTCTGCCGGAAACATGCGGACAAGCCCAGTTGCACCGTTCGATAATAATCATCGAGGGAGCGCACCGCATTCTCGTATTGCCCGATGCTCGATGCTGCCATAGCCTTCATCGTGCGCACCACGGATTGGAGATCTCCGGCACTGCTGATCTTTCGACGCAGGCTCTCCGTAGTGTCACTCATGATTCTTCCTTGAATGCCGCCTTGGGTTTGGGCTCGACCACCATTTTGGCTTCTGGTCCGGATTCAGGTTTTGGCTGGAAGCGTGCGAGTGCATTGCGGGCGATCTGGATAATCGTGGCACGATTTTCGTCGCTCAATTGCTCGGCGGTATCAAGTCTCGCGCAAACCTCCGCCGGGATGTTCGCAGCCGCCTCCTGCACGGCATTCTCAGCCTCCGTCATCTGATCAATTGGCACCGAGTCGAAGAGCTTAAAGGTCAACGCCAACAGAACGGCGATTTGTGCAGGCACGGTCACTGGAGAAAATTCCGGCTGCTTGAGGCAGGCGCGGATACGCCGTCCATGCTCGATGAGCTTGTGGGTATCTTCATCCAGGCGAGCGCCGAAGCGGGCAAAGGTCTCGAGTTCCTCGAACTGCGCGTAGGCGAGCTTGAGGTCGCCCGCCACCGCGCGATAGGCCGCCCGTTGCGCTTTGCCACCAACGCGTGAAACGGATTTCCCGACATCGACTGCCGGCAGCACGCCTAATTCAAATAGCGACGGCGAGAGGTAGATCTGCCCATCGGTGATGGAGATCAGATTGGTCGGAATGTAGGCGGAAATATTCTGTGCTTCGGTTTCGATGATGGGTAGTGCAGTGAGCGAGCCGCCGCCGAGTTCCGCTCGCAAACGGGTGGCGCGTTCGAGCAGTCGCGAATGAATATAAAAGATGTCGCCGGGAAACGCCTCACGACCGGGCGGACGACGCAGCAGCAGAGAAAGCTCGCGATAGGCGCGGGCGTGATGGGTGAGATCGTCGTAAACAATCAACACGTCGCGGCCCCGCTCCATGAAATACTCTGCGATACTGGTGGCGGCATAAGGAGCGATGTAAGCAAGGCCCGGCGGGTCGTTGCCCTCGGTCATCACAACAACGGTGTAATCCATCGCACCCTTCTCTCGCAAGATGGCCACGGCCTTCGCCACGGCGGAAGCGCGCTGGCCAATGGCACAATAGACGCACAGGACATCTCTGCCGCGCTGATTAAGGATGGTGTCGATCGCGATGGCGGTTTTTCCCGTCTGCCGGTCGCCCAGAATCAACTCACGCTGGCCACGTCCGACAGGAATGAGCGCATCGATGACCTTCAGGCCAGTCTGGAGTGGCACGGTGACCGGCGCACGGTCCATAATGGGAGCGGCTGGGCGCTCGATGGGCAGACGCTCGCCCGAGGCTACCGGTCCGTTGCCGTCGAGGGCCCGACCGAGAGGGTCGATGACGCGTCCCAGCAATCCTTCGCCCACGACCACGTCCATAACCCGCTCCGTGCGCTTGACTTCATCGCCTGCATGCAAATACCAGTATTCGCCGAGCAACACGACGCCGATTTCATCCGCGTCCACGTTGAACGCGATGCCGAACACACCGCCGGGGAACTCGAGCAGCTCCTCAAAGCCGACGCTGGAAAGGCCGGAGACCTTGGCAATACCGGTGGTGACACTTACGATGGTGCCCACCTCCCGTGGCGTCAATTGCGGCGTGAAGGCCTCCCTCACGTGGCTTATTCCAGCGAATGCACCATCAAGGGTATTCTGTAAGCTTTCAGGTTCGGTGTTCATAGGCGCTTTGCTTCGGGCACAGTATCTTTAAGCTTGGCTTCAGGTTTAACTTGCTCTTTCAGTAGTTCGTCGATGCCTTTTTCCAACGACGCGAGGTAATCCGCGATGCTCCACACCAGTTTTTGTCCATTCGTTGTGAGCTCAATCCCACTAACAAGCTCCGGTGCGGTCTCAAACCGGACGTGGATTTCAGCCGAGAAGGTTTCATTGAGCGCGGTTTGTATCGCTGCACGCTGCTCCGCAGGCAGGTCAAACGCGCTACGTACGAGCGCGGGGGAAGTCGCTGTTTTAAGAGCTGCGCCGAAGGCCTCTTTCGCCTGGCCATCCATCGCTCGCAAGCGGCGGGTAAACACCTCACTCAAGCGTTCTTCCAGACTCGTCGCAGCAAGATCTTTCAGCGCTTTGCGCGCGATGGCAAACACTTCCTGCTGGGTCCGGCGACTGATGGCTTGACTCAGGTTATGGGCATCGTTTCTCAGTGTTTCCTGTCGTTTGGCACTCAAGGTATCGGCAGCCTGCCGCGCTTCATCAAGGAGCCGTTGCCGTTCAGCGCTCGCCTCGTCCATCGCCTGGCTCAGGAGTGCGGCGCGTTGCTGGTCGAACTCCTCGTTCTTGTGCTGGAACTCGTCACGCTCCTTTTGGGCTTCGGCCTTTTTCGCGTCGGCATCCGACAGCTCTGCGGCGATTCGCTTCTCCCGCGCGTCGATAGCGTCGAGGATGGGCTTGTAAAGGAAGCGCTTCATCAACCACACCAGAATGAGAAAGTTGAGCGCCTGCGCACCAACAGTGAACCAATCGATAAGCATGGATTACTTTCCAGCGGTTTGGGCGATGACGTGATTCCAGAACGGATTGGCGAAAATAAGGATCATTGAAACCACAAAGCAATAGATAGCTGTGGACTCGATCATCGCCAGGCCGACGAATAGTGTCCGCGTGATGGTGGCGGAAGCATCCGGCTGCTGGGCCAGTGAGGTTAGCGCCGTGGCAACCGCCTTCCCTTCACCAAGTGAAGGTCCAACGACCCCTATGCTGATGGTAATGCCGGCAGTGACAATTGATGCCACCGCGATAATGGTCATGCTATCCATGGTTTCTCCTCTTGTTGTTGTGGCTCATGCTTCAATGTTTTGCATCCGATTCAGGTTTAGGCTTACGGATTCGCGTGGCTGCTGCGATGTAAACTGCTGCCAGAATAAAAAAAATGTAGGCTTGCACCATACCGGTGAGTAGGCCGAGCAGCGTCATGACGACCGGAAAGATGAAGGGCGTGATGGTCAGCAGGATTCCGATAATCATCGCACCGCTCATCATGTTGCCAAACAAGCGGATGGCCAGGGCCAACGTGCGCGAAAGTTCACTGATGATGTTAAACGGCAGCATGATGACCGTAGGCTTCGTGTAAGACGCAAGGTACACACCGAGCCCCTGCTGCTCGATGCCGTAAAGCGGCACAGCCACAAATACGCACAGTGCCAGTGCAGCCGTGGTTGAGAGAGAGCCTGTCGGCGGTTCGTAGCCGGGTATGACAGTGCAGATGCTGGCCGTGACGACGAAAAGAAACAGTGTTCCCAGAAATCCGAGATACTTTTTCGGGTGGCCAAGACCGACTTCTTCGATTTGTTTCTCGATGCCGGTGACGACAATTTCCAGAAGGTTCTGCCAGCGGGAACGTTGCAGACCATTGGACAGTTTGCGTGTGATGAGTTTTGAGCCGACGCTCAACACCAGCATCAGTCCCCATGTGAATACAATGGTAGCGTTGAGCTTGAGAAACCCGTGTTGCCAGTAGATTATTTCATCGGGACTAAGATGCATGACCGGTTCCTTCAGCTGTGGGGTCATGATGTTCGACAGGAGAACCGGCAAGGCGCATTACGATGAAACGCCCGCTGATAAATCCCAGGAGGCACACTAGCAATCGCTCCCAATGACCGTTCGAGACCATATAGAATCCGGCCAGTATGATGCTTGTTCGCAACAACAGGCTGCCCAGAAACAAAAGGCCCGGCCGTTTTGATGTAAGCCCACTGCGAACTGTCCACCACAGGCCACCGAAAAAAATCGCGCCCAGGAAAACACCTGCACCCCCCGCGAGCACTAGAACCAGCGTTTCATTCATCACCATTTTCCTGTTCTTTCCGCATTGCCTGGTCTTCCTTAGCAACCCAATGCCAGGCATTGAAACAGCCGATCACCAGCCCTGCCATTAACAGCGCCAGCGTCCATGAATGCGCACCCGCATGGTGTTTGTCCAACCAGAGACCCAGCATCGCGCCAAGCAACGTTGGTATGACCACCGACCAGCCGATCAATCCCATCATGCCCAGACCAAACCAGACTCCCGGCGTAGCATTACGGCGCGCCTTGAGCTTGCGCGTCGCCTTAACGCCGACCTGTCCGGCAAAGTCCGCCTCCTGTTTCGCGCTTTTCTTTGGCTCGTCATTCATGTTGAAAACTTACGAAGCGACGTAGAAATCCGGTTTCCAATTTTGTCATGATAGTACGCACGTTTTGCTCGTGCTCGCCCAGGGTCAGAAACTCCTGTTCCACTAAATTTTGCAATTGGCCAAGGTCAGCCCCAGTCAGTGCCCGGCGCACAGAAACGAGTACGTCCTGACCGGTCTTGACCAATATCCCTTCATCCACGGCCACAAAAACTTCCTCGTCAGACTCTGTTTCGTAAATCAGTATTCCCGGCGCGAGTGCCGCCACACAATCGAGACGGTGTGGCAAGAGTCCAAAGGAACCCTCGCGCGTCCCCGCCACAATGCGCGTCACACTGGTTTTCTCAAGGAATATCTGGAACGGCAGAAGAATCTTAAGATTCATGAATATGGACGGCATGTTCAACCTTTGATTCAGGATCCGCTCCAGGCTTTGACGGCGTTGCAGATTTGCCCTTTGGTGTGGAATCAACAATCGGTTTCATGGCACTCGGGGATTCTGTTTTTGACTCAGGTGCGTCTTTGGAGCCAGACTTGCCGGATTTTGCTTGCTGCTTCGCCTCACCCACCGTCCCTATCATGTAGAGCGAACTCTCCGGATAGTCTTTAAATTCATCCCGCAGGATTCGTTCACAACCGTCCAGCGCGTCCTTGAGGCTGACGAGTTTTCCCTTGAGACCGGTAAATTGCTCAGTCGTGAAAAAGGGCTGGGTAAGAAAACGCTCCAACCGGCGCGCGCGGGCGACCACCTTGCGGTCCTCCGGCGAAAGCTGCTCAAGGCCGAGCATGGCAATAATGTCCTTAAGTTCTGCATATTGCGCGAGTGTTCGTCGGATTTCTTGTGCCAAGGCATAATGCCGTTCGCCGACGATTCCCGTCGTGGCCATTTTGGAACTGGATTGCAGTGGGTCGATAGCCGGAAAAAGCCCTTCGCTTGCCCGCTTGCGCGAGAGCACGATTGATGCGGACAGATGCGAAAACGTATGCACCGCCGCCGGATCGGTGAAATCGTCAGCCGGCACATATACTGCCTGGATAGATGTGATGGCGCCGGTATCGGTATTGGCGATGCGCTCCTCCAATCCCGCTAGCTCGGTACCCATCGTCGGCTGATAGCCCAGACGTGACGGCATTTGCCCCATCAAGCCGGAGACCTCCATACCAGCCTGGATGAAGCGAAAAATATTATCGATGAGCAGCAGCACATCGCGATGCTCGTCATCGCGAAAATACTCGGCCATCGTCAGCGCTGCATGGCCTACGCGGAAGCGAGCACCAGGGGGCTCGTTCATTTGACCGAACACCATCACCATATTCTGCAGCACACCCGCCGCATCCATATCGCGGTATAGTTCCTCGCCTTCGCGGCAGCGTTCTCCGATACCGCAAAAAATGCTTATGCCCTCATGGTGCCCGATCATGTTGTGAATCATCTCAGTGAGCAACACTGTTTTGCCCACGCCCGCGCCGCCAAACAACCCTGCCTTGCCACCGCGCTCTAGTGGCACGAGCACATCAATCAGCTTGATGCCTGTTTCAAAAATTTCAGACTGGGTAGATCGTCGCACCAGAGGTGGCGGCGCCTGATGCACTGAACGCCATTGGGCATTGACAGGCGCCGCCTGGCGGTCGATGGCATTGCCAAACACGTCGAACATGCGCGATAGTATCCCTTTGCCTACAGGCGCTTTTAAAGGCCCACCCGTATCCTCTACCGCCATACCCCGAGCAAGGCCCTGCGTGGGCGTCAACGCAATCCCGCGCACGTGGTGCGCATCCAGTTGTGCCAGCACTTCGATGACAATCTGTTTTTCCGCCCCCGTACGCAGCACCGAGTAGATCGATGGCAAATGCTCATCGAACCTTATATCAACTACGCTGCCACGCACCGAGACCACCGCGCCGATGTTCGAAAAACTGGTTTTATCGCCCATACAATAGCTCCTTGGAGCTCCCATTGCGCAGGGCCAGGATATTGCCGACGTCGTCGGCGGTCATGCACCCCCCGCACACCGGATCGTCTGCGTACAACTGCCGAAGGTGCAACTCTTGAACCTTCTGGCAATGGATTTCGAGAGCGTGCCTTATCACGCGCGTGGTGAATGGTGCGATTACTGTCATACTGACTCCCCTCCGGTTTGTGGCGCAGGCATCCCCGCCTGGATAATATCCAGAAACTGGTCGGCATTCAGGCTATCAGTACCAACAAGGACACCGTCAACCCCGTGCTGGCTAAACAGCACAGGGGCGTTCTCAGGATTGACGCTACCGCCGTAGTGTATGGTAAGCGCCTGAGCCATTGGCTCCCCAAACATCTGACCGATACGCTGCCTAATGACGGCATGCTCCTCCTGAACCTGCTGAGGCGTGGCTTGGTGTCCGCTACCGCCGATTGCCCAGACCGGTTCGTATGCGATGCTCAGGCAGGGCAAGGTATCCGCCGACAGGCCGGCCAACCCCTTAATAAGTTGCCGGTCAAGTACTGTTTCGGTCTGTTTGGCCTCACGTTGCTCCAGCGTCTCACCGACGCAGAAGATTACATGCAGGCCAGCAGCCAGGGCAACCCGCACCTTCTGGTTAATGAATGTATCGGATTCGCCCAGCTTATGACGTCGCTCGCTGTGCCCGAGAATAACGTACTCACAGCCGAGATCGAGAAGCATCGTCGGGCTGACCTCGCCGGTGTATGCGCCCTCCTTTTCAGGGTAGAGATTTTGTGCTCCGAGCGCGACGCGGCTGCCCTTGAGGATATCTCCGACAAGGGCCAGATAAGGGAAGGGAGGACAGACGGCGACGATTACGCTGTCCTCAATACCCACGCCATCCACCACCGCCTCGGCCAGCTGCCTGGCTTCGGCGGTGGTGGTATGCATCTTCCAGTTACCGATGACAAATTTCTGTCGCATGGCTGGTTTCCGTTAGGTACTCACATATCCTTGGGCAGATGATCCGCCATTAATCGTATGGAGCCCGGGTTAGTCGGTTTCATGGACAACCCCTCCCCCATTATGCAAGCCGTACGAGGCCAGTTCCAGATGGGTGGATAGGTAATCCTTGTGAAGAATGCTGCGTATCCCCAACATTTGAGCAATCTGGACAAACATTGGAGTATTTTCGATATAGACTATCTGCTCGACAGGGGCCTGGGCGATGTCCAGCGCAAGCCGAAAGATGTCTATGTCGGGCTTGCGTAGGCGGACGAAGCAGGACGAAATAAAACAATCCACAAACTCGTTTAGCTTGAACTTGTGGATTCGGTGCGCATTCAGTTCCCGCGCTTCGTTGCTAACCACTACGATCTTTAATCCGTACTTTGTCTTGAGTTTGCGGATTAACGCGATCATCTCGGGATAAGGCTGCGACTGGGCGAACATGAATTCCCGGAACTTATCCCGCGTGAACGGCCGCTCATCGTAAAAAACCGTTCTATCCAGGTATTCCTCCAGTGTGAGCTTTCCTTCCTCATGGATGGCGAAGTTCAGACGATGCCGGCTCTCCATCTCTGCCCACTCCAGCTTGAAATTTGTCGCCACTCGCTGGCGAGCATGATGATCCCACCCGTTAGTGAGCAGGACACCGCCCATATCCAGAAACAAGGTAGTGATCGAGGTTGCGCTTTTCATTTGGTCTCCGTCAACGCTGTCTGAAACTTTTGACCATCTTTTCCTCGAGTCAGAAGTATGACGCTAGATCGAGGGCGCAGGTAGTAAGTTTGCTGATCTTGCAAAAGCGCCTCCTCGCCTGTAGCAAACAAATCTAGCGGCGCTTCGCGAGATGTATCAACAGCCAGTTGCCATTGAGCTCCCGGCAATATGGGAGGCAGTCTGAAATCGACTGCCTCGGTGCCGGCATTGAACATCAGGTAAAGTGCGCTCTGCTCGTTCTCATGAATCAGATAGGCAAACTGTTTTTCTTTCGGATCTGCCCAGTCGGGCAATCCTCCCTGCGGGCCAAACCAATGGATCTCGGCGTCGGTGTAGAATTGCTCCTTATTCAGAACAGGATGTGCTTGACGAAAGGCGATCATGCCTCGGGTGAAGCGGTAAATTTCCCTGCGCTGTTCCAGATAGCTCCAGTCATGCCAGCTTGTTTCGTTGTCCTGGCAGTAAGCGTTGTTATTGCCGCCTTGCGTGCGGCAAAACTCATCTCCACCCAGCAGCATCGGCACTCCGCGCGAGATCAACAGCGTCAGCAGGAAGTTCTTGATCTGGCCTTTCCGCACAGTCTCAATCCCGGCATCCGTTGTCTCGCCTTCAGCACCATAGTTCTCGCTGAAGTTGTAGTCTGTGCCGTCATGGTTGTTTTCGCCGTTAGCCTCATTGTGCTTGTCGCGATAACTCACCAGATCGTTCAGCGTGAAGCCGTCGTGGCAAGTAACGAAATTGATACTGCTCTCGGGACCTTTGCCCGAGTTGGCGTAGATATCCGCACTACCACAGATGCGGCTGGCAAACAAACCGAGCATGCCATCATCGCCGCGCCAGAATCGCCGGACATCGTCCCGGTAGCGTCCGTTCCATTCTGCCCAGCGTTGCTCTGAAAAACTGCCCACTTCGTATGCACCGGCGGCATCCCAGGCTTCGGCGATGATTTTCACGTCGCTCAAGACCGGATCCTCTGCGATCCGCTCAAGGACAGGCGCATTGGCCAGCAGCTTGCCGCTGCGGTCCCGGCCCAGAACCGACGCCAGGTCAAACCGGAATCCATCTATATGCATCTCGACCACCCAGTAGCGCAATGCAGCCATGATGTGGTCCTGCACCACGGGATGATTGGCATTGATGGTGTTGCCTGTGCCTGTGTAATCATTGTAGTGGCGTTTGTCTAACGCCAGCATGTAGAAAATCGCGTTATCTATCCCGCGGAAACACAATGTCGGGCCCAGTTCGTTTCCCTCCGCCGTGTGATTGAACACAACGTCCAGGATCACTTCTATACCGGCTTGATGAAGCGCCCGCACCATTTCCTTGAACTCCAGTTTCTGCTGACCCAGACCTCCCGCACTGCTGTAAGACGCTTTAGGTGCAAAGAAAGCCACCGGATCGTAACCCCAGTAATTTCTGAGTGGCTGGCCTGTTTGTGGATTGAGGCCTGCCACCTGGTGTTCGTTGAACTCGTGTACGGGCATCAATTCCACGGCCGTCACACCCAGTTCTTTCAAATAGGGGATCTTTTCCATCAGGCCGCGGTAGGTGCCGGAATGCTCCACGCCGGAACTGGGATGTATGGTGAAACCGCGCACATGCGTTTCATAAATCATGATCTTCGACCAAGGATGCCTGAGCGGCCGGTCGTCATGCCAATGGAAGTGCTCTTGCGTAAACAAGCATTTTGGCATGGCTCCCGCATCATCGACTTTCGAACAAGCCAGGTCTTGCTCTGGCGCCGCCGGATCGTATCCGCGAGCCGATTCGAACTCCCAGTTAGGCACCCGCGAGATTGCCGTCGCAAAAGGGTCCAGGAGCAGTTTGTTGAAATTGAAACGATGTCCTTCTCCGGGTTGATACGGGCCGTCCACCCGGTAGGCATAGAGTTGGCCAGACCGAATTCCCTCGATCCACACATGCCACACGTCACCGGTACGGTTACGCGCGGGATCCAGATCAATCGTCCTTACGGCCGCGGCATCTTCGACATGATCAAACAACTCCAGCCGAACGCGGCTGGCGTGACGGCTGAACAAGGCAAAGTTCACTCCTCCCGCATATTCATGAGTACCCATGGGTAACGGAACGCCTATCCGGACTTCAGCGTGTTCGCAGACTTCTTTCAGGTAGTCATGCAGCGGGCGTTCGGACGTTGCCTGCCTGCTGGACACGTGCGACTTTTCTACAACCCGGTCGGTTACGGGCCGCATCGGGTCTGTTGGCTGCAGCATGCTTTTTAGTATTTTTGGTTTTTTCATGGGTTTCTCCAGCTCATGAATCCATTTTGAAGCGTCTGGACTCGATTACTCAGTACATTCTATGCCTGAACAGCCAGGCTGCAATAGCCAGCGTCACCACGCCAATCGACGCCATTGCAACAAATGGCTGGATCAGGAGATGGAAAGGCGTACCCTCAAGAAAGACGCCGCGCAAAACCACCAGAAAATAGCGCATGGGATTGAGCAAGGTAAGGTCTTGCACCAGAGTAGGCATGTTTTCGATCGGGGTGGCAAAGCCGGACAGGATGATGGCGGGCACCAGGAAGAAAAAGGCGCCCAGCAATCCCTGCTGCTGGGTGACGGCGAGCGATGAAATCATCAGGCCCAAACCGATTGCCGACAGCAGGAACAGCACGATGCCAGTGTACAGGGTCAGCAAGCTGCCCAGCAGTGGGACGTGGAACCAGAATACGGCGACCAGGATGATCGCCGTGGCTTCGGCCAGACCGATCAAGAAACTCGGCAAGGCCTTGCCCAGCAGGATTTCTCCAGGGCGTAGTGGCGTCACCAGCAATTGGTCGAAGGTGCCCTGCTCGCGCTCCCGTGCAACGGACAGCGCCGTCACCAGCATGGTGACAAGCAAGGTGAGCAGACCGACGATACCGGGTATGAAAAACCAGCGGCTTTCCAGATTCGGATTGAACCAGGCCCGCATTTCAATCTGCGCCGGGGGCGAGTTGCCACCGTGGCGGGCGATCCACTCGGCGTTGAATTGCTTGACGATAGATTGCGCATAGTTGACAACCAGTTGCGCGGTATTTGAATTGCGCCCATCGACAATGATCTGGATCGACGCGGGGTGCCCGCGCAGCAGATCCGCGCTGAAACGTGGCCCGATGCGGATGACCATGAGCGCCTGTTTGCTGTCGATCATGGGTGCAATCTCCTTATCCTGCGCCAGACGCGCCACCTCCACGAAACTGGGAGAACCGCTAAATGCCGCGACTATCTGCTGCGAGACCATGCCACGGTCTTCGTTGAAGACCGCTAAGGGAACATGCTGCAGGTCAAAGGTTGCCGCGTAACCAAACACCACCAGCTGAATCAGTGGCGGCACAAAGATGACCACACGGCTGCGCTTGTCCTTGAGCAGGGTCAGAAACTCTTTGATGGTCAGCGCGAGAATACGTCTCCACATATAGTGTTAGTCCAAACGCTTACGAGATTTCAGCTGTGCCAGGCCGAGAAAGATTGCAGCCAGCAAGATCAGGGCAAACACATTGGGCAGAATCACGCTCCACACATTCCCGGCAAGAAACACCGTTTGCAGGATCGCCACGTAATAGCGGGCAGCAATGGCATGCGTGATGGCCTGTACGATGCCGGGCATGCTGCCGATATCAAAAATAAATCCGGACAGCAAAAATGCGGGCAGGAAGGTCGTGATGATGGCAATCTGCCCTGCGACGAACTGGCTTCTGGCGATGGTGGAAATAAACAGCCCCATGCCCAGGGCGGTGACGAGAAACAGTGCCGATGCGCCGAACAGCACCCAAGACGAGCCGCGCAGAGGAACCTCAAACAGCCAGATCGCCATGGCCACGGACAATGCCAGCCCCCCCATACCCAGAATGAAGTAGGGAATCAGTTTACCCAGGATTACTTCACGCATGGTCACCGGTGTCACCATAAGCGCTTCCATGGTGCCTCGCTCCCATTCGCGCGCCATTACCATCGCCGTGAGCAACGCGCCGATCAGCGTCATGATGATCGCCACCAGACCCGGTACCAAAAAATTACGGCTACGCAACTCGCTGTTGAACCAGACGCGCTGCTCTATCTGTATCGGCATCGCCAGCGACTGGCCGCGTGCCAGCGCGATATGCTCCAGCCACTTACCCCATACGCCCTCCACATAACCCGAAATGATTCGGGCGGTGTTGGCATCGACGCCATTCACGATCAATTGAATCGGCGCGCTATTCGCACCACGGAAGCGCTGCGCGAAGTCCTGACGCAAAACAACGATGGCGTTCACGCGACCGGCCATCATGGCTGTTTCGGCGGCCTGAGTGGTGGCAAAAGTGGTGGGCCGGAAATAGCGGGATTTGTGGAAAGCGGCAGTGAAGCTGGCGGTGTCAGCGCTCGGCTGTTCCACCACCAGCGCCACCGGTATCGATTCAGAATCCAGGGACACGCCATAGCCGAACAGCAGCAGCAACACCAGCGGCATCAGAAAGGCAATGGCGATGCTGCTGGGGTCGCGGAAAATCTGCAGGAACTCTTTACGAATCAAACCGCGCAAGCGCATGCCTAGTTTTCCCTGTGCTGCTGCCCTGCCCTGATGCCGGAGATTGTTCATGGCCCCGCCCCCGGCTGGATCTGGGCTTCGATCAACCCGATGAAGGCATCCTCCATGGTTGGGTCTGGCAGGCTCTCCGTGCGTGCGCGCTGCTTGATGGCGGTGGGCGTTCCAATAGTCAGGATTTCGCCTGTCACCATGATGGCGAGGCGATCGCAATATTCGGCTTCTTCCATGAAATGGGTGGTCACCATGATGGTGACGCCCTGCCCGGCAAGCGTATTGATGCGCTGCCAGAATTCGCGGCGAGCGAGCGGATCCACGCCCGATGTAGGTTCATCCAGAAATAAAATATCCGGTTCATGCATCAAGGCGCAGGCCAATGCCAGACGTTGCTTGTAGCCAAGGGAAAGATCGCCACTGGCTGAATTCGCCAGCGGCGCCAAGGCAAACTCTGTCATCGCCCATTGCATGCGCTGTTCCGCCAGCTTGCGCGATAGGCCATAGGCGCTACTGAAAAAGCGCAGATTCTCCATGACGCTGAGTTGGCCATACAGAGAAAATTTCTGCGACATATAGCCAATGCGTGCACGCGCCGCAGCAGGCGCATGCCGGAGATCAACACCGGCGACACGCAAACTGCCTCCACTGGGCGGCAGCAGGCCGCACAACATACGGAACATGGTAGTTTTGCCGGCGCCATTGGCACCCAGCAAACCAAAGACCTCGCCACGGGATACGGCAAAGCTGACGTCCTTTACGGCACGAAAACTGCCGAAACGGCGCTCCAGTTGATCCACTTTGATAATCGCTTCGTTATTTGATGTCTTTGTGGATGACAGTAACAATGGCGACGCGGCATATTCTGCATGGTCCTGCTGTCCCTTCAGGAGTGCGATGAAGCTATCTTCGTAGCGTGGAGGCACTTCGGTCACAGTGGCGTTTTGAATGGCTGGGAGCATCGCCTCAAGCCTGGGGGGAGCCGCCTCTTCCATCACCAGACGAACATGCTCGCCCTGAACCAATGCGTCCAGCACGCCTGGAGCCTGCGACAAATGCGCCTGGAGCGATCGCTTGGACAGATTATCTGCGATGACGAAATAGGTTCTGCCTTGCATGCGATCGCGCAGGATTTTTGGATCACCCTGATCCAGCAGTTTCCCGTCATACAACAGAAAAATTTCGTCACAACGTTCCGCCTCATCCAGGTATGCGGTGCTTAGCAACACGGTGGTATTTTCATTCTTTACCAACCGATTGACGATGGCCCAAAGCTCACGTCGCGATAGCGGATCCACGCCAACCGTCGGTTCATCCAGCAGTAGCAAGGCTGGTTGGCGCACCAGGGCGCAAGCCAATCCCAGCTTTTGCTTCATGCCACCCGAGAGCTGCCCGGCCAGGCGCTTGGTAAACTGGGTAAGTCCTGCCATCTGTAGCAATTCCCGATAGCGATCGGCACGAGCCATTTTCGGAACGCCTTGCAGGTCGGCGTACAAGTCAAGATTTTCCTGCACCGTCAGGTCTTCATACAGGCCAAAACGTTGCGGCATATAACCGATGCTGCCTTGAACCTCCAGTGACTGAGTAGCGGCATTCTTGCCAAGAACCATGATGCTGCCGCTATCAGGAATCAGCAAGCCGGCAGCCAGGCGCATAAGAGTCGTCTTGCCGGCGCTGTCCGGACCGATAAGGCCAGTCACCCTGCCGCGTTGAACGCGAAAGCTTACATTGTTCAGCGCCTGGACCAGACGCCCATTCGAAGGAAATGCTTTGGAGATCTGATTAACTTGCAGCGCGGCATCATCTCCGGAACTCGCTGAGGGATGAAGGCTTGTTTGATACGCAGCGGTCGTCAGTGGGGCTGGCAGGGTGACGTTCCTGTGTCGGTGGATTGCGATTGATCGAGCAGAATGCTCACCGTCGCTGGCATACCAAGGCGCAGTTCATTCTGCGGGTTGCAAACAAAAACCCGTACCTGATACACCAGGTTGGATCTGACTTCCGTTGTTTCCACTGATTTCGGAGTGAATTCGGCGCTAGGGGAAATGTAGCCCAGCCATGCGCGATAATGCTTGCCGGGATAGCTATCTGTAGTCACCACGGCGCGCATCCCCTGATGAATTTTACCCATGTCTGACCCTTGCACATAAGCGCGTACCCAGATCGGATCGGTCAGCGCCAGAGTATATACCGCAAGCTGGGGAGAAGCCATGTCGCCTGGCTCAAGAATCCGGTCTTGAATGATGCCGTCGGCTGGCGCATAAAGAGTAGCATCAGCCAATTGTTTGCGAGCTATAGCGAGCGCCGCTTCGTTTGCCTTGCGAGTTGCGCTTGCAGCGGCAACATCCTCCACGCGCGGCCCCAGCTCGGCAAGCTGGCGCGTCGCTTGCGCCGCCTCGTACTTGGCCTGGGCGGCATCCGCTGCAGCCTTGGCATCGTCTGCTTGCTGTTTGGCAACGAACTTCCGGGCAACGAGCTCATTTAGCCGACGATAAGTCCGCACGGCATTATTGGCTTCTATCCTGGCGGCTTCGGCGTCCGCACGGGCTTTGCGTATTTCCTCCGGTCTATTACCCGCCTTGAGGCGGGCAACGACTTGCTGCTGCGCGGCCAGTTGCGCTTCCAGCAGCGCCACATTGGCTCGCAACCGGACGGTATCGAGCGTGGCAAGAAGTTGACCATGGCGCACGCTTTCCCCCTCTCTCACCAGCATGCGATCGATCCGGTCCGACCCGTTGAACGCCAGTTGCACCTGCCTGATGTCTACGTTGCCATAAAGTGTGAGTGCCGTGGCGGGCGCTTCATGATGATGCGTGCGTTGCCAAAAAGCCGCGCCGATGGCACCGAGTACGACGATCACCAGGAGCGGAATAATTATTTTGCGTTGCATCTGGCCACGTTCATTTCAATCTTTTTGACTCAATACTTTAGTGGAATAGATTTTATTTTCTGCTTTTTTTAGCACGTGTAGGTGTCAAAGACCACACTGGAACTGCCGTATCCAATGCAGCCATATTAACCAATCGAATCCAGAACGCCTACGTTTAGACAATTCGACGAACTGTGTTTGTGGGATCCGAATGCCAACAACAGCTGTTACAGGGGCTTAGTGCTACCGCATCCCCTTTATTTGCAGTCGCATCACCGCTGCCACAGGATATGGACATCTTCCAGAGCAACCGTCATGCCAGCGTGCTGCGGTATGAGTCGCGCCGTATAGTCCGTTGCCGGACGATCTGCGGGCACCCCTGCGCGATAGGCGTAACCGTTCGTTGCACCCACCAGCTGCCGCATGCGCTTCATCTCCACCCGCTGCGCTGCGCTACCGTTAACGCCATCGGCATAAAGCTCGACCCGCACT
>CAJDUO010000030.1_pt1 | contig 21858 bp, 25 predicted proteins | sample 7391151 | NCBI WGS metagenome assembly CAJDUO01 (sample SAMEA7055682, study PRJEB34461) | soil metagenome | biome: terrestrial ecosystem; feature: Peninsula; material: soil | place: Antarctica | collected 2016
CTAGCGGTTTCATGGCTTTGAGCCAATACCACCTTTGAGGCTCATTTAGTAACGTATCAGTTTGTCGCTCCCATGTCCAAGCAATGGCTGCCCAATCAGAGATATCAATTTCCATTGCTGACAGGTTGAGGTGTTGAAGTTTATTAGTTTTTTCGGGAATCCGGATTTTACTGTGGGCGACTCTATCAGTTGCGTTTAAAGCCGCAGTAAAAATTGGTGAATTCAGGTAGCAAGCGCCAATGAACTGGCGGAAATGAATGACCACCGGCAAGAGCTGCATGCCAATGTGAAGGAAGAGATAGGCACGGTCTGCTGCAACGCCAAATTTGATAAATACTGGATTACTGAGCCGCAAGGTATACCTGGAGGACCTACCACACGCTGGATAGCGTGCCAGTCTTCGGTGATGACGAAACTCACGACTCCAACTGCTGTGTGCCTGTGGTCATGACGGCCAAGAAGCCAGAAGAGACTGGCTGCTGCAGCTGATTCCATCCACTTGACAATAGGACGCATCATGATGCGACAAGGTTTTCAACGTTCTCATCCTCTGCACGAGCATCTCGGTTCTCAGCATCATGGCCGAAGCCCTCTTCAACGCCATCGGCAATGGCCGCCTCAAGGCTTACAGTGCTGGGAGTCATCCCAATGACCGGGTCAACCCGTTTGCCATCGAGCAGGTGAAAGCGACCGATTATCCAACCGAGAACCTGTGTAGCAAGAGCTGCGACGAGTTTGCACACCAGATGCCCTCAAGATGGATTTCGTCATCACGGTTTGTGATAACGCTGCCGGCGAAGCCTGTCCGGTATGGCCAGGGTAGCCGATTACCGCGCATTGGAGCTTTGAAGACCCGGCTGCGGTTAAGGGGGCAGACGAGGGAAAGCGCGCTGCATTCAAAAAGATTTTCCACCAGATTCATAATTGTGTCGGTATCTTTACCAACCTCCCCTTGAACAAGCTTGACCGTTTTGCCATCAAGCGGGAGATGGGCAACATCGGCAACACTAAAGCCGAGCAACCCTCCATGAGCCTATTCGAGCGCTACCTGTGCTGTGGGTCGGCCTGTGCATCGTGGTCGGTATCGCCCTTGGCCAGTGGTTGCCTGACCTGTTCCAGGTCATCGGCCACATTGAGGTGGCCCAAGTCAACCTGCCGGTAGGGCTGCTGATTTGAGTCATGATTATCCCGATGCTGATCAAAATCGATTTCAGCACCCTGCATGAGGTGCGTCAGCACGCGAAGGGCATAGGTGTGACGCTGTTCGTGAACTGGCTGGTCAAGCCGTTCTCGATGGCGTTCCTGGCCTGGTTGTTCATTCGCAACCTGTTTGCCCCGATGCTGTCAGCCGAACAACTCGACAGCTACATTGCCGGGCTCATCCTGCTGACTTTGGTACTGCTGTTCGACTTCCAGGGTGAAGCCATCTTGAAGCAGCCGCTAGTCATCGGCCTGCTGTCCGTGCCTATCGTGATTCAGGTGTTCTTCAACTCGGCTCTGGCCCGTTGGCTAAATCGCAGGCTCAGGGAAAAGCACAACGTTGCAGGCCCGTCATGCCTGATTGGAGCGAGCAACTTCTTCGAGCTGGCAGTGGTCGGCGATGCTTATCGAGCTGCCAGTGATGCTGCTAGTGGTGCGGGTGGTGATTCAAAGCAAAAGTTAGTACGAAATCTCGTCAGGGAATCCAGGCATATATCCTCAATCAGACCTTTGAAAAATTCACAAATTTTCCATCCCCCATCCGATTATGCCGCAAGAAATTACGACCAGCCATGGTGGAATTCTCCAATACATCAGCGCTACAAACGCCACTATGGCCAAGCCAAAATCCTGAGGCCGATAGATCGCACTCGTCCATACAGGTTGATACAAGGCTGCCAGAAGTATCCCGACGACAGCGGCGTTGATTGCCGACAGCGCTGCTTGTGTCCTGATGCTGTGACGCAACCGCTCCCAGAATGGCATAACTCCAATCACCAACAGGAATGACGGCAGGAAAATCGCCACGAGGCAAAGCACGGAACCGGCCCAGCCTGTAGGCGCTTTACTCATCGATGCCCCAAGGAAGGATGCGAAGGTAAATAGCGGGCCAGGAACAGCCTGTGCGGCACCATATCCAGTCAGGAATACCTCATTGCTGACCCACCCGGAAGGCACCACCATCGTCTGCAACAGAGGAAGCACGACGTGGCCTCCCCCGAACACCAGGGAACCGGCACGGTAGAAGGCATCGAACATTTGCAACGCCTGACTGGGGTATACCTTCACCAGAAGAGGCAGCCCGATGAGCAATAAGAAAAATACAAATAGTAATACGCCCCCGACACGATGACTGACCATAACAGGTAACGGATCATGATCCTTCACCTGTGCGGGTCTGAATAAAACAAGCCCGAGTATGCCGGCGATGACGATCACCGCGACTGAACTCCAGGCGGCAGGAATGAAAAGGATTGCACAACTCGCGGCCATCATCAGGGTGATCTGCGGCACGCCCGTGCACAAATTGCGTGCCATTCCCCAGACGGCTTGCGCAACGACGGCGACGGCGACCACTTTCAAGCCATGCAGAGTGCCTGGCGGTAGTGAGTCGCCATAGTTCGAAAGTCCCAGGGCAAAAAGCGTGAGCGCGATGGCAGAAGGCAAGGTGAAACCAGCCCACGCAGCCAAGGTTCCCCAGCAACCGGAGCGGGAAAACCCCAGCGCCATAACGACCTGGCTGCTCGCCGGCCCCGGCAGGAATTGGCACAAAGCCACCAGATCCGCATAACTGCGTTCGGTAAGCCAGCGCCTCCGGCTCACGAACTCCTCCCGGAAATACCCCAGGTACGCGATCGGTCCGCCAAATGAGGTCAGGCCAAGGCGCAGAAATATCAGAAACACCGCCCAAGCGTTTTGATCATCCACTGGCTTCTGTGTCATATCGATCGAGATCTTGACCCTGGAAATATTGAAGCCTAGTGTATCGTAATCCGATATAAACAATATGGCATTCATGGTCATTCCCAGAGTTACATTTATTGCCAAGCTATCTGGAGCGGTATTGCTGGCGTCTGCTGCAACTGCATTTGGTGGGCCGCCCTTCATGACCGACGACCCCGAACCAATCGAATACCAACACTCCGAGGCCTACGCGTTCTCGATTTACGACAAAGGCCCCGATAGAAGCAAGCAAATACAGCTTCCTGCCTTCGAGTACAACACCAGCCCGGTCGAGGACATCCATCTACATCTCATGGTCCCGGTCACTAACCTCTATCCTGCAGGCAACGCTGTCGATCAACATGGATTGGGAGATACGGAACTCGGCATCAAATACCGTTTTGTGCACGAGACGGACAGCCATCCTCAAATTGGCATTTTTCCGCTCCTGGAATTGCCAACTGGAAACTCGGGCAAGGGACTGGGGAACGGGCAAGCATGGTGGACGTTGCCGGTCTGGATTCAGAAAAGCTGGGGAGATTGGACCACCTATGGTGGTGGCGGTCGGGCATTCAACCATGCGGCGGGGATGAGGAATTACAACTTTGTCGGGTGGCTGGTTCAACGCAGGATCACCTCAAGCCTCATCATCGGTGGGGAGGTGTTTTCTCAAGGAGCTGCCAGTGTGAGTAGTAGTCATGCGACATTTTTCAATCTCGGCGGTTACTACAATGACATTGGTCTCTGCGGTGGATGCAGCTTACTTTTCCGGGTAGGCCACAACATTTCCGGTGAAACTCATTCCAATGGCTACTTGGGGTTGTACTGGTCATGGGGTCCGGCAAGTTCAGTTAACCGCAACGGCTCCCAATCTGATGATTCAAATGCAAGGGACTCAGAAAATGATTCATAAATTAATGACATATACCTTAGTTGGATGCTTATTCTGAGCAAATGACGCTTCAGAGCCTGCGCAATGTCACCAAGATCGCCCCCCCCTATTTCCATGACGGGTCAGTTACCGTCAAGGTATGGGAACTATTTTCAGGAATTATTCGAGGATGAGTCGAAATATGCGTCAGATCACTACATTCTTTCTCAGTAGGCCTCAGCCACTTCGGCGAGTATTTTGGTTTATATTGGCTCAGATCATGTTGCTTGATTTGCCTGCCGAAATAGAGCGGTAAATTCTTCACTTTTTCTGGCCCTCGTTCTACCGACACGCCTAATTGTGTAGATGGCGCTATCAGATCGCCCGGACAGTACCCTGAAATGATGACGCGGTTAGCGCCCAATGTGTCCTTCAGGCGGCGGCCGATCATTTCCGCATTCATCGGTGCCGCCACCTTGATGCCATCTCCAGCACGTTGTAACTGAGCTCCGGTTCCCCGAAACCGCGTGCGGTCATAGCAGGCGTACCGAGGCGTATACCAGAGGTAACGAAGGACTTTTTCGGATCGTTGGGGGTAGCGTTCTTGTTGAACGTGATGTGCGCCACACCGAGCATGCGTTCGGCTTCCTTGAAGGCGGCGACCTTGACGGCGATCACATGCATCAGTGGGCGACCTTGAATACCGAGGAAGATAGCGGAATTGATCGTTTTTTCGTGCTCGGTCTTTATCAGGATCACGTCACCATGCGGGCCTCACAGGCCCTTGTGGGTAGTGATGGTGACAAAATTGGCGTGGGCACTGGGTTGGGATAAACGCCGGCGGCAATCAGCCTGACGTAGTAGGCCATATCAATCATGAAATTTGCACCCACCTCCTTCGCCACGCGGGCGATGCGCGCGAAGACGATGCGCAGGGCAAAGGCCGAGACACCGGCGGTGATAAGTTTTGGTTTGCTCGCGTGCGCCTTCTACTCCAAGGCAGCGTAGTCGATATCTTCCTCGGCGTTGAGCCAGAAGCCCACCATGCTGAACCATTTACCGCTCATATTGAGAGCCATACCGTGGTGAGGTGGCCGTCTTCGGAGAGATTCATGCCCATGATGGTGCCGTCCGGCTTCAACATGGCGAAGAATACATCCTGGTTAGCCTGCGAGCCGGAATCGGGTTGCACGTTGACCGCCTCGGCCGCCGAACAGTTGCTTGACGCGGTCGATGACGGCGAAGATTTCTGGGTCGATCTGGCCGACGGTGTAGCGTGCATATTCAAACATACGAAATTTTTTAGTTGGACAGTCCCGGCGCGAGGCCGGGACTGATGATGCTGGAAGTGAAGTGGATCAGCCTGCTGAGGCGCGCAGGGTCTTTGCCGCCGCGACCATGTTGGTCAGCGCGGGGATCACTTCGCTCCACTGGCGGGTCTTCAGACCGCAGTCCGGATTGACCCACAGGCGCTCGGCAGGGATACGCTCGGCGGCCTTCTGTATCAGATCGACCATGTGCTGCTCAGTCGGGATGTTGGGCGAATGGATGTCATACACGCCTGGGCCGATTTCATTCGGGTACTTGAAGTGATCGAAGACATCCAGCAGTTCCATATCCGAGCGCGAAGTCTCGATCGTGATTACATCCGCATCCATGTCGGCGATAGCCGCGATGATGTCGTTGAACTCGGAGTAGCACATGTGAGTGTGGATCTGGGTCTCGTCCGCCACGCCATTGGCGGTAATGCGGAACGATTCCACCGCCCAATCCAGATACTGCTTCCACTGTGGCTTGCGCAGCGGTAGACCTTCACGCAACGCTGCCTCGTCGATCTGGATCACGCGCACGCCAGCCTTCTCCAGGTCCAGCACTTCCTCGCGGATCGCCAGGGCGAGCTGCTTGCATGACACCGAGCGCGGCTGGTCGTCGCGCACGAAGGACCAGTTAAGAATGGTCACCGGACCGGTCAGCATACCCTTCATGGGCTTGGCCGTCAGGGATTGCGCGTACTTGATCCATTCGACGGTCATGGCCTTGGGGCGGCTGATGTCGCCGAACAGGATAGGTGGCTTGACGCAGCGTGAGCCGTAGGACTGCACCCAGCCAAACTGGCTGAAGGCGTAGCCGTCGAGCTGTTCACCGAAATACTCCACCATGTCGTTGCGCTCGGCTTCGCCGTGCACCAGCACGTCCAAGCCCAGGGATTCCTGCTCGCACACGCTATGAGCAATTTCGGCCTGCATGGCGGTCGTGTAGGTCGCTTCGTCGATTTCGCCGGCCTTGAACCGGCTACGCGTCTGGCGGATTTCCACGGTCTGCGGGAAGGAACCGATGGTGGTGGTAGGGAACTTGGGTAGCTTGAGCAGCGCGGCCTGCCTGACGGCACGCTGGGCATAGGGGCTCTTGCGCTGCCCCAACTGCGGCGTGATCCTAGCCAAGGCGGCCTTGACAGCCGGGTTGTTGACACGCGGCGAGTTACGGCGAGCGTCACAGGCGGCGCGGTTGGCGTCCAGCTCGACCTTCACGGCATCACGGCCCTGGTTCAAGGCAACGGCCAGCACGTGCAGCTCTGCCAGCTTCTGCTTGGCGAAGGCCAGCCAGGACTTGATTTCGCCATCCAGTTTCTGCTCGCCATCCAGGTCTACAGGCACGTGTAGCAGTGAGCAGGATGGCGCGATCCACAGGCACTCACCCAAGCGCTGTGCCAGCGCCTCGAGCCAGTCAAGCACGGCGTTCAGGTCGGTTTTCCAGATGTTACGGCCGTTGATAATGCCCAAGGACAACACCTTGTGTGCGGGCAGCATGCCGATCAACGGCAGCACGTCGTCGCGCCCGTTGATCGCGTCCACATGCAGGCCCGCCACCGGTAGATTGGCGGCGAGATACTGGTTTTCCGCCAACTGGCCAAAATAGGTGGCCAGCAGCAGCTTGATGCGGCAGCTCTTGAGTTGATGGTAGGCAGTGTTGAAGGCGTGCTGCCAGTCCGTATCGAGCTCGGTGACGAGCAGCGGCTCGTCGACCTGCACCCACTCGACACCTTGGGCAGCCAGTGTCTCCAGCAGTTCCGTATAGACCTGCAGTAGGCGCGGCAGCAGTGCCAGCTTGTCAGAATCGTCCTTGGCCTTGCCGATCGCGAGATAGGTCACCGGGCCGACAATCACCGGCTTGGCCTTGACGTTCTGCGCTTTCGCTTCGGCCAGTTGCTCCAGCAGGCGAGAGGCATCGAGCTTAAATTCGGTGGCGGCGGTGAATTCGGGGACGATGTAGTGGTAGTTGGTATCGAACCACTTAGTCATCTCTCCCGCCGCCACCCCGCCGCAGCACTGGGCATGCTCTTCGGCAGATTGGGTCGAGCGACCACGGGCGACGCGGAAGTAGTTATCCAGCGTATCGCCATGAAAGCCCTGCACACGCTCGGGGAGGTTGCCCAAGGTGAAGCTCATGTCCAGCACCTGATCATAGAAGGCGAAGTCGCCGATGGGCGTCAGGTCTAAATCCGACTGCTCCTGCCAGTGGCGCTGGCGCAGCTCCTTGCCGAGTGCTTTCAGTTTTTCACGGGACGATTGCCCTTTCCAGTAGGATTCGAGAGCGAACTTCAGTTCGCGTTTGGCACCGATGCGCGGAAAGCCGAGGTTATGCGTGATGGCCATGAGATAACACTTCTACAGAAATGAAAGACAATGCATTCTCCGGCATGCATAGCAATTAATAAAGTGAAATGTTTCGTGAAAAAGTTGAATCATATTTATGGTTATAGTTACAAGCCATGCCCGAAGTCAGGCACCTAAAATCACTGCTGGCAATTGCAGAAACCGGTAAGCTTGGGCGCGGCAGAGCGCGCATTCCTAACGCAATCGACGCTATTGCATCAAATCCGTGCACTGGAACAGCATTACGGCATCACGCTGTTTCAGCGTACCGCGCACGGCTTGCGCTTCACGCCTGCCGGGCAACGTCTGCTTGATTTGGCGACAGAAATCACGACCGCGCTACAAAAAGCCGAGCGCGACCTGGAGTGCCTGAAATCCAATCAAGCAGGGGAGTTGCGCATCTTGCTTGAATGCCACACCTGCTTTGATTAGCTGACCCCGGTGATGGATGTATTCAGACGTGCCTGGCCAGAAGTGGAAATTGATCTGGTCGCAGGGTTTCACAGTGATCCGTGGAGCTTGCTTAAAGAAGGAAAGTCGGACTTTGTGATTGGTGGGCTGCCCGCAGAGCTCTCTGGGAAATCCATACAATTGCAACATGTACCGCTTTTCAAGTTCGAGATATTGGGTGTTCTGCCACCAGATCACCCGCTTCAGAACAAACTCTATTTAGAGGCGGCAGATTTTTCAAATAACACCTTGATTACATATCCCGTACCGGAGGATCGCATAGACCTCATACGGTATGTGTTAGCCCCAGAACACATTGTTTTCGAGAGACGTACTACTGAATTGACAATTGCCATTATGCAACTCGTGGCAAGTAGAAGGGGTCCTTCCGCATTGCCAAGCTGGGGCATACAGAATTATCTGGGTCACGGGTATGTCATTGCCAAGCCAATTAAAAAAAAGGGTTTGTGGTCAGAACTTTATGCAACTGGAATCACAGAGACTATGCAACGTGCATATGCTATCGACTTGGTCAGAATCATCCGAAAAAGCTGCTTGGAGTATTTACATGACATCAAATTGTTTTGACAGCCTGTCATGTCATCCCATGCAAACCAGTAGAAAAGCTGCCCACAGTAAAATCCGGAAACCCTTAAATTGTGTGATTCATCCGCGACCTCCAAAGCATATTTGATTTCACCATCGTATTAATAATCATCAGCAACTTGCGCATATAAGCCACAAGCGCCACCTTTTTTGCCTTACTCGCTGTCAACAGCTAATCGATTCAAAACAGCAGCAACAAAACGAGGAAATCAGTTAACCTTGCAATTGACTCTACAGACAATATCAAACCAGGCAACAGGCAATGGAAGATATCGCCGACTATATTGAGCCGTTTTACAATCGAAAAAGACGGTATTCAACTTTAGGCAATATCTCACTTGCAGAGTATGAACAAAAGTATCAAAACAAATCTATCTTCGTGTCCCGTTTTTGTTAACCATTACAAACCACTGTCAAGATGCAGATGGAAGCCCTATTGAATGACTTAAATGGTCACCTCCGACCAAAGGGCAAATCAATCCTTCGCCAGTTCAAACAAGCCAGCTATGGTTAGCCTATGCTTGAATAAGCTACCACCCGATTGCGGCCTTTCTGCTTGGCTTGATAAAGTGCCTGGTCTGCAGCGGCAACCAAAGATGAAAATTCCAGCCCACTATAAGTTGAGTCTGCCACACCAATACTGACGGTACTATTCAAGTACTCCGCTCCAATTTCCAAGATCATCTCGGCATAAGCTTGACGAAAACGTTCGGCCAATCCCCATGCCTGATTCTCCGTTGTGGAAGGTAGAAGCATGCAGAATTCTTCTCCGCCATAACGGGCAAAATAATCATCCGCACGTAAAGAAGTTTGCGCAATTTCTGCCAGACGACGTAGCACCTCATCTCCCACCGGATGCCCATAGCGATCGTTGATTGATTTGAAATGGTCAATATCAATCATCGTGATTGCCAGTGTATCCCCCGCACGTTGGCATCGTGCCTTTAGACGGGTTGCTCCCTCTTCAAGACTGCGCCGGTTTAGCACACCGGTTAATGCATCCCGTGAGGCAATTTTCTGTAAGTCTGCAATTAGCTGATAGTTCAGCATCAACAAGAAACCAAAAGTCACACAAAACTGGGCCATGCAGCCGATGAAAAATGTCAAAGGGTTGAGTGGTATATTTACGTAGAGCCCATAGGTTCCTGGAGGGGACAGCCATATCACCACCCCTCTCACTAGCATTACCACTACAAGAACGACGAAAGACAGCCCTGTAAACCAGTATGCGGTTCTCAACGGAGGCTCAATGCTGATAAGAAGTGCACGGGCACAGGCAGCGTAGACCACGGCAAATAAGAAGGAAGTTGTTATGGCACGTGAACTAATGTCAGGATGAAGAACAGCGAACCAGACGCTCTCCAAGAAAACCACGCCGACAATCAGCAACACCATGCGCCAGTCGTTACGCTCGTTCTTGAACGCCTGAATACCGGTGAATTGTAAACTAATCCCAGCCGCGACTAGCATTGCACCAAAAACGATAGCCCAGTTATGCCCTGGCGCCGGATAGGTATAGAAATACGCCAGGCCAAGCCCGAGGCTGATGCACAAATTTGCAGCCGCCCATTGCCGCACACCACGAATATTCCCGACATGCAACCCTGCCAACGCAAGAAAGCCAAAAAACATAAAGGCCAACATGGCAAACATCACCATGATTGTGCGAATATCTAGACCCATATAATCCCCAGCAATGATTTGGCGGGGATTATGCCTGAGTTGTTACTCTGATAGATACGTGGTTCTGCCCGTGCTTCCTAGAAAGTAATATGCCAATAATGATCAACCAGCAAGGCGGCAAAAAGCAGAGTCAGATAAATAATGGAATAGCGGAATGTACGACGCGCAAGGTTGTCTGAATATTTTCTGTAAAGTCCGATGACATAAGCCATAAATACGGCATTTAATGCCAGCGCAGAAAACAGGTAAATAATACCGCTCATACCCAGGCTAAAAGGCATGAGCGAGACGGTCACCAGAATGATGGTATAAAGCAGTATGTGTAATAGCGTAAAAGCTTCGCCATGCGTGACAGGCAGCATAGGCATGCCTACTTTGGCGTATTCATTGCGTCTGTATAGCGCCAGCGCCCAAAAATGCGGCGGCGTCCAGGCAAAAATAATCAGGAAAAGTATCATGGATTCCGGCGAAACCACGTTATTTACAGCAGCCCATCCCAATATAGGCGGCATTGCCCCAGAAGCGCCGCCAATCACGATATTGAGCGGCGTAGCGGGTTTCAGGAAAATCGTATAAATCACCGCATAGCCGACAAATGTAGCGAGGGTGAGCCACATCGTTAGAGGATTCACGAAAAAGTAGAGTATGACCAAACCCAGGCTGCCCATTATTGAGGCAAAAAGTGCCGTTTGGGCAGAGGTGACTTTACCCGTAGGGAGAGGCCGAGCGCGAGTGCGGGCCATCCTGGCATCAATCTTTTGTTCAATTAGGCAGTTAAAGGCGGCGGCCGCACCTGAGGCCATGGCGATGCCTAACGTGGCCGCAAGCAACAGACCCAGCGGCACAATATCAGGTGTGGCGAGGAACATGCCTATCATCGCAGTAAAAACAATTAATGCCGTAACACGAGGCTTACACAAGGCTAGAAAATTTTGAAAACCCAGCCCGATACGTTGCAGACTTACCATCGAAACAGTATTCATGGAACGCCTCCTATTGTTGCAACTTTGTTATTTTTGAGTTCAACACGACTATCGTACTTAAAAGCAAAGCAGCACCCAGATTGTGCGCTACCGCCAGCACAAGGGGAAGATGCAAGACTAAATTGGCTATCCCCAGGCCAATCTGGATTATCAGCAACAGCAACATGACAATACCTATAGCCTTCACTTGCGGATGTTGCAGTAAACGCCAACCCAGCCAGCCCAAGTAGATCAGAGTGACTAACGCACCCAACCGGTGTGTCCATTGAATGGCAGTGAGCGCCGATAAGCGTAATGGACTGCCATCCGCCGCCTGCCCCAATTCACGTATCCAGTGGTATGCGCTGGAGAAATCCATATCCGGCAACCAGGCACCGTGGCAAGTCGGAAAATCCGTGCAAGCCAATGCTGCATAATTTGAACTGGTCCAGCCGCCAAGCAATATCTGCATAAACACGACTAACAGTGCACCACGTATCAAGAATCGAAGGCTGCTGGATGCGATAAAACGCTGAGAGGCAACGCCCCAATGGCGATGCGTGATCCACACCAGTAAGCCCAAGGTGGTCATACCTCCCAGCAGATGTGCTGTCACCACCACTGGTTTGAGCAGCAGCGTTACCGTCCACATCCCCAGCATGGCCTGAAATATCACCAAAACCAGCAATAGCGTAGGCAATATTGAAGCTACGCGTATTAATTCTTTGGCACGCCAGCCTAATAGAAAAAGCCCAAGAACCAGCAAGCCCAGGCTACCCGCCAAATACCGATGCAGCATCTCTTTCATAGCTTTGTGGGCTTCAAGGGGTTTATGCGGGTAAACCGATTGCGCATGCTCGATAGCGGTCTCGCTCTGCGGCACGGTAAGCTGCCCATAGCACCCAGGCCAATCCGGACAGCCGAGGCCCGCATCCGACAAACGTACATAAGCACCCATGACCACTACGCACAAGGCTAAGACAGCGGCTATCGAGCCAAACCGCCTGAACCATATGGCAGCGGTATCTGCTCTCATCTCACCCTGCCCACGCATAAGCCAGAAGCCTGGTGAAATCCTTGCGTATTTCCCCAGCAGGAATAGTACCGGGGTAGTTCATCATCAAGTTCCCCATGGGATCTACCAAATAAATTCTATCGGCGCTGCCTGCAGGTTCATTGGGCAAATCGAATTGCTGGCGCAATGCAGCCAGAGCTTCCGCTGACTGGCCCAGTATGAGCAAGTCCGGATATTGTTTTTGTATGCTGGCAAGATCATGCGATGGGGTCAGCAATACACGCTGAACGCGCGACATATCCTTGGCTAAGGAGACATGCAACTGACGCATAATATACAGACGGTCATGGCATATCTGCTGGCAATCAGCAGCGATATATACCATGCTCCATTTTTCTCGCCACAGTTCTGGTGTAGTAGGTGTACCGTGCGCGTCAAGTAACTGAGCAGGCATCTGCAGTAAACGCGGCGGCGTAATTAGCTCCCCATGGCTGCTACCTTGCGGATGCCAACCATACCGATGCATTAAGACCACCAGCAATAGCGGCAATGCAAAAAATACAAATAGCAAAATTAGCATCCAGCGGCCGCGCGGTTTTGCCGTACTGCGCGTTAAAGGGGTGCCTGTATCTTTATGCGTAGCTGTACTTGTATTCTCAATGTTCATGCATGCTCAACTTTCAACCTTATTCTTTGATTTTTTTGAAACTGACAATTAAATAGATGGCCAATGCTGTTCCCGCAAAACCGAACCATTGATAGGCGTAGCCAAGATTGTTGCTGATACGCTCTGCAGGCCGCTGCCACTCGCGCAGAAATCCACCAGCTCGGCTTGTGGCATCCAGACGGATGACCAATGGCAATACCGGCAATGGTACAGATTTAACATAGCGGTCCATATCCATGTTTTGCCAAAGCATCTGCCAGCTTGCTCCTGAAACACTTCCTGAGGATTTGGCTTCAAGCGAATAAAATTTGGACGATGGCAGCCAAACTTGCCCGGTGACTTCTTGTTGACCAACGGGGGTATCAATTATGGGCAGCATGCTATGGTTATCTTGCGCAGGAATCCATCCCCGATCCACCAATACCAAGTGTTGCGTGTCGTGAATGCGTAGCGGTGTAATCACGTGATAGCCTGCTCGCCCATCTGCCACCTGATTATCTAGCAGTATTTGATAACGCGGCTCATATTCACCCTTGGCCTTTACTTGTCGATAGCGCCAATCTTCGGGCTGGGCTATTACTTGCGGCAGGGCAACGGGTGGCGCATGCAGATATTTGTCGTACAGGGTTTGTAATGCCTGCTTTTGCCCCGCCTTATGATATTGCCAAAGTCCCAACTTGATGAACAGGGGAATGCAGCAAACGGTGATGAGCGTACCCAGCCAGGATGGGCGAAAACGGTAGTCAGAGAGTCGAAATTGCAAATAACTCATGAGCGCCGCATAATCAATGCACACTTACTTTGGACGCCTATCATGCTGATCAAGGTCGCTATTGTTGTCATGCTGATAATCATTGTCGGCAGCTTATTTTCTGCATTGTTCTATTTGGTCAAAGACAAGGGCCATGGCGAGCGGACCGCCAAAGCGCTTACTGTGCGTATTTCCTTATCTATCATACTTTTCCTGCTGCTGATGCTGGGTTTTTATACCGGGGTAATTGGCCAGCCACATCCTTAAAACCTGCCTATAAATAAAGGGCGATATTGACGCATCGCCTTAGCAAACTGCCAGCTAAAGCCAATATACAAACACAAACAAACCTAGCCAGACCACATCCACAAAGTGCCAGTACCAGGCGACACCTTCGAAACCAAAATGGTGTTCCGCATTGAAATGGCCTTTCATACTGCGCATTAAAATAACAATCAGCATGATGGTGCCCAAGGTCACGTGAAAACCGTGAAAGCCTGTCAGCATGAAGAAGGTACTACCGTAAGCGCCTGCACCAAGGGTAAGGCCTAGTTCGGTATAGGCATGATGGTATTCAATAGCCTGCAAGCCAAGAAAGGTAAGGCCCAGCGCTACGGTTAAAAAGAGGCCAGTCACCAATTGTTTGCGGTTATTTTTCAACAGGCCCCAATGTGCCCAGGTCACGGTTGCGCCAGAGCTCAGCAGGATGAGCGTGTTAACTGCGGGAATGCCCCAAGCAGACATCGGTGTAAATGGCGCAGCTTTATATTCATGCCCCAGCACAACACCGCCGGGACCAACTGATGGCCAGGTGCCGAGGAAATCTTTATACATCGTGAACTGCGGGTCAAAGTGCGCAAGTTCTGGTACAGAAATTACCCGCATAAAAAATAAGGCGCCAAAGAAAGCCGCAAAAAAAGCCACCTCGGAGCAAATGAAAACAATCATGCCCCATCGGAAAGATTTATCTTCCCATGTCTTGTACATTCCGCCTTGGCTCTCGGCGATGATCTTGCCGAACCAGCGAAATACCATAGTGATAATAAGCACGGCGCCCAGTATCATCATCCATTTACCGGCCGCGTAATGATTGATGCTGAAAATGAATCCTGATGCCAGTACCAGCAACCCCAGGGATATAACCACAGGGTAAGCAGCCGGGGTTGGGACAAAGTATTGGCCTTGCGTTTGTGTAGCCATGCATCAGCTCCTATGTACTATTTTAGTTATTCACTTTATCGTGCCATCCGATCCCAGGACTGTGGATAGCTCACTGGCTCACTGACTCACTGCTTGACCGCATTAAAAAATGCATAAGACAGCGTGACTGCTCCTACATCTTTTGGCAAATCCGGACTTACATAAAACCGTAAAGGCATTATCTTGGATTCACCCGGTTTAAGTTCCTGCCGTTGAAAACAAAAACATTCAATCTTTTTAAAATACAATGCAGCCAAACCGGGGCTTACACTGGGAATTGCCTGGCCGGTAACCACCTCGTTGGTGATATTTTTAGCTTCATATAAAGCCGTTTCAATTTGCCCAGGGTGCACGCGTATTCTGGTTTGCTTGGGATAAAAATTCCACCCCAGACCTGGCATGACATTGCCCGTAAATTCCACTGTTACCCAACGTGTATTATCCACACGGGTAATGGCTGAAGCAGCGGATCCTTCAGTTTTACCATTCAATCCCGTTACTTTGCATAACACGCTATACAGGGGCACTAACGCGAATGCAAACAGCAGCGCAGCCCCCACTATCAATAACAGCTTGAATCCCAGGCGCCGGTTGGATTTTCGCCTTTGTTCAGCAGCGCTTATTGTGTCCATACAACCACCATCGAAATCACGTACCACAATACTGCCATCGTAGCGAAAATGAATGCCAATTTCTTGTTTATGCTGCGTCTTTCCTGACCTGACTGCTCAGTCTCTGATTTTATAAGAGCCATGGTGTTTAAGGCCCAGTACGGATACCAAGCCCTGCCCCTCTCAATTTATTTAATAACGGGTTGCTCAGTAAAGCTGTGATAAGGCGGGGGTGATGGCAGTGTCCATTCCAGGCCTTGCGCACCTTCCCATACACGATCAGTGGCCTTCTTGCCGCCGCGTACACAGCTCACAATATTGTAAATAAACAGCAATTGCGCCAAACCTAAAGCAAATGCAGCGATTGAAGAGATCATGTTGAATTCAGAAAATTGCAGGGCATAGTCAGGTATCCGACGTGGCATTCCGGCAAGCCCGAGGAAGAACTGCGGAATAAAGGTCAGGTTGAACGAAATTGCTGTCAGCCAGAAATGCAGCTTGCCGAGTTTTTCGTTATACATATGACCTGTCATCTTCGGCAGCCAGTAGTAAACACCAGCCATGACGCCCATGATGCCACCCGCAAACAGTGTGTAGTGGAAATGCGCCACGACAAAATAGGTGTGGTGGTATTGCGCATCGGCTGCCACGTCTGCAAGCACCAGCCCGGTGAGCCCGCCAATACCAAACAGCACGATCCAGCCCACTGCAAACAGCATGGGCGTCTCAAAGGTCATGGAGCCCTTCCAGATAGTAGCGATCCAGCAGAAGAACAACACAGCCAGCGGCAGGGAAATTGCCATGGTGCTATACATAAAATACAGCAGTGCAGGCACTGGCAAGCCCGCGGTGAAGAAATGATGCGCCCAAACCACCACTGACAATGCACCAATAGCCCATAACGAATAAACTTGGGCTTTGTAGCCATACATCGGTTTGCGGGAGAAAGTCTGCAAAATTTGTGGTACTAAGCCCCACACTGGCAGCAACAAGATATAAACCTCTGGATGACCAAAAAACCAGAATAAATGCTGGAACAGAATGGGATCGCCGCCACCCGCGGCGTCAAAGAAATGGGTGCCAAAATGACGGTCTGTCAGCAACATTGTTACTGCCCCCGCCAACACCGGGATTGTGGCAATCAGCAGAAAAGCCGTAACCAGCCAGCCCCAGGCGAACATGGGCATTTTCATCATGGTCATGCCAGGTGCACGCATATTGAAAATGGTCACGATGACATTAATCGAACCCATCACTGAGGAAATGCCCAGCAAGTGTATGGCAAAGATAGCAAAGTCGACACCGATACCGCCTTGTACCGACAACGGCGCATAGAATGTCCAGCCAGTAGCCAAGGCCCCGTCGCCAATACCGAATAGCGCAAGGATGAAAGGCAGTGTCAGCAAAATCGCCGCTGGCGGCAACAACCAAAAACCCCAGTTATTCAATCGTGGTAATGCCATATCCGGCGCGCCTATCTGCAGAGGCAGCATCCAGTTGGCAAGGCCCGTCGCAGCCGGCATCAGCGCCATGAAAATCATCACCAGCGCATGGACACCAATTAGCTGATTATAAAATTCTGGGCGCATGAGCTGTAACCCCGGCTGAAACAGTTCCGCCCGCACCGCCAGAATCATGAGTCCACCAACAATAAACATAATCAGCGAGAATGTAAGATACATGGTACCGATATCTTTATGGTTCGTGGTTGTTAGCCAACGCATTATCCCGGTAGGGTGATCATGATGTTCTGCAGTCGTAGTACTCATCGTTTCTCCTTAAAACTTTCAGTCTTGGCAGATAGCGTTTTAGCGTAGTGCTTTAACTTGAGCAGGTTGCAACATGTCGCCAACAGAATTGCCAAGCGCATTACGCTCATAGGTGATGACAGAAGCAATATCTGTATCATTCAGAATGGATTTCCATGCCGGCATGATGCCCTTGCCATCCAATACCCGTTCCAGGTGACCATCCTTCAACAACTTGCCATCCTTATCCAGAATCGGACCGATAGCAATTTTGCTGGCTGTTAAAGCAGGAAACGCTGGCGGCAGGCCTTGCCCATTGACCTGATGGCATGCTGCACAGTTTTTCTCATAAACTAATTTGCCATTGGCAATCAGATCTTCTTTGGTCCATTCCTTAGCGGACCCGGCAGAGGCGGCGGCCAATTCCTGCTTTTTAGTGGCGACCCATTCCGAATACTGCTTTTGTGGTAAGGCATCCACCACTACCGGCATAAATCCATGACCTCTCCCACATAACTCCTTACATTGCCCGCGGTACGTGCCAGCCTCGTCCACCTGCACCCAGGTCTCACGCAAAAAGCCTGGAACCGCGTCCCGCGCTGAACCAAAAGCCGGTACCCACCAGTTATGAATTACATCACTTGAGGTCAGCAGTACGCGCACTTTCCGACCCACTGGCAGGATTAAGTGATTATCGACTTCAAGCAGATAATTCTTGCCCTTCTCTGCGTGGTTATCAATCTGCTCCTGTGGGGTAATAAGATTGCTGACAAACTTGATGCCTTGCGCTTCGCCATCCATATACTCATATTGCCAGCGCCATTGTGAGCCGGTGATCTTGATCACCATATCTGCATTAGTTCTGCTATCTTCCATCATCACTACGCTGTGATAGGCCGGAATTCCCATCAGGATAAAGTCGATGTAAAGCAAAATGGCAAAAGGCACCATGGTCCAGAATACCTGAGACTTAGTACTCGGCCCGGTAAACCCAGAGGCCGTGTAACCACGGTCTTTGCGATGCACAACAATCGAATAAATCATGATTGCAAGCACGACAACGAAAATCGCCATCGCGATCAACATAAACTTGTTATGTACATGCAAAGTGTCCAGCGCCATCGGGGTAGCCGGCTTAGGAAAATTCCATGCGTATTCAGCTTGTACGGCAAAAGAAGTTGTTGCCAATAGCATGCCAAGCCCGGCTTTTCTTAGGAACTTCATCACCATACCCACTCCCAAAATCAGGTTAGAGAACAACTCCGACACGTCTTTTTAATTGTTGGGTAAGAGCCAACTGCTGATCGTTGTTCATAAAGTGGCGACCAAACTCGACTTCTTTTCCATGTGATCGGGGTAACAAAGGCTGACCACCGCTAGGCGGTTGACGCAAAATACGCGCGCCCAATATCAGTGGAAAACAATCTGGCTGGTCTGGTATTTTTATAATCCCGCTTTTCTACGGCCAGTTGATCGCCTTCTATGGTGATACTTTCGTAATCCGCTGCATGACAGTTGATGTCATAGAAAGCATAAGTCGTGGCTACCAATACCAGCCCGGCAAATGGCAACTGCCATGTGCAAACCAAGCTAAAACCTATTACAGCAGCTAAGGGGAATGATGAGATGTGCGCAACAACACCTATCTGGCCCTTGGGAGACAAGGAGCAGCCAGGTCGCGCAATGATTCTGTAAGCTATTACGGATGATGCCACCGCTACTCTCTCCTTATCGAGCCATCTCTCAAGCGAATGGCCTGCCTTACGAAGAACCGGGACTCAATTGCCGTACTACAGTGTATGCAAACTAGCATACAATAAAATGCAATTCAAGCGGAGAGGCGCAGAAATAGTGCATTACCGCGATGCAGGCTAATAAGGGGCTTTGAGAAATTGCAAGCGGCAAGTCCGGCATAAAATGACGAAGCTGTGATGTTTTAGATCGCCCTTTTAGCGTCCACTCAAGAAGCCACACCAGCGAAGTTGGACTAACCTCGTTTGCGCACCGCCTGGTCAAGCGTGGCTAAACTGTATTTAAATCCTGCTTAATAATGTAAATCATCCTTTTTTACCATGGCATACTAGGACCATGAAGCCAGAAATGCTCCTTGAGCTACTAAGGGAAGTCGAAAAAGAAGATCCCATCGATTTCTCCGGTCTGCCTTTTGATGAAAATGATTTGCGCCAGTTAGCCTGCCTGAATGTAGCCGAAATCATTAATAACTGGCCTCAAGACTCATCCCAGCAAGATAAGGACATGCTTATGGCTGCGACTGTAGTTCGGCTTGTCCTTGAAAATATGGTGTTGCAGGCCAGGCTAGCAATTTTGATGCAAGAGCCAACTTAATCTTAGCATTTCGAGTCAATATGCCTGTTTGAATGGCAATACCTGAGCCTCTGCCTTCCACTCATCCAGATAATCAGCCTTGGGATCAATGGGCGGATATTTAGCCATGTAGCGACACTTGAATCTCCAGCGTTTTGTCCCGGTCGGGCTAACTTCGATATACAATCCTGCCGCGTCATATCGCTTATAGCTTTTAGCCGCTGGCTTAAAAGCGTTTATTTCTGTGGGGCAAGCGCCATGACTGGGATAACTTTTCGAATTGGCAGAATAGCTGAACAAGTTACCCCAAAGGCAACCCCGATAAATTGCAAACTGCAAAACAATATGATGAAATGGCATGAGACGCTAAAGCCACGTGTTACCTAGCGTGCATGAATATTTTGAGACTATTTGAAACAGCTTGATATGCTGTAATGGTGCCGGGAGGGGGAATCGAACCCCCATGAAGTTGCCCTCGCTGGATTTTGAGTCCAGTGCGTCTACCAATTCCGCCATCCCGGCAAAAGAGGCAGCATTATAGCAAGCACTGACACCTATGCGCACTACTGATTTTTATTTTAATCTTCCTGACGAGCTGATTGCCCAGCTTCCCGCTACTGAACGCGGCTCCAGCCGCCTGTTACGGCTGGACGGGCGGACTGGCGCAATCAGTGATCAACTGTTTCGCCAGTTGCCGGAGTTTTTGCAAGCGGGTGATTTACTGGTGTTTAACGACACCCGTGTTATCAAGGCGCGCCTTGCCGGAGTCAAGGCCAGCGGGGGCAAAGTTGAGGTTCTGATAGAACGAATACTGGATAACCACCGCGCCCTGGCACACGTACGCGCATCGAAGGCACCCAAGCCCGGCAGCCGGCTGCTCATTGCCGATAGGCTTGAAGCCGAAGTCATGGAGCGGCAGGATGATTTGTTTCTGCTGCATTTTTTTGGTGAAACCCCGATTCTGGATGTGCTGGAGCAGCATGGCGCCTTGCCCTTGCCGCCTTACATCAGCCACGCGGCTGTCAGTATGGATGACGAGCGCTATCAAACTGTCTATGCGCGGGCGCCGGGCGCAGTAGCCGCACCTACAGCTGGCCTGCACTTCGACCCCGCCATGCTTGAATTACTGCAACAGTGCGGTATCCAAATTGCCTATGTCACCTTGCATGTCGGCGCCGGTACCTTTCAACCCGTACGGGTAGATAATATTGCCGAGCATAAGATGCACAGCGAACTCTATTCGATACCGTCGGAAACCGTAGCGCTGATTAAGCAAACTCAAAGCCGCGGCGGCAAGGTTACCGCAGTGGGGACCACAGCCTTGCGCGCCCTGGAAAGCGCCGCACGTTCGGGAAACCTGGTTGCGGGGCACGGTGAAACCGATATTTTCATTACTCCCGGCTATCGTTTCCGGGTCGTCGAGCGCCTGCTCACCAACTTTCATCTACCCAAAAGCACGCTGCTGATGCTGGTCTCGGCTTTTGCCGGCATCGATCATATTCAAAAGGCATACCAACACGCCATTGAGCAGCGCTACCGCTTTTTCAGCTACGGTGACGCGATGCTGATTGAACGCGCTAATTAATCAGCCGGGCAGCCAAATAGCTGGCAGCTTCTTGAGTACCTGATGCTGCAACGGCAGCAGGTCTGGGTTGCATTAACAAGTGCTGCACATCTTCCAGGAAATTTCCGTGTTCTACTTGCTCGGCTTCCAGCTTGCGGCAAAGACCGCTTTGCTCCAGCCAGGCAATTAAATCATCCTGCTCCGGCCAGGCGCCGCGCCTGACGTACATAACGGGAATACCATTACAGGCAGCCTCGGTAAAAGCACCGTAGCCGGGTTTGGTGAGCAATATGTCGCAACTCGCCAGCACATCCGAAAAGCTCATGCCGCCCAATTTAAATGCCAAGGATTCAAATGCCAGCATATCTTCTCGCTCACAGCCTATTAGCCAATCAGCCGGGACCAGCCAGTGCATATTGGGAATTATTGGCCAGTTTTTCACGGGCAAGCGCGTTGCAATACCGCCCATACTGACCAGAACCAGCTTGTTTTTATCAGCCCAACCCAGCGTTGCGTTAATCTCGCAGCGCCGATTTATGCCCAGCTGCGCTACCGGCCCGATAATCCGCTGGTTAGCCAGCCACGGCATGGGCATGGCCGGTAGCAGGCGCAAAAATGCCTCGGATTGCAGGTAAGCTTGCTCAATCTGTTGCAAGATTCCGGCAGCCCCTGGCAGGACACCGCAAAAATATCGGAAGATATCGGCCCAATTAAGCGAACACATGGCAATAGAGAGGTGGCCCCGTAAAACTGGACAGCTGTTTAAGTGGAAGCCTTGCCTAACCCGAGTCATCGTAAGATGGCGGAAACAAGAGGAGCAAGGCCATGAA
>CAJDUO010000038.1_pt1 | contig 21543 bp, 29 predicted proteins | sample 7391151 | NCBI WGS metagenome assembly CAJDUO01 (sample SAMEA7055682, study PRJEB34461) | soil metagenome | biome: terrestrial ecosystem; feature: Peninsula; material: soil | place: Antarctica | collected 2016
TCGCCTCTCGGAAGAGATCAGCCTTATCCATTGCCGGATCGGCAACCTCAAGGGCCTTTTTGTACAAATCGTCATCAATCGTCACAGTGGTTCTCATGGCGGCGGCTCGTCATCAATAATGATGCAATCATGCGCCATTCTGCTCATCTAGGCAAATCAAACAAAACCGCCCTCAGGCGGTTGGTGAGGGCAATGCGTGCCGGTTACTCGGGCATCTTTATTTTAGACCCATCCGCATAGACCACAGCAGCAGGGGTGAACCGCGTGGTGTACTTGCCCTCCTCCAGGTTCCAGATAGCCTTGTGCTCAGCTATATATTGGTTGTAATCGCGCTCGCCAATCCACGTATAGAGATCATCTGGTTTGATTTTTTCACTGATGCTAAATAGCGTAGAGCCAACCACCCTATCGAATACGTCAATAAACTCAAGCTCGCCAGACACGCCAACTAGCTCTTTAGCTGACTTATTCTTTACGACGATGATAAATTGTTGCGTATCCGAGTAACGTCCCACCCTATAGTTTGAGGGTATCGCATGTTTTGATAGCAAAGTGACGGTCACCGCGGCATTAATTGCTTTGATGGTTGCAAGCTGGTCAGCCTCTACCTTAACCCTCAACGCCTTGGCCTCCTCCTCAGCCTTCTTCTGCTCGGTCACCCACTTTTTCTGCGTATCTATGGCCTGACCGACCGTGGTTCCCAGGGGAATGCCTCCGCCTGCACCGAAGAGTTCACCAAGCTTGACGCGCGCGGCATAGCCTGCAAACAAGGCCTTGTCGGCATCACTCATGGATTTAATGGCCGGGGCCAGATCCTTATCCCAGGAGGCTATGTCGGAGGGGATAATGGTTTCCATCGGGTTTGAGCATGCCGCAAGTAGCATGACTACGGACAGGAGGACAGCAAGTTTTTTCATCAGGGGATCCTTGTGTGGTTTTTGTTGTTGAGGCTAAACGGTATAACAATATATAGCTACGATTTGTATAGCCGCCTTTATACAGGATATACGCTATTTACCAAGACCGGCCGATGATACTTGAGGCCTCATGTACTAAGCTTTTATAGGAGAAAACCCAATCATGTTGCTTGAGCTTCACCGTGTAAGTACCCATTGATTAAATTGGGTAGGATGGCTCGCCCATGCAGTTCCGTCGCCTTCTTGTCCTCGGCCAAGAAACGCATGGCATCCGCGATCCGCCGCGCTAGACGGGAGATGGCGCTGTCGTACAAAGCCGCTGCTCGTCCAAAGGCTAGAGCGGCGTCCAGCGAGTCGTCTCGCAGCAGAGCATAGGCAACCCATTGCCCAACCTCCTTGGCCGTGTCCTGTTCGTGCTGGCGTCCTGCAACCTTGCCGAGTAGATAGAACAAGAAATCATCGTCGCGGTTCGCCGTCCAGCCGTTGATGTAGCAGCACTCCCTCTGATACACATCGAACCATGCGTAAAGGGCACCATCCGACAGCATGGATAGTTCAGGGTAGAGCGGACGCAACTCGGCGAAGTCCTGTTGTCCGTACTCCGGCACTTCGTCGGTCGGGTCGTCAAGCGCTTCCAGTCGAAGCGTGGCCGCCCGTGCCCAGATGTCTGCGGCATAGTCTTGGGAATACCGAGCGGCTCGGGTGCTATCGTTCTTCCACGTGGCCTCCCGTTCCTTCGCGTCGTCAAACAGCGCCTCGGAAACAGGCTCGAAGCCCAACTCATACGCCACGTTGCCCAAGGCGGTATAGCCCAAGCTCTCAGGCTCTTCCACGCGCTGAATGACAGGTCGCGGTGGAAGCAGTGCCGCGTCGAGAGGCTCGCACAGCGTCATGGGTTGGCCACGGTAGGCAAAGTCGCCACTCCCTGACTGGATTCCTCCCAGCAGCAGGCGGGCAAAGGTGTCCGGTACGTCATCCTTGCTCTGGAAGGTGCAAGGCAGTCTGGCATTGAATGGTCGGTGCCGAATCATCAAACTGATAGGGCAAGTCTCGGCCAGCTCGTAGGGTTCGGGCACGATGCCCTAGCTTTCAACGGCTTCCTTTGCGGAAACGGTCGCTGTCACGATCAGGCTGCGTGCCAGATCGGCAAGCGGCAGACCAGAGTGGTGTTCCCGCTTCTCATTGACCAGTTGCACCAGCTTGTCGAAAACAAAAACCTGCCCGTTCTTTACCAAGTAGGCCGCATTGGGCACGCCTTCAATCTTGCGCAGGTCTTCCTTGAGATTGTCGTTTTGACCCCCGAAGTAGTAACCAGCTTCGTCGAAAAACACAATCGGCGGCTTGTCCTCGTTGCTCATGGTTCCATCCCTTCGCTGTCATTGTTGAGAGACATACCCACCAACACTTCCTGAACCTGCGCATGGAGGGTAGGAAGGTCGCCCTGAATAGTCTTCCATAAGATTTCGAGATCAACTTGATCATAACCGTGTGAGACGCGATTGCGCATCGTGTACATAACTTGCCAAGGAATTTCATCGTGCTCAGCGGCGAACTTGGCATCCACGCGCAGGATGTTGTTGGATGCCTCACCAACGATTTCGATATTGCGTATTACCGCGTCCTGCACCAGTTCACTATTCAGAAAACCGACCTCATCTAGGTCAGCCGTGTAGCGATCAATACGCTCGATTGCCTGCAAGATGTGTCCAAGGTAATCTGGAACTCGAAGAGTTTTACTCATATCGGCATTGCCTCGGCAAGAACGATATTGCGGAATTTCTCAGGCAGTGCCTTAGGCGTCAGCACATCAACAGACACACCCAGCAGACGTTCCAACTTGACCTGAATTGCCGCGACATCCATTAAAGTGGTCTGCGGTGTTGGATCAATAACGATGTCAAGATCGCTTTTCTCGGTGTCCAGTCCATGAAGAACGGAGCCAAATACTCGCGCATTGCAGGCGCGATGAGCCGCAACCACACCACGAATGACGTCACGGTTTGACTGAAGAGCTTCAGATGGTTTCATGGTTCCTCCCACATTTTAATCCGGTTTTACTCCAAAATGACGGGCGCAGAATTTGGAGTCGAAATCACACTCAAATCCGGATACCCATTAAATTATACATGTTCAAGCTATATAATTCAATATCAATCTGGAAGCAGGCTTTGCTTCGCGGGCTGCGGGGTCTCCTTGTGCGTAGCGCACTGCGGAGGTCCGTGATCCGGGCTTACTCGGGCACCTTTATATCGAGCATCTCTAATTCTGGCACCTCTAATTTGGATCCGTCGGCAAATACCACTGATTCTGGGATGAACCGCGTGGTGTACTTGCCCTCCTCCAGATTCCAGATAGCCCGGTGCTCGTCTATGTGCTTATCGTACTCACGCGAGCCAAGCCACGAATGCTGATCTACGGACAGGATGGCAGCCAGGTGTTTCATCAGAGACCCTTGAGTGGATTATATGGTTGCCGCTACCTCCGCCCTTAGGGCTGGGTAGTTGGCTTGTGTTTTTGCTGCTCGATGTACTGTTTAGCTTCCGCAAGCGGAGTGCCGCCTATGGTCGAGACGAAGTAGCTATTCGACCACAACGTCGGTAGTCGCGATTTAATCCAGCTGAACTCTGACCGGATCAGCCGGGACGACTGGCCTTTCATCTGTTTTATGAGCTTATGAATACCGAATTGCGGATCTACTTCCACCAGCAGCTGCACATGATCCGACATGACTTCCAGCTCCAGTAGCTCAGCTTTATATTCTTTGGCTACGTCCTGTATAATTCCCTTCAGGCGCACTTCAACGCCATCTATCAGCACCGCTTTGCGGTACTTAGGGCACCATATGATGAAATACTTGCAGGAGTACACCACGTTGGCATTGCTTTTGTAATTTACAGTGTATTCACTCATATTGCATACTATATAGCTCATTGCTATCTACCGCAATCACCTCTAGCGCTTCTACTCAAGATAGCCTGGCTGGCGAGCCTGTGGGCAGGCGAGGCTCCGGCGCTGCTGCCAGGGGACTGCCCTGTGCATAGCGCACAGCAGGCTCATGTGCCGTCGCTATATTAGACAGGCAACTTAATCTTTGGAGGTTTTATGGGAGGACATGCACTCTCGCAAGTATCTGTGCGGCTTGCCGCAATCAATTACACCCGGCTGGCTGAGGACTGCATCGCTCAGTTGAAGGCCCGCTTTCCGGATAATCGGATCGAGATGGTCGAAGCTTATCGGGACAAGCCTGACTTTGGCGATCTGGATCTGCTGATCGAATCCACCGGGTTTGATCCGCATCAGGCCGCTGCCGCACTTAACGCAATGGAAATAGTACGCAACGGCCCGGTGACTTCTATCGGCATACCGGTTCGGCCTGACTTGCCTGCAACGGAGGGCAATCTATTCCAGGTGGATCTGATCAAGGTCCCCTTGGACGAGTTTGACGCGTCCCGGGCTTACTTCGCCTGGAACGATTTGGGCAACTTATGCGGTCGCCTGGCGCACTCGATGGGTCTGAAGCTGGGCCATGACGGGTTAAGCTATACCTGGCGTCACGGGGATCATGTGTTCGCCTCGATAGATCTGCTTAAGCATTGGCGCGATATCCTGCCTGTGCTGGGGTTGAGCTATGAACGTTGGGAGCAGGGGTTTGACTCGCTGGAGGATATATTCAAGTTCGTGGTGAGCAGCCCTTACTTTAATCGTGACATATTCCTGCTGCACAACCGCAATAATACGACACGGGTGCGCGATGCCAAACGCAAGACGTATATGGAGTTCTTGCTCTGGCTGGAGGCGCAACCTGCCCTGCCGGGTCGCTGCCGGCTTATCCGCGCTTGGAAGACAAGATGGACTGGTTGGCTTATCTGTTTGAGGCTATCCCTGGCTTTAAGGCTAAGTATGATGCAGTTCTGCTTAAATTCAGCCGGGCTAACTGGGTCAAGCAAAAGTTTAACGGAGAGCGCGTGAATAACATCACCGGTCTCAATGGACGCGAGCTAGGTAAGTTGCTGCAGCAGATCCGTGCGAGCTTCGATAGCCCGGAGGTCATGCAGACTTGGATGGTACATGCCACACAGGACTCCATTGATGACATGATCAAGTGGCAGCATGCGCTTATGCCTACCATCGACTAATCTGATCTAGATCCATTACTGCTATTCGAGCGCCCACCTTTACCGGACTTGGCGCTTTTTTTATGTGTGAGCCACGCACATGTGCATACTCATAGTGCCTGCAAATATGTATGGCTAGTGCCTATACCTCTCATCCTACGCCGGCAACTCCAAGGTAACCAGAACCATAGGGGGCTGGGATATGGCGCTACCTCGTGCTGAAGCCATTGAATTGGTGACAGGGGGCTAATCCTCCCCCGGCTAAAGCCGGGGGGATTCTCGCGGCGATGGGTTGAGTCTTCACTCTATTCAAATAAAATAGCTTCGATTCTGGCCAGGGCTTCATCGACGATGTACTGCGGTACCGTTTCCTTGAGACGCACATTCCGTGCTCGCCAGTCCAGCGTCTTCACTTGGTGGCAGTGCACAGCACCTTGGGTGTCGAGGCTAGCCCCCATCAGCGTAACCACAGTCCCGTAGGTACGAGCGGCAGCGGCGGCCCCTTGCGAAATCGGGCAAATCATCGCCAGTCCTTGCTGGTTAAAGACCTTACCGCTAAGGACAAGGCCGAAATGCGGGCCCTTCATCTCCCGACCGGAGGCCTGGTTGAAATCGAGATGCACGATGTCGCCACGGTTCGGCAGGTACGCCATCAGCCGTTCTCCAGTCCAACCGAGGGCATCTCATCCCAACCTTCAACACGCGGCAGCCCTTGCGGCATTTCTGCCATCAGGTCCGCCAGCTTGTAACGCGAACGGGTCGGAGCCTCGACGGTCATCGTCTTCCCAAGGATATGGAGTTCAACTTGGGAGCCTTCGCCCAAACCATTCTGGTCTATAAACGCCTTGGGCACCGTCATCACGAGTGAGCCGCCAGCTTTGCGTAGGGTCTGAAGCATCTTAGCCTCCTATTCATCACGAATCCTATTTTAGTATAACTTCATGTTTTACTCAAGTAGGACTTTCGCAGGTTTTGTCCATGCAATTCGTTTGTCCTTATTAGTGGCTGGCGCTATTAGAGCAATCCTCTTGAGAGAATAGCCAGGCATTCGCTATACCTCCTAGGACCAATAATTTCCCCGTGATAGGGATCCATAGGAGGATGACATCATGTTTTTCGAAAAGAATGTAGATAAGCGCAGCCGGCAGTCCATGGTCGATTTCCTGGCCAAGCATTTCCGCTATGACACCATGAGCAGCTGGAACAATTCCACCAGCTATGCCCACTGTATCAAGCTGCATTGCTTAGGACTTACTCCCGAGCAGCGCAGTAAGGCCCAGGATATGCTCGAGCTCGAATCAGGATTTTGGGACGCATTAAGCCCAATTATCGATGATTTCACGCAGAGGCACCTCGGCAGATTCACTATTGGCAGAAACGGACGATCCGGTGGCTATCTGGTGCTGTATCAGAGCAAGTATGAGGGTACCGGCCACAAGTCGTACTGCTCTTGCTGTGGCCAGCGTAACTATAAATCCGTGCTAACCCTAGATCTCCAGACGGCCAAAGGCAGAATCTATGCCGAGGTGCTGAGGAATGAGGGGGTCTGGCTTTCTGCAACCTATCTGGACCAGCCTGCCTTACAGGCGGAACAGCTAACTGACGTAGAAAAGCTGGCGATCATCGGTAAAGCCAAGGCTGTCGCCAAGACAACGACGCCGCATAACAAGTGTGGTTATTGCGGTCAATTCTCCCGCGAGAACTATGCACGGGAGCCTATGCAGTTATCCACCTGGGCCGGTAGGTCTATGGACCAGGGTACCAATTATTCTGACAAGGATGACTGGACCCTGCAGACGTTACGTGATCGTGTGGAGGTGGTGTGCGATTTTGACCGTACCGTGGATGAGATCCGCAGGGCCTTCATCCAGCTGCTGGATACGCAATGCGTAGTGGAAGAAATTATAATGGTGCCAACGAAGGTTAAGCGGATGGTTGCCTGCAACGCCTCAGTCTGATCTTAATTTTATTAAAGCCCCTCACCTTCTGGTGTTGGGGGTTTTTTATGATTTGGGAGCAGGGGTCCGCTCGGGCCAGGCTGAGTAATATCGTGAGGATATACGATCGATAAGGTATTTTTCGACTGGCAAATGGTTCCAATAGTGATACCCTAATTGAACATGAAAGCAAAGAAGAAAATCCTAGACCAGATGCGGCGAGGGCCTGCAAATGTGGGCTCCTCGGACTTAATGAATATCTGTGAAGAGTATTTTAGGAAACCGAGATCTAGTGGCAGCTAGTCATACGATTTTTAAGACGCCATGGCAGAGCGATCCGCGCATTAATATCCAGAATGACAGCGGTAAAGCCAAGGCGTATCAGGTCAAGCAGGTATTGTTGGCCTTGGACAAACTGGAAGGAATGAAATGAGCATCGATCACTACACATATCGAGTTACCTGGTCTGCAGAAGACGGCGAGCATGTCGGCTTGAGCTCGGAGTTCCCATCGCTATCTCATCTGGATAAAACCCCTGAAGCAACCCTGGCTGGCATCCGGCAGCTTATCGCAGATATCGTGACAGATTGGGAGCTTCAGGGGAGACGGTCCCGTTACCTCTGGCTGAGAAGCACTATAGCGGGGAATTTCGCGTGCGCATTACACCAGACATGCGCAGAGCCCTGGCAATACAGGCCGCAGAACAGGGCGTCAGCCTGAATCGTCTGGTCAGCTCGAAGTTGGCAGCCTGATCGAAGATGGTCGTCAAATAGGCCTCAGTGCTGATATCCATCACGAAAAACGGATACCCTAAAAGAAAAGCCCCTGACCTTCAATCCGAAGGTAGAGGCTTAATCATTTTTCGCGCTAATAGTGCAGATTACTTTACCGAGTTATCAATACGATATTGCACAGCCTAGAGCCAGATCACCCTTTTTCTTTCACCAATCGATGGATGGGCTGCCACCTTCTCAACATCAACATCAACTGCAACATTATCGTGGAGTTTTTTGTACTGCCTGGCGAAACGACGCGATTGCCTGACCTCGTATCTCACGCTATGCGACTACGCGGCACAAAGGGGGTTAAGTGCTCGCGCGGTTCTGCCATCGAAGCCAAGGACTCGGCGATGAAGCTTACGGGCAAATCTGGGTTATCCAGCGCAGCACGGCCTACTATGGCCCAGTATTCGACTTGACCTGAGATTGTGCGATGCTCCGCTGCGGCATCAGCCTTAGCTTGATCGTAGAGCCGGATGGAAGTGGTGGCAGCCATGTCAGCACCTTGCTACATTTGTGTTTAACCATCATATTACAGCACCTCACCCACAGTAAAATCCGGAAACCTCTTTTAAGCCATCGACTCTCAGAATTATCGGGTCGTAAATTACCAGAGCCCGGCTTGATATTTTGTGGAGGGATCAATATCTCCGGCCACGGCAATGAACCCACCGAGCGGCAGTCGATCCGGCAATATTGATTCGACTACCTGGCTCATCGCCCCACCTCCTGGCAGAAAGACCACGCCTCGGATGACTAAATTGCTCACGGGAAGTCCCGCAAGCAGGGAACGAATTTCGTAACTGGTGTGCCAATGCGCCCCATGGTACGCAGCCGAACCGCCATGCCTGCCCTTTTTAAGATACAAGATGCTATTCCTGTTCAACAGGCCAATCGCAAATCGCCTGCGCGTCACGCGCAGGATTTCCCTTATAACCGGCTGGTCAGAGACAAAGCAGAGTGCAGCCACAGAAATCGTGAGGTCGAAGCTGCAATCCGGAAACGGCAAATTCTCCGCTCGTCCTGCTTGGTAAGCTTCGCCCCCTAAAGCATGCTCTACGACATATTTTATCCAGGATAGATCGGGTCAATACCAACGGTTTTGAGTCCCACTTCGCTCGCGAAGCGGCGTGTGAAATAGCCCGTTCTACAACCCACATCGAGCAAGCTATCTCCATCAGCTGGGAGAAGCACGCGCCGGAGGAGCCTAAACTCTGCGTCACCAATCCATCTGCCGTGGCCCGTTGCCGCCAGATGAGACGATAGCAACCCTCTCAATGGAGGAGCCGAACGATACCCAGAGTGTAATGTGAACTAGGGCATGGAGCACATGATGGGGTGCTGGGTGGCTTATTCAGGGCCTCGAAACAAAGCCCACCCATTAAGCATCAACCAACCATAGGTTAATGTGATAACTCACATTGCGGCGTCCCACGCCACCTCGATGGGTGAGACGATATCTGATTCATAGTGGGCACTACCCGCCATCGCACCGAACAAGGACTTTTCTGGCGGCATAGGCACGAGCTGGGCTACCGGCTTGCCGTGCGTTGTGATTACTAGGGGTGTCCTGTTTTTTGCGATATCATCCAGCAGCTGAAGGCATTTCGTCTTGAGCTCTCCCGCATCAATCGAAAATGTATGATGCTTCTCCATCTGGTCATTCACTATGGTCATACTATCAAATACTTACCACCAGGATAGAAATAAACTCCAGCCTCTCGATCTAGATCTGGTGAATTAAGGCAGCCAGTCGATGAATCGTCGCCTGCGACGGCATCCAGCCACTACCCTCTTTCTTGCCCATGCCAACCTCGGCTTGGCGCGGAGCCGCAACATAAAAAACATGCCTCATAATCCACCGCAGGGAAGTTTGTGTGCAAATCTACAGTCTGTGTTGGTGCTCATTGAATATTGATTAAATTGTTATGCTGATGCGCGTATTGAAATGACCATCAAACTCCAGCACTAAGTATTGCTGTATCTACATCAGGGGTGGTCAGGCTGAAATGAGCACACATGCTCAATTTTAAACGCGCGCCAACAGTAAGAGCGAAATCAGTAACTGAAAATCGTCTCAAAATACAGATCCAAAATCAAGGTGCCAAAATCACGACTAATGACGTTTTTGAGATTGACGAGCTTAAATGATGTATATACATTACGTGTATACATTGAAATCAGGAGACCGTCATGGCCTACGCACGCGTTTTCCAGTCTGGCAACAGCCAGGCAATTCGGCTGCCAAAAGAATTCCGCCTTGAGGTTGATCGCGTTGAGATCCTTCGCCGCGGTGAGGAAATCATTCTGCGAGAACGCCCGGCGAATGCCGCTGGAATCTTTGACATCCTTGCCGCGCTGCCAGACGATTTCATGGCAGACGGAAGAGATGATAGCCCGGCGCAGGAGCGTGAAGGTCTGTGATGCGCTATCTGCTAGATACTAATATCTGCATCTATATCGCCAAACATAATCCGCCAGCTGTGCGGCAACGCTTTGCTCGTCATACAGCTTCAGATCTGGCCATGTCTGTAATCACGCTGGGCGAGCTTAGATTTGGCGCAGAAAAGAGTCAGTCGCGGGAGCGTGCGTTAGCTGCCATCGGGCAGCTGGAAGCGGCGATCCAGATAGTCACGCTCACGGAAGCGGCAGGCGAGCACTATGGCCAAATCCGCGCAGCATTGCAAAGCAGCGGGCAGATCATCGGCAACAACGACCTCTGGCTTGCGGCACACGCCAGGTCGGAAGGCTGGATACTCGTGACCAACAACGAGCGAGAATTTGTGCGCGTTGAAGGATTGCAAATAGAAAACTGGGTTGAACCTGAACCGGAGAAAAAATGAAAGTCGGCTAGGCAAGAGTCAATGGTTTCGTGCCGGCTGGGCAGCTAGCCATGACCGAAGAAGGTTCGACTATGGATCACGCTACCTTGAACGAAGGAGTCGCGTCGTGGTAGATCACGTAGGCCTCCCGCTGTCTCCAGGCGATACTGTTCGCGGCAAGGAGTTCGTTCCTGCTAACCAATTGACAGAATTCGGTGATGTCCGCGATGCCGCACCTGATGACTGGCTTTAGTCGTTTGGGGGATAGCAGCCTCGTCCGAGGTGCGGGGTAGCGATTCGGGTGCAATATATGGCTAAGGGGTTCCTTGCATCCTTACACCCTGCCTGGTTCTGGGTGACCAAGGATCGGGAGAGCAGCCCTAAGGGCAGCTCGAAGGGTACCTATACCAGGCAGGATCAATCAGCAAGGAGATTTGCATGAAGGCCGTGAATACGAAGTACCCCTCCTAGCCACAGATCGTGTGGGCACCCATAGTCAAATCCGGATAGCTGCCGCCTCACTTTTGCCCCAGCTCTTGGTCAGAGTCGGTATCGACAGCGCGTCTGACAAGCTCAGTTTCCTTAATGCAAGTGCTCACGGAAAGTAGCTTCAGCTTGTCCAGCTGCTGCTGCGAGAAGTGTATGTTTGTTCTGAGCATAGTGTGTATTGCATAACACTACTGAGGAAAGATAAGTCTTGTGATTTGCTTGATTGCTTCAGCCTTGAATTCCGACGTATATCGGGTACTTTTCATTTAACTTACTCCAGTTCTGTTTCGACATTATCAAATGTCTACTAAAGTCTGGGAAGTCCAGTTTTCCGATGGAAAACGGCAGTGACGTAACTGCCGCGCCGATCCAAACGTCACGCCACGCGACCGTTACCCGCGGCATGATTTTATAGATCAGCGCGAATAAAACAGTGACCAAAGCTAAGCTTATGACGAAATTGACGAATTGCGCGACGACTTCCCAACCCGCAAACCTTGGCTCCCACCACTTCCCGAGTGCCGACAGCCCAGCCGAAACGACCAGGGAAACCATCAACAGGAAAGAGATTTCGAGTATCATGCCGAACGACAGCAATCGCGCGCGCAACAGCGTGAAGATGCCAGTGGTCTTCACTCTGGCGGATGCGCTCCAGATGCGGTCCAGCGCGTCTTGTAGCTCACCAAATACCGTGGTGGCGCCAATCAATGACACGATAACGCCGATAACAGCGGCCGTCGCGCTCTTATCCGGCTCATTCGCGCTCTTGATCACTCCTTCAATCAGCGCCGCGCCTTCCTTGCCCATGAGTCCCTCCAACTGAACCAGGATTTCGCCGCGAGCCGCTTCAGCGCCGAAAACCCAGCCTGCCACCGCGATGATAATCAGCAGTAGCGGCGCAATCGAAAACATCGGGTAATAAGCGAGAGCGGCGCCCATGCTGGGCGCTAATTGTTTTCCTGACCAGGCTCAACGCTAGTTGGATATCCATATCGTTTCCGATCCGCAATTGCCGCGGCAATGAGAATTCCATGATGCCGATTTCATATTGTCCGACAAGGGCACGCGCGGATCATCAGCGATGGCGTGTCTGACGCAGAGTCCGGCGACGCGGAGAGTCTTCATGTCTGCGAACGCTGCGGCGCCTCCACATCGGGCTAGTGCTTTCTGGGCGGCGTACGCGGTGCCATGTCGCTGCCTTTCACGCCGACATCCACTTTTGCCTGCGCGATAAGTTCGGTGCAATTGCTTTGCTTCTGCTTGCCAAAGTCCAAAAGCGGAATCAGCGCGCCTAGGCCTGATGTCACTACGCCAAGGGCTGCCGCGAGGCCTCCGCGCGCGAGGAGGCCGCCCACTTCTGGATGGACGGTGGGACTTTTGAGTGTTCCCGTGATATTTATCGGTCCCCGTAACGACGCGAGGCTGAAGCCTTTTGATTCGGCCACCAGGCGCACGTTCAGCGCTTCGGTGCTAAAGTTGACGTCGCCCGTGCCGTGCACGTTCACCTTCGGCGTGTCGAGCACCATGGCCTGTATTTGGAAGTCGCCGTTGACTGCGTTCAATTCGCTTACCAGGCAGCGGATTGGCGTCTGCTGGTCGCCGCCGATCAGGCGAGCAAGCGAATTCGCGATATCGAGATTCGACAGCCTCAACACCAATTCGCTCACGGTGCCACCGTCCATGATCAGGGCGGCTTTGCCGTTCGCCGAACCGAGCATCTCGGAGACAGAGTTTCCAGTCATCTCCAGCTTCGCGCGCCCGCCCAAGATGCCAGCGGTCACCGCGTTCATTTTTTCCGTAGGCATCAGCTTGTTGAGATGCAGGCCTTTGGCCGCAATGTTGGCGTGTGTCACGATGCGTTGCTGGCGCCCGTCCATCTGAATCTGAGTTTCCAGGCTCCCGCCGGCGACCGAAAAGTTAAGTGGTGCGAGTTTGAGCGTCCCGTTGTCCACGAGCATATGTACGTCCATTTTTTCGAGCGAAGATTTCTGCGTAATAATCCGGTCGCCTCGAAACTTCACGTCCGCGTTCGCAGAGCGCAGTTTTTCCAGGCCGAATGGCTCTGTTGGGAGGAGTTTGTCGGAGGGCGGCCGCTTGTCAGCGGGCTTGCCGCCACGGTCAGCGCCAATAAAGCCGCCTAGATCGGCCATGTCGAGATTATTTGAGAGGAGATCGGCTTTGATGAACTGAAGTTTTTGGCCGACGTCGACCGAGAAATCCCCACTCAAATCGCTCTTGCCTACGACACCCTTGAACTGGCGCAAAGCCCACACGTCGCCAGTATGATTGAGCGTGCCGGCAATCTTGTACGCAGGCGTGGGTGGAATGGGCACGCCCACAAGTGGATAGAGCAGCGCGAGGTCGCTGCCTTCGAGCGTGAAGTTGATGTTTTCGCCTTTGAGGTGAAGCGGATCGATCAGCACGCCCTCTGCGCTTGCTGTCGTCGTGCCCAATACGGCGCGCATTGTTATCGGATAAGGATAATCGGGGTTGCGCAAGCTGAGTAGGGCGCCGCCACGCGCGTTCACCGTCGACGGCATGCCTTTGAAGAGACCTTTTCCCGTGACCTCCACCATGGATTCGGTGCCTTGTTGGCCGTCCAGCGTATTGACCTCGATAGTGAGGTCCGTATTAATCCGAAGGTCGCGGTAGGTCGCGCTGCCGTGATTGATGACGAGCGCGCCCACCTCCGGGATCGGCGTCGGCTTCTCCTTGTTGTGTTTTTTGAACACCCAGTTGGGTGTACCGTCCTTGTTCACTTCGAGGATGAGGCGCGGCGCCGACAATGCGATGTTTGGAAAGTTGAGATGCCAGACCAGCAGCTGCAGCAGATCCACCCTGAACTCCAGGCGCTTGATCTCAGCCATGTTCGGCTCGTGACCCCACTCGGCATTGCCCATAATGATGTCGTTGGCAACGACGCGCGGACGCAATGAGAGGTGCACGTTGAGGTCGCTATTGATTGCGAAGGTTCTTCCAGTGGCGTCGGTGACCTTATGCGCGATGTAAGGGCGCAGCAGATTCCAGTCCAGAAAGTAAAGCGCAACAAATACGATGATCAGAAAACCAGCGACGCCGATGAGCCATTTTTGTGTTCGGTTCATGAATATACCCTGTGTCAGATTTCACTCTTTTAGCCATTCCGCTGTCGCAACTACCACACTGACCGCTTGAACGACTGCTGATGAGCAAGCTTTGCAACATAGGTGATCACTGGTTTGGTGTTACCTATTGCTTCATCGGCGACCGTGAAAGGGAGCATGTGCCCGGGCCAGGAATCAGGGATGGGTACCGTTTTCGCGGTAGCCCGGCGGCGGGAGGTGGGTCGTGTCCACGCCTGCCGGCGTCGGGCCGGTCTCGCTTGTGCCTTTCATAAGCCATGAGGCGATTTGAGGCAGGCGCTGCATTGAGTAGCGCATCACGAACGCAAAGATAACCCCCAGGATTGAGGTCGATGCCGCAGTGGCAGCGGTGGTTGCCGTCGATGGCGCTTCCGGCGGCGAGGTTTGTTGAACTTTCACCACAGGATGCTTAAAGCGCCACGTCAGCAAAAAGCCCGCCACGCCCGCTACGCCGGCAATACCCGCAAGCGTTACCGGCTTGGCCAGGGTGGCATAAAACACCTTTCGCAGTCGCACGGCACTTGCACATACCTCGTGTTTCGACTGCGCGAGGCCGCGCTCGGCCAACGAAATTTCTGCGTGAGAAGGTGCGCGCATCATTCCGGAGGAGGCTGCGCGGGCAGTCTATTCGCGAGCTGCCGTCGGGATGCGGCAAACAGCAGATCCTGGCTCATATTTACGCATATAAAAACCGCCGCTGACGCAGCGATCAAGTTGATCACGACCAGTATTAGAATCGCGCCAATCCAGGTCAGCCCCCAAGCCACGGCGTAAAGCGCGAGTGCGGCCATTAGGCCCAACCATACGGTGACTGCAAGGATTGCCGTTACTAGTCCCAGCGCAATCATCCAGATCAGCGTAAGACCGGCTCGGCGCGTTTCCAATGCCAATAAGTCGAAGGTGCCCAAAGCCGCCTGGCGCACTGCGGACAGGACGTTGGCAACCTCGCTCAGCACACCCGGGCCAAGCGGGTTTGATTTCGGCGCAGCACCCGTTGATTCCGCGGTGTTTGCGCTGGTGCCCTCAGTTTCTGTGGACATGGCCTAACCCACCAAGGTCTTCAGTAATTGTCTGCCGACGCAGAAAACAAGCATCAACGCACGATACGACTGATCAAAAACCCCGCTACCAGTGCGATCCCTATTGCTTTCAGCGGATTCGCAGAGATGTACTTGCAAGTTTCATCGACCACCTTCTTCTGGGTAAGTATCAGTTGTTCGCTTTGTTCGTTCACCCATTCTGCGGTCTGGCCTCCCGCGCTGCTTACCTTGTCAGTGGCCTGGTGCGCCATCGCCGCAACGCGTTCGATCGCCGGCTGCGCCTCACGAGCCGCTTCATCGATCGCGGAGTGGACGGAGGCCGTTGCGTTGCTCAACGCAGACCCGCCATCACGTGGAGGAAAGCCGGCAGCCGCAGCGTCGGATGGTAAGTTCGAGGGATTGCTGTCAGGGATGGATTCCATGAAATTCTCCTTAAAAATATTAAGTGAAAAATAAGCGCGATTGATCCATAGGACAATCACATTCTGCGGAAAATCTACGCGCTGGCATGCTTCCGCTTTGGTCAGGATTTGGTCGGAGCGTTTGCTTCAGACGTCGAATGGATATCCTCGGCTCCGGCGCGCTTGTAGATTTCCTTGGCGGCTTTTACCTGATCGGAATTGTCGGTATGCACGGAAATGAGCGCATTTCCGCCATGGATCTTGCCGTCGTACAACTTTGCTTCATATTCGGGAATGCCCATCCCCACCAAAGCGCCAATGATCCCGCCCGCAGCGCCGCCGACGGCAGCGCCGCCGAGCGCCGCCATGATAGGACCCGCGGCAATAAATGGACCAGCACCCGGAATGGCCAGGCTTCCAATGCCAGCCAACCAGCCCAAGATCGCTCCCGCGCCCATTCCGGCGACGCCACCAGTGGTTGCGCCTTCAGGCATCTTCGTGTTCTGCTCGTGCGCGAAATCACGGGTGCCAGATTTATCGGGCAAAAGAACCGAAATCTCGGTGTTGAGAAATCCGGCATTCTTCAAATCATCGACGATCGTTTCGGCCTGAGCGCGACTCTGAGCAATACAGTAAACAGCATTTTTCATGTCAATCTCCAAAGGGTTACTTAGTCTTGACGTCCAACTGGTTCTCAACACTCACGACTCCTGTGGCCTGCTGCGCGAGGTCCGCGATTCTGCTTTTTTCATCTTCGCTTCTGACCGGACCGCGCAGCGTCACCACGCCGCCTCTTGCGACGATTTTTACGTTGTGGGCCGAAGTTGACAGCGTCCTATCACCTACGACCGCACGCCGGACGGCTGCCAGCAGCTTGCGATCTGCCTCGCGGTTTGTTTGCTTTTGTAGCGTCAGGGTCACGCCGCTCTTATCCCGAACATTCATACCGGTGTTGTCGGCCTTCGGCGTCGCCAGACTCTGAACAGCAGGCGCTGTCGTAGCGTTATCTGCAGGGCTGTCTGCCGCCAATGCGCCGGCACTCCCAAGTGCAAGGGTAAAGCTCAACAACTTCACTAATATTCGCATCTAGTCTCTCCATTACTTGGTTAGCGGCCACTAAGGTGTGTATTACCGTCTGTAGTGTAGACCCGCCATGATTACTGTTTCGTGCGGTAGCGCACATTAGCACCATTTTTTTGGTCGTCTCCACCCCCACGCATCATTAAAGCCCCCATGAAACGGCCGGAACTAGCCGTCGACTTGACTGGCCCGGCTGCGCTACAGCCCGCAACATGGTGATGTGAGTGGTGTTCGCGCCGACCGATCCTTGTGTCCTGGCATCCCTCCGAGCTAGGGCTAAGGCAAGGTCCTGATAAATGGCTCACGCTCCCACTGCCGGGTCTTAGCCATCGCGATGAACATGTCAATTTCGGATGCATCGATCACGCCGGCGTCCGGGACCACGCAGGATCTCTGCAACAATGCCCGACCTCCTTTGTCGATGGCGATCGCCTTCAGATGACCGAATGCGTCGCGAACGAAATCCATCGCCGCCCCTTCTCCAGACAGCATCTGGGCGCCCGACTCTGACAACACCACAGCCACCGCGTCGAAGAGGACAGAGGGTGTTCCAGCAAGTTGCCCGTCCGCAGACATCGTAGAGCCGTCGGCGAGTTTGGCTCCCCCGACTTTTGGCGAGACTATCTTGACCGTAGCACCTGCGCCGAGGACAGCTTTTTTGATGGCGGCAATGGTCTTGCCGTCCGAGCCGTCATTGATGAGGATGCCGACACACCTACCTGCGAGCGTGTCCTTCATCTTGCCAATGATCTGCAGAGCCGGAGAAACCTCCAAGTCCTTCACTGCGACGGCGGGGGGCGGTGCGCTTGGCATGGTCTCCAGGGCCAAGCCGGCCGCAACGCGCTGAGCGAGATCGTCGTCGATGTGAATCAGGTGACCTACCATCGCTTCGCGGACCTGCAGTGCTTGGACCTTGGAAAGCTCAAACACGAGTGCCGAGGCAATATGTGCCTGCTCGTGGCGTGTCTGGCTGCGATAGAACATTCGCGCCTGGCTGTAGTGGTCGGCGAAGCTCTCCGCGCGGACGCGTCCCTTGGCGCCGCTTTCGCTCGTTGCCATGCTTCGAAAGCCCAGCGCTGGCGACTCGCGCGGCGAATCCGCCGACAGAGTGCTCGGATCGAAAGCAACCCGACCTCTCTGGGCTTGCATCTGCATGTGACCGTCGCGCTGGTGGTTCGCAAACGGGCACTTGGGCGCGTTGATCGAGAGCTGGTGAAAGTTGGGCGAACCCAGGCGCGAGAGCTGAGTGTCGAGATACGAGAAGAGCCGCCCTTGCAGAAGAGGATCGTCCGAAAAGTCGATGCCGGGCACGACGTGGGACGGACAGAAGGCGACCTGCTCGGTTTCGGCGAAGAAGTTGTCGGGCCAGCGGTCGAGCACCATGCGCCCAATCACTTTGAGCGGCACCAGTTCTTCGGGAATGAGCTTGGTCGCGTCGAGGTGGTCGAACGGGAACGCATCGGCGTCTTCCGCGGTGAAGAGCTGCACGGCAAGATCCCATTCGGGGAATGCGCCTGACTCGATTGCTTCGAACAAGTCGCGCCGATGATAGTCCGGGTCGGCCCCGGCGATTTTCACGCTCTCGTCCCAGATCGTCGACTGTAAGCCGAGCTTGGGTCGCCAGTGAAACTTGACGAACGTCGATTCGCCAGCCGCATTCACGAGCCGAAAACTATGGATGCCGAAGCCTTCGATCATGCGCAACGAGCGCGGCAAGGTTCGGTCGGACATGATCCACATAACCATATGCATCGACTCCGGCGTGACCGAGATGTAGTCCCAGAACGTGTCGTGCGCAGTCGCGGCCTGCGGAAAACCTCGGTCGGGTTCCATTTTCACGGCGTGTACGAGGTCGGGGAATTTGATCGCGTCCTGGATAAAGAACACGGGGATGTTGTTGCCGACCAGATCCCAGTTGCCCTCCTTGGTGTACAGCTTGACGGCGAAGCCGCGCACGTCGCGCGGCGTGTCGCTGGAACCCGCACCGCCCGCCACCGTCGAGATGCGCGTGAAGAGCGGCGTTTTCTCACCCACCTCGGTGAGAATCTTCGCAGTCGTATATTGCGCCAGAGTATCGGTTAGCTCGAACGTCCCGTGCGCGGCGGTCCCGCGCGCGTGCACTACCCGCTCCGGAATGCGCTCGTGGTCGAAGTGGAAAATCTTCTCGCGAAGGACCATGTCCTCCAGCAGCGTCGGACCTCGCGGGCTGGCCTTGAGCGAGTTCTGGTTGTCAGAGATTGGCAAACCCTGATTGGTGGTGAGGATCTCGTGCTGACCGCCAGCGAGTGGGTGAAGCTCGCCACCAGCACCGATCGTGACATCTGGGTCGGAGCAGACGCTTGTCGCTTGCGAGGTACTTGAAGGAGGAAGAGTGCTTTCGTTGTTTGCCATGTTTGCTATCCTTGTGGTGGATTGGCGGACGGTGCTTGAGCCGGCATTCCTTCTTCGTCGATGGAATGCGCCTCCTTGTTCGGACCGGCGGCTTCGGACCGCTCAGCCAGTCGTGTATAGAATGTCGCGACCTCACGCAGGTCCTGCTCGTCTAACTGCTCAATTCCTATCATTCGATTGCTCGCGTGGCAATTTGCCGCAAGCAGTTCATTCAGCTTCAGGTGGATGGCCTCACTGTCCTTATTCTGGCTCTGCTGAATAAGAAAGACCATCAAGAAGATCATAACGGTCGTACCGGTGTTGATGATGAGCTGCCAATTTTCCGAATAGTCAAAGACCGGTCCCGAGGCCGCCCACACGAGCACCGTTCCCAGCGCCAGGCAAAAGGCGAACGGCGAACCTCCCCAGCGCGTGACCATCGCCGCAAAGCGATCGAATGTAGTGGCGAGCCTGGAATGACTCGCATACGGGACGCTAGCCATCGGCATCGAGCCCAACGGGTCCGTGGCGACGGCCTGGGTCGGCGGTTCAGATATGTTCATCTCAGCTCCTTGCAAACGGGGCGCCCCCGAGTTCGGCTGCATCGGTTAGGCGAGCGCCGCCATCAACTCTTGCTTGCGTGCTGTAATTTGTTCACCTATTTCTACCATATCAAGTTTTGTTGCCTTTGCTTTCGGGAACATCTCGTTTTGCTCTTCTTTGACATGATGTTTCACATATTCAGAAAGCACTTTTATTTTAGCGTCATACATTTCACCATCAGGTTCTTTCCCTTCGACTTGAGCAATAAGAGATTTCAAGCTCGCATGCTCTACGGTCGCCTCAGGAACAAGTTCATGATCTTGTAAAGCATCTTTAACCGCAGGATAAAAAATCTCTTCTTCAACTTGTGCATGCACGCTGAGCTCCATACAGATTTGATTCACTAACTTTTTCTTCATTGCCTTAGTTGAGGCATCTTCATAATCATCAAATAACTTACTCACAAGTTTATGGTCAGCGGTCAGCAATGCTGATCGCATCCTGCGATTTAGTTGTTTTTGAATCAGTTTTGTTTGGTTCAGTTTTCATCTTTCACTTTCCTTTATAGCTAATAATATTTGTCTACTCGATACTTAAACTGCCCTAAACATTCACCAATCTAATGTACAAAAAGAGCAATTAAGATAATGATTGGAATAGGCACGCCAAGAAAAAATAATAATAATGAACGCATGTTATCCTCCAGAATTAAATAGAGTTAGGTTGGTAAATAAAATCGGCATCGCGACCACGGCCACCCCAAGTAGCGGCAAGGCTTGCAGAAAACGCCCCCATTAGAAGCGAAACAAATAGCCATAATGTTGCATAAATAGAAGCTTTACGTGCTTTTTCAGCTGCATTCTTCGCGGCCATTTCAGCATCAGCTTTCTTTTTCTGAATACGGGTATAAACATCATTGACACGTTTTTCAGCTTCTTGCTGAGACAATCCTCTTTTGTTTGAAATCAATTGGGCTATGTAGGTGACATCAGCTGGCGGCAATGCCTTAGCATCCAATGCATTGATAAAAATGCGTGTAACTTCTAAGGTAGGAATTGCTTGCTGAGGCGAATCAGTAGGCGGTACATTACCTTGCGCAGATTTGATATTGGCGTCTGTACGAAATAGAGAATCAATAAAATATCCCAATCCGTTAGTTGTAGAGTTAGAGAGATTATTCCCAAACTTATCATTTTCGCTTGTTGCTGCTCCTGTTGCCGCAGCGGCGGTCACTGCACCACCAGCTAAAGTAGCTGCGACTTGCGCGCCACTGTTAACGATGCCTCCGATTGCAGAAGTCAGCAATGCGGCAGTAGCCAGGGATGCCACAGCCCAAACTAAAAAGCCATGTGCGGTATCGCGAAAATACACCTCATCTATATGCACACCACCCCATATAGTTCTTAGCCTTCCTGCCAGATATCCACCCATGCCAGAGGCAAGAATTTGGGTGACTGTTAGCCAAACAATGGTAGAGATTCCAAATGCGCTCGCACTTACACCTTTATGCGCCCATGGCGAAACGGAGGACAGACCCAAACCAGCACCTAAGAGTAAAAGGATGAGAGCTAAAGCGGCGGCGGCGGCGGCACCTGCAAGTATGGAACTCCAAGAAACTGCAGTACCGTTTAAATGAGAACTCTTGAGATAAGTCTCTAAGCCGAGCTCTCCGCGAGCCAATTCTTCTGAGTTTTTTGCATTGGATAAAGCCATAATGAACCTCCAATAATTGATGAATTAATGGAATCAGTATTGCACTATTTATTTAACGGCTTGGTGTGATTGCGCACATAGCTAAAAATAAATACAAACAAAAAGCAGAATTAAAATAGAGGTGGCCCCGTAAAACTGGACAGCTGTTTAAGTGGAAGCCTTGCCTAACCCGAGTCATCGTAAGATGGCGGAAACAAGAGGAGCAAGGCCATGAA
>CAJDUO010000031.1_pt1 | contig 19850 bp, 19 predicted proteins | sample 7391151 | NCBI WGS metagenome assembly CAJDUO01 (sample SAMEA7055682, study PRJEB34461) | soil metagenome | biome: terrestrial ecosystem; feature: Peninsula; material: soil | place: Antarctica | collected 2016
AAAAAACTCTAGCAACCTTAACTGCTGTTTTCTTAATAACTTACAACGAGTTATCTTCATTAAATAAGCTTAACATCTCAGCCTATCTACTACAGCCCCGAATTATTTGTGCATTTCAAGGATGATGCGCTGATCGATACCGACGGTAAGATCAGTAACGAGATCACGCAGAAATTTCTGCAGGGTTTCGTTGATCGTTATGTGACGTGGGTACGCCAGCACCTGGCATAGTGGTAGTTTTTGCGCAGCCCGTGAACGGATGGCCATTCATAGAGATGCAGCGCTGCAAAGTTTAATAGAGTACATCCTGAACTTCATATTTACGGTATGCGATAACGCGGTTGGTGAGGTTTGTCTAGTAAGGCTAAGTCATCCGATGACAGCGCATTGGGAAGTTGAAGGCCTTGCCGCAGTGGAAAGGACTGGTGAGAACAAGCTGGATGCTTGCTGCAAAGTAAGCCATTCACTTGAGAACCATATTAAGCTGTTTGTATCACTGCCTCTCAGCAAGCTGGACAATATGAAGATCAAAGAAGAGATTGATGCTATTGGCAAGGCATAGTCGTCGCTTATTTCTTTCTGATGATTTGAATTCCAACTGCCTCAGGTTTTTGTATCTCATGTAATGCCTGTTTGCTCACAGCCAAAGCCGATTTCAGGAATAGTGCAGCAATTAAAATATCAACCACGATGTCCGGCCATCGAGATACAAGTCCATAGCTCGCCAGCGCAGCCAATAACACGCCCACATTCGCTATTAATGTTGCCGCGCTTTTGAAAATAACTACCTGTGCGCATTGAATATTGACCAGGCGTTATAGTGATGTAGCGTACTACATGGCTGCGGGTAAGTCGACCAGACTTAAATTGGTATTGCCCTCCTTTTGTAGAGAATGATGTTGGTCTGATCGCAGGGTTGACCTTTGCTATTGCCAACATAAACACCTGGAACCGGATCGCGATCTGGCTGCACCATAGCTCGCTGTTTTTGCTTTATTTACTTTACACAATAGAAAGGAAAGACCCATGAATACCAAATTCTTTGTTAAACACGCGATTGTTCTCATTTCGAGTTTATATGCATTTACGCTTTCAGTAGCATGTCTCGCGCATGGCCCGGATTCAGAAAAAGTCACTGTTATCTCAAGCCACCCCATTGTTGCCGGGCTAGATGAGGCCTTGGTAGTAACGGTCGAACTCGCCCCAGGTATGACAGCAAAACCGCACCGGCATAACGCGCAGGTATTTGTTTACATGTTGGAAGGAGAAGTGGTAATGCAACTGAATAATGGAGAAAAAACCACTCTAAAACCGGGTAATAGTTTTTACGAAAGTCCGGACGACTTGCACACACTCACCCAGAACGTCAGCAATTCAAAATCTGCAAAATTTCTGGTTTTCCTTCTCAAGAAAAAAGGTGTGCCACCAGTTCTCCCTCTGGACAACTGACAACCCAGAGCCCCGCGCCTATCTTGGGCGCGTATTCTTGGTCGGGTTATAACATTGGACCAGCATAAAATACTTAGCATTTGTAGCGGTAAAGCCAAGGCGTATCAGGTCAAGCAGGTATTGTTGGCCTTGGACAAACTGGAAGGAATGAAATGAGCATCGATCACTACACGTATCGAGTTACCTGATCTGCAGAAGACGGCGAGCATGTCGGCTTGTGCTCGGAGTTCCCATCGCTATCTCATCTGGATAAAACCCCTGAAGCAACCCTGGCTGGCATCCGGCAGCTTATCGCAGATATCGCGACAGATATGGGAGCTTCAGGGGAGACTGTCCCGTTACCTCTGGCTGAGAAGCACTATAGCGGGGAATTTCGCGTGCGCATTACACCAGACATGCACAGATCCCTGGCAATACAGGCCGCAGAACAGGGCGTCAGCCTAAATCGTCTGGTCAGCTCGAAGTTGGCAGCCTGATCGAAGATGGTCGTCAAATAGGCCTCAGTGCTGATATCAATCACGAAAAACGGATACTCCATATCTACTGGTTGTAGGCATCAACGCCAGCTCGAACAATATCCACATTCACCTCATGGCCGGCCCTGTGAGGTTATTCACGTAAGGCAATACCTCCTTTGGCGCATGCCTTACGCATCGTTAGTTTGGCATAACGTTGGGCATCAATACCTCGACGCCTGGCGCATCGAACTTCCGCCATCTTTAGATTAGCGATGGGGTGGCGGCGGATAACATTGATTTTTGAGGTCTCCTGAGACGCTCCTTTCTTTTCAGGAGTGACTTCATCGGCATAACGAGTCAGGCAATAGTTGAGGGTGGTCGAGCGTGCGAGGTGGTCATCCAGGAAATGGCCTCTATGCATTTTTGCCTCGATATCCTTGGCCCAGGCCTCGGCATCTTTGCGGGTTTCATGAGTACAGGTTTGGGATTTGTAGCCTTTGCGGCGGATAGTGGCTTGAAATTGGAAAGGGCCACGTTCAATGATGGATGCCATATGTGTCTCGTGTAGTTACAGGACACGGTATAGCTAACGAGTGCAGCAAAAATGCAGCAAAGAAACAAAAAAGTTTATAAAAGTGACGTCTTATACTTTTGTTTTTCACTTAACTAATTGAATTCATTGGTGGAGACGAGGAGGATCGAACTCCCGACCTTCGCATTGCGAACGCGACGCTCTCCCAGCTGAGCTACGTCCCCACAGGTATTAGCAAGTGCCCGTTGTATAGCAGTCTGAATTATACTGAAAGGCTGTTTTAATTCTATACCCGCTAACATATGAATGAACTACTGAAAAAATTAGTCTGGGCTCTGGTGGCCTTGCTGGGCGCGGGGGCGGTGGGCGGCATCGCACTGCATCGGGGTGAGAGTATCAATGCTCTGTGGTTTACTACCGCTGCTCTTTGCGTCTACGCGCTGGCCTACCGCTTTTATTCCGCCTGGATAGCGGCGAGGGTGCTGGTGATAGACGAAACGCGGGCGACGCCCGCCGAGCGGCTGGATAATGGCCGCGACTTCGTGCCTACCAATAAATGGATAGTATTCGGCCATCATTTTGCTGCAATTGCCGGACCGGGCCCCCTGGTAGGGCCCACTCTCGCAGCACAATTCGGCTATCTGCCGGGCACGCTGTGGATATTGATAGGCGCGGTGCTGGGCGGCTGCGTGCAGGATATGGTTACCCTGTTTCTTTCCACCCGGCGCGACGCTAAAAGCTTGGGCCAGATGGCGCGTGACGAGCTGGGGCCGGTGGGTGGAGCTGCCGCGCTGGTAGGCACTTTCGCCATCATGATTATCCTGATTGCGGTGCTGGGTCTGGTGGTGGTCAATGCCATGAAGCACAGCCCGTGGGCGACTTCGACAGTGGCCGCGACCATCCCCATCGCCATGCTGGTTGGTTTTTACATGCGTAATTTTCGTCCCGGTCAGGTGCTGGAAGCCTCGGCAATTGGCGTGATTTTGCTGTTGCTGGCAGTGGTGGGCGGTGGCTGGATAGACCATAACGCTAGCCTGCGCGGCCTGTTTGACCACGAAGGCCTGACGCTGGCGTGGTGGATTATGGCCTATGGTTTTGCGGCGGCTATCCTGCCTGTATGGCTGTTATTGGCGCCGCGCGATTATCTTTCCACGTTCATGAAGCTGGGCACGGTGATGCTGCTGGCTATCGCGATTGTCATGCTGCAGCCAGAAATTAAAATGCCGGCACTGACGCAGTTTATCGATGGCACAGGGCCTATCTTTGGCGGCAAATTATTTCCCTTTGTTTTCATTACGATTGCCTGCGGCGCCATTTCTGGCTTTCATGCGCTCATAGCGTCAGGCACCACCCCCAAGCTGCTAGCCAATGAGCGCGACATCCGCATGATAGGCTACGGCGCCATGCTGCTGGAATCGTTCGTTGCCATCATGGCGATGATAGCCGCTACGGTGCTGGACCCAGGCGTATTCTTCGCCATTAATAGCCCGGCGGGCATTGTCGGCAAAGAGGCAGCGGACGCCGTGGCCATGATTAGTAGCTGGGGTTTCCCGGTGACGGTGGAACAAATGCAGACCTTGGCCAAGCAAATGGGTGAGGCTACCTTGTTTGCCCGTACCGGTGGTGCGCCGTCACTAGCCGTAGGCATGGCCAGCATTTTCGGCAGCGCATTCGGGCAGAGTTTGCTGGCCTTGTGGTATCACTTCGCCATCATGTTCGAGGCTATTTTTATCCTTACTACGCTGGATGCCGGCACCCGTGTCGGACGCTTCATGCTGCAGGACATGCTCGGCAATATCTGGCCGAAAATGGCGCAAACTTCCTGGTACCCTTCGGTGATTTTTACCAGTCTGCTGGTGGTCGCGGGCTGGGGCTATTTCCTTTACATCGGCGTGATAGACCCGAATGGTGGCGTCAATATCCTGTGGCCGCTGTTCGGCATCGCCAATCAGATGCTGGCAGCCATTGCCCTGTGCGTGGCGACCGGCATCCTGATTAAATCCGGCAAGCTCAAATATGCCTGGGTGACCGGATTGCCGCTGGTATGGCTGGTGACCATCACGACAACTGCCGCGTGGGAAAAGATCGCCAGCAGCGATACGCGCGTCGGCTTTTTTGCCGCGGCTAACGATATGGCAGCCAAACTGGCTGCGGGCAGCTTGCCGCCGGAGAAGGCCGCAGTGGCGCCACAGCTGATTTTTAATCAGCATCTGGATGCCTGGCTGACGTTGTTTTTTGTTGTGGTGCTATGGGTGGTGATTTTCGACATGCTGCGCGTTTGCTACCGTCATCTGGCGGACAAGCCCGTGCTGCCTTTGACGGAATCTCCCCATATCCCCAGCAGTTTGGATAATGACTGGGTGAGGGATTGATGCTGAATCGACTCAAAGCTTTTTGGCGCGGGGTGCGTCGTCTTTCCGGCGACGATGCCTATGAGCGCTATTTGCAGCAGCATGCCGAGCACGGACATGAAGGGCCGCCACTGAGCAAAGAAGAATTCTTCAAGCAGTGGCAGGACAACAAATGGAAGGGCGTTAAGCGTTGCTGCTAGCTTGTTTGTGAGCACACCGCCACATCCAGATGCCTACCAGCACCATAGGCAAGCTGAGCCACTGCCCCATGCTCATGCCCAGCGCCAATACGCCTAAAAAGCTGTCCGGTTCGCGCGTGAATTCTACTAAAAACCTGAACGTTCCATAACCGATCAAAAATAGTGCCGAAACTGCGCCCAGCGGACGCGGCTTGCTGGAATACCACCAGAGCAGGATAAAAAGAACGATGCCTTCCAGGCCGAATTCGTAAAGCTGGGAAGCGTGGCGCGGCAGCGCATCCACCTGCGGGAACACCATGCCCCACGGCAGGTCGGTCGGGCGCCCCCATAACTCGCCGTTGATGAAGTTGCCCATGCGCCCCGCACCCAAGCCCAGCGGCACCAGCGGTGCGACAAAATCCATGATGTTGAGCCAGCGCTTGCCGGTTTTTCGCGCAAACAGCCACATGGCAACTAGCACGCCGAGAAAGCCGCCATGGAAGGACATGCCGCCTTGCCATAAGGCAAAAACCTCTAAGGGGTGACTGAGGAAATAGGCGGGCTGATAAAAAATCACATAGCCCAAACGCCCACCAAGAATCACGCCTAGTGCGCCATAGAACAGAATGTCGTCCATTTCGGACTCTTTCCAGCCGCTTTGTGGGTTATGCCGAATGCGCCATTTTCCCAGCCAGAGCAGTGTCAGAAAGCCTATCAAATACATCAGGCCATACCAGTGAATGCCAAAAGGGCCGATGTGGATAGCGATGGGGTCGAATTGCGGATGAACTAGCATGTTAGGGTAGGCGCTCAGAATGGAGTAAAATTATGCAATTATACTTTTTTTCTGATTGTTTCTTTGGGGTTTACCATGCCTGAATACCGTTCACGAACTACCACCCACGGTCGTAACATGGCCGGAGCCCGCGCCCTGTGGCGTGCTACCGGTATGAAGGACGAAGATTTCACCAAGCCCATCATCGCCATCTCCAATTCCTTTACCCAGTTTGTGCCGGGCCATGTACACCTGAAAGATCTCGGTCAATTGGTGGCGCGCGAAATTGAACGTGCTGGCGGCGTAGCCAAGGAATTCAACACCATTGCGGTAGATGACGGCATTGCCATGGGCCATAGCGGCATGCTGTATTCGTTGCCAAGCCGGGATCTGATTGCCGATAGCGTTGAATATATGGTCAACGCGCACTGCGCCGATGCGCTGGTGTGTATTTCCAATTGCGACAAAATTACGCCGGGCATGCTAATGGCGGCCTTGCGCTTGAATATCCCTACCATATTTGTTTCCGGCGGTCCGATGGAAGCGGGTAAGGTTAATTGGCAAGGTACAGCGCTCAAGCTGGACCTGGTCGATGCCATGGTGGCGGCAGCGGATAGCAAGGTAAGTGACGCTGAATCCGACGCGATTGAACGCTCGGCCTGCCCAACTTGCGGTTCCTGTTCCGGTATGTTCACGGCCAACTCCATGAACTGTCTGACCGAGGCGCTGGGTTTGAGCCTGCCCGGTAATGGCAGTATGCTGGCAACCCACTCTGCACGTAAGGAGCTGTTCCTGCGCGCTGGCCGTGTGATCGTGGATATCACCAAACGCCATTATGAGCAGAACGATTATTCTGTATTGCCGCGTTCCATCGCTAATTTGCAGGCTTTCGAAAATGCCATGAGCCTGGACGTGTCCATGGGCGGCTCTACCAATACTGTGCTGCATCTGTTGGCAGCTGCGCATGAGGCCGGCATTAATTTCACCATGGCCGATATTGATCACATCTCACGCGCCGTGCCTTGCGTTTGCAAGGTTGCGCCCGCTACCGCGAAATTCCACATGGAAGACGTGCATCGTGCTGGTGGCGTGATGGGTATTTTGAGCGAGCTCGATCGTGCTGGCCTGATCCACCGCGACAGCCCGACGGTGCACAGTCCAACTTTGGGCGCAGCGCTGGAACAGTGGGATATTGTGACGACGACTGACGAAGACGTGAAGAAGTTTTACCGCGCGGCACCTGGCGGCATCTCAACCACCATTGCCTTCAGCCAATCCATGCTTTACCCCACGCTGGATGATGACCGTGCCGAAGGCTGTATCCGCAACAAAGCCCATGCCTATTCGCAGGATGGCGGCCTGGCAGTACTTTACGGCAACATTGCGCTGGATGGCTGTATCGTCAAAACGGCTGGTGTGGATGACAGCATCCTGAAATTTACTGGCCGTGCGCGAATTTTTGAATCGCAAGACGATGCTGTAGCAGGTATTTTGACCGATAAAATCGTTGCTGGAGATATTGTGGTCATTCGCTATGAAGGCCCGCGCGGCGGTCCTGGTATGCAGGAAATGCTCTATCCAACTTCGTATCTTAAATCCAAGGATTTGGATAAAGTCTGCGCGTTGCTTACCGATGGCCGCTTCTCCGGTGGCACTTCCGGCCTGAGTATTGGCCATGCCTCACCTGAGGCTGCTGAAGGCGGAGCCATCGGGCTGGTGGAAGAAGGCGATACCATCGAAATCGATATTCCTAACCGCACTATTCATTTGGCCGTCTCGGATGCAGAGCTGTCTGCCCGCCGTGCAGCCATGGAAGAGAAAGGTAGCCAAGCCTGGAAGCCCGTGGCGCGCGTACGCAACGTGTCGCCTGCTTTGCGCGCCTATGCTGCCATGAGTACTTCAGCTGCCAGGGGTGCTGTGCGTGATGTCAGCCAGATAGAAAAATAATTCCAACCATGCATGTACAGGAACTGAACAGCCGTTTTGGCATAGGCACACAACTGCGTTTTGTCGAGCAAAGTAACGATCTGGTTGTGGCGGAAATTGAAAATAATCTCGCTTCCGCAAGGCTATGCCTGCAAGGCGCCTATTTGCTGACTTGGCGTCCACGTTCTACTGCGATGCCGGTTATCTGGCTGTCGGAACATACGAACCTGGCCCAGAGCAAAGCGATTCGCGGGGGTGTGCCCATATGCTGGCCATGGTTCGGCGAACATGAAAGTGATCACAGTTTTCCACGCCATGGTTTTGCCCGGTCGGTGCCGTGGCAGGTCATTGAGAGTGCTACCGAGGCAGATGGCGCGACCCGCCTTGAGCTGAAAATGTTGGACAGCCCGCAGGCGCAACAACAATGGCCGTATGCCTGTGAATTAAAGCTGAGCATCATCATGGGCGAGACCTTGAAGATGCAGCTGGCTACCACCAATACCGGAAAAGAAGCTTTTGTGATTAGCGAAGCCATGCATACGTATTTCCAGATCAGCGACATTGATAAAGTCAGCGTGACCGATCTGGCCAACACCGAATATCTCGACAAGGTAGAAAATTTTGCGCGTAAACCACAAGCTGGCGAGATCACCTTTGACGGTGAAACAGACCGTGTATACGTTAACACTGAAGCTACCTGCACCATCAAGGATCCGGGCCTGCAGCGCCGTATCACGCTTGCCAAGTCCGGCAGTCGCTCCACTGTGGTGTGGACGCCATGGAAACAAAAAGCTGACCAGCTGGGGGACATGGGCGGTAACGAGGGCTGGCGCCGGGCGCTGTGTGTGGAATCGGCCAACGCATCAGACAACGTTGTCACTGTTGCGCCGGGAACTACCCATTTGCTCACAGTGAAATATAGCACGGAGGCGCTTTAAAGCATCCTATGTCGAATCGTCTTGGTAGCGAAACCAGCCCTTATCTGCAGCAACATGCGGACAATCCCGTAGACTGGTTTCCGTGGGGTGAAGAAGCGCTAAAGCTCGCAAGCGAGCAGGATAAGCCGATACTGCTGTCGATCGGCTACTCGGCTTGCCATTGGTGCCACGTCATGGCACATGAGTCATTCGAGGATGCCGAGGTGGCTGCCTTGATGAACGAGTATTTCATCAATATCAAGGTGGATCGCGAAGAGCGTCCCGATATTGACCAGATTTACCAGACGGCGCATAGCATGCTGTCACAAGGTAGTGGTGGCTGGCCACTGACCATGTTTCTGACGCCACAGCAGGTACCATTTTTCAGCGGTACCTATTTCCCCAAGACGCCGCGTTACCAGTTGCCAGGCTTCGGTGATTTGGTCGTGCGCGTGGCGGCGTTTTACCATGAGCGCAAGGATGACCTGGCCGAACAGAACCGCTCGCTGATGCAGGCTATGGCGCGCACCGTGCCGGCTGCAAACCCGGCATTGACGGCTAATGCCGATACTTTGCAACTCGCCTTTGAATACCTGCAAAGCAGTTTTGATTTTGAGCATGGGGGGTTTGGTAGTGCGCCCAAATTCCCCAATCCGGCCGATGTCGATTTTCTGCTGCGTCGTGCAAAAGCCGGCAACCGGGAAGCCGAGGCAATGGCTTTGCAGATGCTGCGCAGCATGGCTGCAGGCGGCATCTACGACCAGATCGGCGGCGGTTTTTGTCGCTACAGCGTGGACGAGCGCTGGGCGATTCCGCATTTCGAGAAGATGCTTTACGACAACGGTCAATTGCTATGCCTGTATGCGGATGGCTGGCAAATCAGCAAGGACCCTCGTTTAGCCACGGTGATGGAAGAAACCGTTGCCTGGCTGCTGCGTGAAATGCATGCGCCAGACGGCGCTTTTTATTCCTCGCTGGATGCAGATTCTGCCAATGAGCAAGGGCAAAGCGAAGAGGGCAGATTTTATGTCTGGCAGCTAGCGGAAATCAAAAACTTGCTACCGCCGGAGGAATTCGCGGTCGCTACTACATGCCTGGGCTTCGACCGTGCGCCGAATTTTGAAGGCCATGCCTGGCATGCCTATCTGGCGGCCTCGCCTGCGCCGGAAGATGTTGCTTTATTCAATAGCGCACGCAGCAAATTATTTCAGGCACGTGAGCAGCGTATACGTCCTGGCCGTGACGACAAAATACTCACCAGCTGGAATGCGCTGGCAATCAAGGGGCTGGCCCGTGCCGGGCGCGTGCTGAAACGGCCTGACTGGATTGCCGCTGCGCAAAAGGCAGTGGATTTTATCCATGCCAAACTATGGGTGAATGATCGCCTGTTGGCTACCTGCAAAGACCAAACCGCACACCTGAATGCCTATCTCGATGACTACGCGTTTCTGCTGGATGCATTGCTGGAGCTGATGCAGGCGGAATACCGCACGCAAGATATGGTATTTGCTGAAGATTTGGCAGAGGCATTGTTAGAGGAATTTGAGGCGGAAAGTGGTGGTTTTTATTTCACCGGCCACCACCACGAGGTGCTGATACACCGGCCCAAGCAGGGCTACGACAATGCCACGCCCAGCGGCAATGGCATCGCCGCAATTGCCTTGCAGCGCCTAGGTCATGTACTTGGCGAACCGCGTTATCTGCAAGCGGTGGAACGTTCCTTAAAAGCCTTTGACAGCATTATGCAACGCAACCCGGCGGGTTGCCCCAGCTTGCTGATGGCGTTACAGGAGTATATGCAGCCGCCAACCATCATTATGCTGCGCGGACCGGATAATGATATGGCTTTATGGCGTCACCAGTTGAATCAGAATTATTTGCCGTCTGTGCTGTGTTTCTCTCTGCCAGCAGCGCTGGACGGTCTGCCGCCTACGCTGGCAAGAATATTTCCAGAATCTGTCAACGCTTGGGTATGCCGTGGCGTTGTGTGTTTACCTCCTATCAATCGTTTGGATGAATTGATGCAGAGCATATGAGGTCTTTTCAAGAACAGCTAAAGATGGGTATGATTGCGTGTAGCAGATTTTAATGTCCAATAGTTCAAGATAACGAAGGAGAAAGCATGAAAGCATTATTAATGATGGTCGCCACCACTGGCTCTCTGATGCTGGCAGGACAGGCAGACGCAGCAGTAAATGCCAAGGCGGCAGAAGCCTTGGCACAAAAGAGTGGCTGTTTGGCTTGCCATACCGTAGCTAATAAAGTGGTTGGCCCTGCTTACAAGGACGTGGCGGCAAAATACAAAGGCGACAAAACTGCTGAAGCCAAGCTGATTGCTAAAGTCAAGGCTGGTGGCAGTGGCGTTTGGGGCCCAATCCCAATGCCGCCTAACAGCCCGCAAGTTAAAGACGCAGATATCAAGACTATTGTTGAATGGGTTCTGTCTCTGTAACTTAAGCTGTTACAGTTGGGATCAAAAAAGCCAGTTCAAAAAACTGGCTTTTTTGTATTTTACTTGTCGATTTATGGGTATATCACACCCATTTTGCAAAGCTAAACGTTTGGATTGACGCTGGAGCTTTTTATCTGGATTTCAGCTTGCTGTGATGCATGGAGTAAGTGAAATAAACGATCAAGCCAATTACCAGCCATATGATAAAGCGTAGCCAGGTGATTCCTGGGAGGAACCCCATCAGGGCGCCGCAGGACAGCATGCCGAGTATGGGGAAAAGCGGGTTGAGCGGGTTGCGGAATGGGCGGTGGAGGTGGGGTTGGCGCACGCGTAACACGATAACGCCGAAGCAGACCAGGACAAAAGCTGCCAGCGTGCCAATATTGACCAGTTCCGCTAGTTCTCCGAGCGGCACCAGACCGGCGATGGTGGAAATAATGACGCCGCACAGCACAATGACACGCACTGGCGTTTGTGTTTTCGGATTGACCGCGGCAAAGAAAGGCGACAGCAGGCCATCACGCGACATGGCGAAAATAATGCGCGTGAGCGCATAGTAGAGTACCAGCATGACTGTGGTCAGCCCGGCAATAACTCCGGTGGAAACCAGCGCCGACGCCCAGTTGAAGCCGATAAGCTGCAGCGCATGAGCGACTGGCGATGACACATTGAGGTCGCTGTAGTGTGCTATACCGGTAAGCAGTCCGGAGACCACGATATAGATCACAGTACAGATGGCTAATGAAGACACCAGCCCGATTGGCACGTCGCGCTGCGGGTTAACAGTTTCTTCTGTGGCAGTGGATACGGCATCGAAGCCTACATAAGCAAAAAATACCATGGAGGCACCGGCCAGAACACCGGTAGTTTTACCATCTGGCAGTGTTTCAAACCAGCCATATGGCATGAACGGATGCCAGTTTGCCGGGTTGATATGGAATATGGCAATGCCAATAAATACCAAGATAGTGAGTAGCTTGACGAACACCATTGCATTATTGGTACGCGCACTTTGCTTGACGCCTATGATGAGTAGACTCATTAGCAGTAGGATGATAACGCTTGCAGGCAGATTAATAATGCCGCCCAGCATTGGAGCCTTGGTGAGGGCTGTCGGCAATGGGATGCCGATGGCGGTCAGCGCATTATTGAAGTAGCCCGACCAGCCATTGGCTACGGCCGCCACCGAGATGCCGTATTCCAGCAGCAAGTCCCAGCCGATCATCCACGCCATTAATTCGCCAAAGGCAGCGTAGCTGTAGCCGTAGGCGCTGCCGCAGCCTCCCACGGACGAGGCCAGCTCCGCATAGGCCAGCGCCGCGAACGCGCAGGCGAAGCCAGCTATCACAAAAGACAGTACAACAGCCGGTCCGGATTGCGTTGCTGCGGCAATGCCCGTCAGCACAAAGATGCCTGTGCCGATAATTGCACCAATGCCAAGAAAGGCCAGATCCCATGCTGACAAGCAGCGATTGAGGCCGCTCTGGGTGAAGTCATCCGGGGTAATGTGCTTGGTGCGGAAAATTTGCATTGCCATGCGTGTCTCCATCAAGGGTTTGGCAGCCCAGATTATGCATGAAGTTGGACTATTCCGGGATGTTAAGCCAGCCAATCCCTGGTCGTCAGAAAGTTGCTGTAGAGCTCTGCTTCTGCGCTACCTTCGGCAGGTTTCCAGTCATAACGCCATTTAACAATCGGTGGTAGCGACATGAGAATGGATTCAGTGCGGCCATTGGACTGCAGCCCGAACAGGGTGCCGCGGTCGTATACCAGGTTGAATTCTACATAGCGGCCACGGCGATAAGCCTGGAAATCACGCTCACGCTCGCCGTACGGCGTATCCTTACGGCGCTGCAGGATGGGCAGGTAAGCATTAAGGAAAGCCTCTCCCACGCTTTTGAGCATGGCAAAACTGCGCTCAAAGCCCAGGGCATTAAAATCGTCAAAGAAGATACCGCCTATGCCACGCGCTTCCTTGCGATGCTGGAGGTAGAAATACCCATCACAGGCCTGCTTGAATTGTGGGTAATAGTTTTTATCGAAAGGGGCCAGTGCATCACGGCAGGTGCGGTGAAAGTGCACGGCATCTTCTTCAAAGCCATAGTAGGGAGTCAAGTCCATGCCGCCGCCAAACCACCAGATAGGCGCCTCGCCTTCCTTTTCTGCAATAAAGAAGCGGATGTTCATATGCACAGTGGGCGCATAGGGATTGCGCGGGTGTAGCACCAGCGATACCCCCATGGCCTGCCAGCTACGTCCTGCTGCTTCCGGATGCGCCACGCTGGCGGAGGGCGGCAGCTTATTGCCCAGCACATGCGAGAAACCAACGCCTGCGCGTTCAAACACATGGCCATCTTCCAGCAGGCAGGATGTCCCACCGCCGCCTTCCGCGCGTTGCCAGCTATCGTGCAAAAAGTTTTTGCCATCCACCAGTTCAAGTGCCTCAACGATGCGATTCTGCAGGCCTTGGAGATACTCTAAAACAGCGTTTGGATTCATGGATGGTTCCTGGTTAATAGGGTTAGGCACGCAAGACTTTGCCTGTGACCAGGTCTTGAATGGTAGAGGGTTTGCGTCGCTTGCCGATGCGACCGGGGATCATTCTTACGCTGGTGCCGAAAAGCCTGTAGCACTCGCGTGCGGTCCTGGCTGGCTTGTGGCCGCCGCGATTAGCGCTGGTGGATACTATGGCCATGCCGGCTTTGCGGCACAAATCTGCGGCAGGTTGGTATGCGGTTACACGCACCGCGATCGTCGGATGGCGACCTGTCAGCCAGGCAGGGCAATTCGGAGCAGCAGGTGCCAGCCAGGTGTGTGGTGCGGGCCAGCTGTTATGTAACTGGGTCATCTGTGTCGGATTGAGGGCCGCAAGATAAGGCTTTAATTGAGTCAGCTGGCTGGCGATCAAGATCAGCCCTTTGTGCTGCGGCCTGCGTTTAAGCCGCAGCAGGCGCTGCACAGCTAAACGGTTTTGGGGGTCACAGCCCAAACCAAAGCAGGATTCCGTGGGGTAGGCGATGATGCCGCCGTAGCGGAGGTAATGACGTAGTCCGCGCGCATTACTCACTCAGTGATATTCCTTGGCAGCGCTAGGATTTGAGGGCTTTGTAGCCGATATCTTTGCGCATCTGGCAGCCATCAAACTGGATTTCCTCAGCAATCTGGTAGGCGCGCGCCTGGGCATATTTAACGGTTTCACCTAGTGCCGTCACGCATAACACGCGGCCGCCGCTGGTAAGCACCTGGCCATCCTTGAGCGTGGTTCCGGCATGGAACACATGCGCATCCTGTAAATTTTTGGGTAAGCCTGTAATCACATCGCCATTACGCGGCGTGTCAGGATAATTGGCGGCGGCCATCACCACGCCTAATGCGGTTCGCCGGTCCCAGTCTGCTTCCACCTCGTTCAGCGTGCCATCGGCTCCGTGCTCTGCCAGCGTGACCAGGTCACTTTTGAGCCGCAGCATGATGGGTTGTGTTTCCGGATCACCCATGCGGCAATTGAATTCCAGAGTTTTCAGATTGCCTGCTTTATCTATCATGAGTCCGGCATACAGAAAACCGGTGTAAGGCATGCCTTCCTTAGCCATGCCGGCTACAGTAGGCTTGATGATTTCGCGCATGACCTTGGCGTGGATTTCAGGCGTAACCACGGGTGCCGGCGAATAAGCTCCCATACCGCCAGTGTTGGGGCCCTGGTCGCCATCCAGCAGGCGCTTGTGATCCTGGCTGGTGGCCAGCGGCAGAATATTCTTACCATCGACCATGACGATGAAGCTGGCTTCCTCGCCCTGTAAAAACTCTTCAATGACGACACGCGCACCAGCGTCGCCGAGCTTATTGTCAGACAGCATGGAATCAATCGCAGCGTGCGCTTCTGCGGCATCCATGGCAACCACCACACCCTTGCCGGCGGCGAGGCCGTCAGCCTTGATGACGATAGGTGCCCCTTGCTGGCGCACATACTCATGCGCGGCGGCGGCATCGGTAAACGTTGCATAGGCAGCGGTAGGGATACCATGCCGTATCATGAAAGCCTTGGCGAAATCCTTAGAGCTTTCCAGTTGGGCTGCGTCTTTGTAAGGGCCAAAAATCTTGAGCCTTGCGGCGCGAAAGGCATCGACCACACCCTGCGATAGCGGGGCTTCCGGGCCGACTACGGTCAGTGTAATCTGCTCAGATTGAGCAAACGCGACGAGCTCGGCAACGCTGCTGATTGGCACATTTACCATGCCTGGATCAAGTGCCGTACCCGCATTGCCCGGCGCTACGTAGACGCGGCTGACTCTGGGGCTTTGCGCCATTTTCCACGCCAATGCGTGTTCGCGACCGCCGCCACCAATAACAAGAGCCTTCATAGTTGTCCCATTAGTGCCTAAAGTGGCGTATGCCAGTCAATATCATCGCAATGCCGTGCTCATCCGCTGCCGCAACGACTTCATCGTCACGAATACTGCCGCCGGGTTGAATGACGCAACTGGCGCCAGCTTCGGCCAGCACATCGATGCCGTCACGGAACGGGAAGAACGCGTCTGAAGCTACCGCAGCACCTGTAAGCGCCAGTCCGGCATTCTGCGCTTTGATGGCGGCAATGCGCGTGCTGTCGACGCGGCTCATCTGGCCGGCACCTACGCCTAGCGTCATGCCATTGGCACAGAAGACGATGGCGTTTGACTTGACAAATTTTGCCACGCGCCAGGCGAATACAAGGTCTTTCAGCTGCTGCTGCGTGGGCTGCGTTTTCGTGACGATCTTGCACTGGTCCACAGTCACATTCAGCGCATCTGGAGTTTGTAGCAGCAAGCCACCGCCCACGCGCTTGTATTCCAGGGTATTGAGACCGTTACTTCCGTTGGCATGCAGCGGCACGGTCAGAACCCGCACATTGGCTTTGGCAGCAAATAACTGTCTGGCGGATTCAGATACCGCGGGCGCGATGACAACTTCAACAAACTGCTTGATAACGGCTTCTGCGGTAGCTGCGTCAATTTCGCGGTTAAAGGCGATGATGCCGCCGAAAGCCGAGGTTGGGTCGGTACTGAAGGCTTTTTGATAGGTTTCAAGCAGCGTTGCACCTACCGCCACGCCACACGGGTTGGCGTGCTTGACGATGACGCAGGCCGGGGTATCAAACGTCTTGACACATTCCCAGGCAGCATCGGCATCGCCGATGTTGTTGTAGGAAAGTTCTTTGCCCTGCAACTGGCTGAAGCTGGCGAGTGCACCAGCAGGAACGGACGCATCGCGGTAAAAGGCAGCATTTTGATGCGGATTTTCGCCGTAGCGCAAATCCATTACCTTGCTGACTTGCGTGGTGTAGCGCTCAGGGAAGGCCTGTTTCTCGCCCTGGACATTGATGGCAGTCAGGTAGTTGCTGATGGCACCATCATATTCTGCTGTGTGCGAGAAAGCTTTTTTCGCCAGCATCAAGCGTGTTTCGGCGCCTATGGCACCGCTGCTGGACTGCATTTCGCGCGTGACAAGTGCGTAATCCGCGGGGTCGGTCACTATGGCCACGTGGTCATAATTCTTGGCGGCAGCGCGCACCATGGTCGGTCCGCCGATATCAATATTTTCAATGGCATCCGCCAGGCTGCAATCCGCCTTGGCAATGGTTTCGCGGAATGGGTACAGATTTACCACCACCATATCAATCGGCGGGATACCAGCCTGCTGCATTGCCGTCACGTGCTCAGGCAAATCGCGGCGGCCGAGAATGCCGCCATGCACCTTGGGATGCAGCGTTTTAACGCGGCCATCCAGCATTTCCGGAAAGCCGGTGTAATCGCTGACTTCGGTCGCGGCTATATTGTGCCCGCGTAAAAGTTTTGCCGTTCCGCCGGTGGAAAGGATTTCCACGCCAAAACTATTCAGGGTCCTGGCAAATTCCAGTATGCCCTGTTTGTCGGAAACGCTAATGAGTGCTCTTTTGATAACAGCCATGATGAAGACTTAAGATAAGGAAAAATTATTGAAGGTTGTGCTGCTGGAGTTTCTTGCGCAGCGTATTACGATTCAGGCCGAGGATTTCAGCGGCTTTGCTCTGATTGCCGCACGCGCGGTTCAGCACGTATTCGAGCATGGGTTTTTCCACGCACTGCAGCACCATATTGTAGACGGCATGGGGCGGCTCGCCGTCCAGATCCTTGAAGTATTCATCCAGTGCGCTACGCACACAAGCCGCCAGATCATTGTCCATTATGTGGTCCATTTTAATACCCTCAGGCAGCCAATGCTTCTTTTAATTTTTCTGGTAATTCGTCTGCGTATTGCAAGCGGCTGTTTTGCTGCTGTAACTGGGCAAAGAATTCATTAATGGCGTCGAGTTGCGCTTCTATGGTTTGTAACTGGTTCATGTTGTGGCGGAAATTTGCTGAACCGACCAAGCCCTTGGTGTACCAGGAAATATGCTTGCGCGCCACGCGCATACCCGTGAGCTCACCGTAAAACGCATAAAGATCATTCAGGTGTTCCAGCATTACGCTGTGAATCTCCGAGACTTCAGGCAGCTGCATATGCCTGCCGGTGCTGAGGAAATGCTCGATCTCGCGGAATATCCACGGGCGGCCTTGAGCGGCGCGGCCTATCATGACGGCATCAGCACCAGTTTTTTCCAACACAAACTTGGCTTTCTCCGATGTGGTAATGTCGCCATTGGCAATCAGCGGAATGCCTATGGCCTGTTTCACCGCAGCAATCGTGTCGTATTCGGCATCGCCGGTGTAGGCGCAGGCGCGTGTACGGCCATGCATGGCCAGCGCCTGTACGCCGATATCCTCGGCCATTTTGGCTACCGCAATCGCATTGCGGTTCTGCTTGTCCCAGCCCGTGCGAATTTTCAGCGTCACCGGCACGTTGACTGCATTGACGACTGCTCGCAAAATTTGCGCAACTAGCGGCTCATCTTTCAGCAGCGCGGAGCCCGCCATCACATTGCAAATTTTCTTGGCTGGGCAGCCCATGTTGATATCAATGATCTGCGCCCCGTTATCAACATTGTATCTGGCCGCTTCCGCCATCATTTTTGGGTCGGCTCCGGCAATCTGTACCGAGATCGGGTTTACTTCACCCTCATGGTTGGCTCGGCGCAAGGTCTTGGCGCTGCCGTAAAGCAGCGAGTTGGAGGTTACCATCTCGGAAACCGCCATGCCCGCACCCAGTCTTTTACACAACTGGCGGAAAGGCCGGTCTGTCACGCCTGCCATAGGCGCAACGATCAGGTTGTTCTTTAATTTATATGGGCCAATTTGCACGTGGGGTTGTACGCCGTTGTATAGCTGCGGAAAAGTTGCCTATTTTATATGCAATCAGCAGCCGGGGAAAGCAACAAGATGACCTGGAAATCCTAAAACCAGCAGAAAATTAAGGATATCGGATTTTAGTGGTCGATTCGATTCAAATATCATAGATGCATCTGGGATGGCGCTCGCCGCCTTCAGCCAGTTGTGCAGCGTCTGCGTACTCACCGCCAGCTGTCTTGCAACTTCCGCCTGGCGTTGCCCGGCTCTCCCATCTTTTGGCTATGAATTTGTCAGCTGGAGTAGCCATAGCTGGGAGGTTACAGTTTTATACCTAACAATACATTGCTGAAACATGTTCATTCAACTTGGTGTGCTGAATTATTCAGATGTCCAAATTTAACGACGAAGTCTGATTGTCCTTTCCTGCATAACAATAATAATCAACATATAAAACAATTTGTTATGCATGTGGCACGAATCATGCTGCATATTAGGTTGCAATACTGTATGGGTGGTTTTAATTGGCAAATTAAGAAATGCTTAATTGATCGGGAAGGGTAAGTTGAGGAGTTGATTATGAAAAAAATACATTTTGCATTGATTGCGGTAGCTTTGGGTATTGGTGCTACAACTAGCGCTTATGCCCATGACTCTGTAGGCTTTAGCCTTAACATTGGCGCGCCTGCCTATTACTACGATCCGCCCGTGTACTATGCACCCGCGCCTGTGTATTACACGAGACCTCCGGTATATGTACGTGCTGCCCCTGTCTACTACGAGCCATATGGACCGCAGGCCTATTATGGCTATGATAATAGAAGGTTCCGCCATGGCCATCACGGTTGGGGCAAGCATCACGGACATGACGAACATGACGGCGATGATGGCGATGATTGATAGTCAGTGTTCCTGATGATCAGTTTGTCACGCTGAGGGGCTGTAAAGACGCAGTGCGCGTCGTCTTGTCGCAGTTGGGAGACAGAAAAATTTCATTAAATCTATATACATAGATGGTTTTATTACTAGGCCGTCTCTTAATGGAGACGGCTGCCTTGTATGGGCTAATCCGCTTTGGGTTGATGAGAGGTTTTTCTGCAGCATGGGTCGCTACTTGACGATTAAATTATTTAAGGGATGCAATCCATTTCGTGCTCTGGGTATAGCCAATAAAAAGCCTGGCTCCGAATAAGAGCCAGGTTTAGATTAAACTTTCTTCAAAAAACAGGTTTTGAGTACCAGGCCCTTGACTTTGTCGGCATTGCATTCAATTTCTTCTTCGTCCTCAGTGAGGCGGATCCCCTTTATTACCGTTCCTCTTTTTAGGGTAATGGAGGTACCTTTTACCTTTAAATCCTTGATGACTTGCACAGAATCCCCTGCATTGAGCGTGGTTCCGTTGCTGTCTTTTACGGTGATATCCATGTTTAACCCTTTAAATATTACGTTGTGTAGAGCGCTCTATTATAGATATTCAGAGGTGGCCCCGTAAAACTGGACAGCTGTTTAAGTGGAAGCCTTGCCTAACCCGAGTCATCGTAAGATGGCGGAAACAAGAGGAGCAAGGCCATGA
>CAJDUO010000032.1_pt1 | contig 19126 bp, 19 predicted proteins | sample 7391151 | NCBI WGS metagenome assembly CAJDUO01 (sample SAMEA7055682, study PRJEB34461) | soil metagenome | biome: terrestrial ecosystem; feature: Peninsula; material: soil | place: Antarctica | collected 2016
GAAACCTGCTGCCGTACCCCAAGGCAGCTTAGGCAGAATCGCAAGGCGCTTCACTTAAAACATGAAACATTCTGTCCAACTATACGGGTCCACCTCTGTAGACTCTTACTGAAAATTAATATAATCGCACAAAAAAACTACTACTGACCTAAATAGACTATTTAATGTAAGGGTGCAGTGGGGGGTATCTTGTGATGCTTTGTTTGCTTACGCTGGCAAATGCATAACGATTTTTACATTTCGCTAATTGAAATCAAGACACGGCAATCAATGCTGAACGTGCTGATCAGTTACCGCGATGGAAAGAGCTAAAATTAAAAATTGCACAACTCCAACGGAAAGTCATGGATTGCGAATCTGCAGAATCGCTACAGTTCCATTTTTTTTACAAAACCATTTGCGTGAGCAGATTTGCGCAATGGTCGCTGCAGGGCATGAGGTAACACTAGTATCGAGCAGTGGTCCGGAAGTGTCATTGCTAACCGCAATTCCCGGCATTCGTTTCCATCGCATTGAAATCCCACGGAAAATATCGCCAATACGCGATTTGTTAGCGCTTTGGGCATTGTTTAATCTATTCCGTCGCGAACGCTATGACATCGTGCATTCGACAACACCTAAAGCGGGAATGTTAACTGCAATGGCAGCCTATCTGGCGAGTGTGCCGGTCAGGCTGCATACCTTTACCGGGCAGCCATGGATGGAAATGCGTGGCATACTGCGCTATCTAGCAAAAGCAGGGGATCGAGTGACGGCCTCTCTCAATACGCAATGTTATGCGGATAGCTTTTCCCAGCGCGAATTTATTATTGCGGAGCAGATTGCCTCCCCCCAGCAGATCCGAGTCCTCGGTGGGGGATCTCTTGCCGGCGTCGATTTGCAACGCTTCAATCCTGATGCATGGGTATCGCGCAAGGATTCCATTCTGGCCGAACTCGGCATTAACCCTGGCACCAAGGTAATCACCTTTATCGGGCGCTTGACGAAAGATAAAGGCATTGATGAACTTGTCATGGCTTTTGAATTATTGCGTGATGGTCTCATGGAATGGGTTTTGTTGCTGATTGGCCCGCAGGATACCGACTGGGATACACTGTCCACAGTTGTCCGTCATACCATCAAGAACGATTCTGATATCCGTTGCGTCGGCTACAGCAACGAACCTGAACGTTATTTGGCAATAACAGATATATTTTGTCTGCCGAGCTATCGAGAAGGCTTTGGCAATGTGGTGATCGAAGCAGCAGCAATGGGGGTTGCCACGGTCGGGACGGATATTGTGGGGCTCAGAGATGCAATTGTTGACCAGGAAACGGGACTGCTCGTTCCATCAAAAGATTATGTGGCACTTGCGAGCGTCCTTGCAACATTGATAGCTGACGAAAAACAAAGGGCAGCAATGGGCGAAAGAGCGCGAGCCAGGGCGGTTTCACTTTTTAACGCACAGAAGGTCAATGCGGCCGTAGTGGGAGAGTATCAGCGGATATGGAAATACACAGTCAGACCAGCCAGCGCGAATGGCTAATAACTATTGGCCAGTAGACAATGAGTAATCGGGATTGATTAAAAGTCTGAGTAACTGAGAGGCGATGTGAAGTGGCCAGAATATTAATTACGGGCGCGAATGGCTTTGTCGGTAAGGCGTTATGCAAGGCCTTGCAACCCGACTATAGCATTCGCAAGGCAATGCGTAATGCTGAAACAGGAACAGGTAAAAGCCATCAGGATAGCTCCCCGAATATTGAGACAGTTTTTGTTGGGGACATAAAACCGGAGACCTGTTGGTCAGCCGCATTGGCAGATGTGGATGTGGTTATTCATCTAGCTGCTCGGGTTCATGTGATGCATGACCACGTCGCCGATCCTTTAGCAGAGTTCCAAAAAGTGAATTTGCACGGAACCGTCAATCTAGCAACGCAGGCGGCTAGTGCTGGGGTTAAGCGTTTTGTGTATGTAAGCTCAATCAAGGTAAATGGCGAGCACACACCATCTGGTCGAGCATTTAAGGAATCAGATAGCGTGCAGCCGCAAGACCCCTATGCGATCTCCAAGTGGGAGGCAGAGCAAGAGTTACAGACGATTGCCCGGAACGCCGGTATAGAGGTGGTGATTGTGCGCCCACCTTTGGTTTACGGCCCCGGTGTAAAAGCCAATTTCGCCAGGCTGTTAAATCTGGTGGATCGCGGTATTCCCCTGCCATTGGGCAGTGTCCGCAACTCGCGCAGCCTGGTTTATGTGGGCAATCTGGCCGATGCGTTGATTGCTTGCGCGGTGCACCCTGCGGCGGCAGGGCAGACCTACCTGGTGAGCGATAGCGAGGATGTTTCGACGCCGCAATTGATTCGTGCCGTGACGACTGCGCTAAATCGGACCTGCAGGGTATTCCCTGTGCCGATAGCCCTTATGCGCGGTACAGCAAAACTCATTGGCAAATCTGCCGCAGTTGATAGACTCACCCAGTCGCTTGTTATTGATAGCGCGAAAATTCGCAATCAACTTGGCTGGCAGCCGCCTTACTCGATGGCGCAAGGTTTGCAGGCTACCGCTGAGTGGTATCGCCAGTCAGTAAAACCTGGGCAAGCCTGATAATGCAATATTTAGTAGTCGCATTTATTAGCACTTTCTTGGCGCTCCTTTTGTTGCTAAGGACACGTTTGGTCAGTATTGCGCTGGATCAGCCCAATCAGCGTTCATTGCATAGCAAAGTTACTCCTCGCACGGGTGGCTTAGCCATTATGGCGGGCGTGTTGATTGCCTGGTGCTTAATGCTGCAAGCATGGATATGGATAGCGTTGCTGTTGTTTTTAGTGGCGGTTTCGTTAGTTGATGATATGCGTGGACTATCGGTGCGCTGGCGTTTATTGGCACAACTACTGGCCTGCGCGGTGTTTGTTTGGGTGGGTCTGCCTAATCTTGCCTGGTGGGCGCTGGTTTTATTGGTTCTGGCAATGACCTGGATGGTGAATCTCTATAATTTCATGGATGGTTCGGACGGACTGGCAGGTGGCATGGCGTTGTATGGTTTTGGTTCTTATGCGCTGGCAGCTTATTTTGCCCATGATATGCAACTTGCGCTGATGAGTGGTGCTATTGCCTCAGCTGCATTGGCTTTTTTGCTTTTCAATTTTCATCCTGCGCGTATTTTTATGGGGGATGCAGGTTCAGTCCCTCTGGGTTTTCTGGCGGGCTCAATTGGTCTGTATGGCTGGCAGCACGGCAACTGGCCGCTATGGTTCCCCGTACTGGTGTTTTCACCATTTATTGTTGATGCAACGGTAACCTTGCTCAAGCGCCTGTTGCGTGGCGAAAAGATCTGGCAAGCGCATCGCAGCCATTACTACCAGCGCTTGGTGCAGTTGGGCTGGGGGCACCGTAAAACGGCCATTGCCGAATATGTGCTGATGCTGGCTGCGGGCGTCTCAGCGGTTATTCTGGTGACGCAATCGAAGCTTGTGGTTTTGTTTACTCTGGCACTCTGGATTCTGGTGTATGCGGCGATCATGTGGCTGATTGATCGCCTTTGGGCTGCACACATCCGCAACTAGCCGCTGATTTTCTGTAAAATGCCCTGAACACATATAGGGAAGTCTGGCCGCATGGCGATTAATACATCAAAAATAAACCAGCCTCAACGCGAATCCATCTTTGTTCAGTCTCTAAGGCTGATTCCGCGTGGGCGTGCCTTGCTGGCATTTACGCATGATGTGCTGGCGGCGGCACTGGCTTGGGGTTTTGCCTATCAGTTGCGCTTCAACCTGGATATTCCGCATGAGTTTGTCCTTGGCATGTGGCAGACATTGCTTTGGGTAGTACCGCTGCAGGCAATCGTCTTTATCATTTTTGGTCTTTACCGCGGCGTATGGCGTTTTGCCAGCATCCCTGATTTGCATCGCATCTTACGGGCAATAGCCGCTGCTACACTAATAGTGATTGCATTGCTGGTGATGTTGCGCCTGTCTACGCCAGTGCCACGCTCAGTTCTGCTGCTTGACCCCATACTGTTGCTCATGATAATGGGAGGCAGTCGTTTTGCCTACCGCGCCTGGAAGGAGCATAGGCTGTATGGTCTTACCCATATGCGCGGCGAACCGGTGCTGGTATTGGGCGCGGGAGAAGCCGCCATCGCGTTGTTGAAAGATTTGGCGCGTAGTGAGGAATGGCGCGTGATTGGCTTGTTGGATGACGACCACGAGTTGCATGGCCGGCAAATTTATGGGGTCAAGGTATTGGGGGATGTAGAACAGCTTCCGGAGCTAGCTTCTTCCATGGGGGTCAGCAACGTGATCGTAGCCATGCCTTCTGCTGCGCATCAGGCTCGCCGCCGTGCAGTTGATATAGCAAATCAAAACGGTTTTACCGTACTGACGGTTCCAGCTTTCGATGACCTGATGAGCGGCAAGGTCAGCATTTCTCAAATCAGGCTTGTGGAAGTAGAAGATTTGCTGGGCCGGGAACCGGTGAGGCTGGATGATAACGGTTTGCATGGCCTGCTGGAAGCGCGTGTGGTGCTGGTGAGCGGGGCAGGGGGGTCCATAGGCTCCGAGCTTTGCCGTCAGATCGCCAAATATCAGCCCAGCCTGCTAGTGTGCCTGGAACTCTCGGAATACGCGTTGTATAAGCTGGAGCAGGAATTCTCCGCATATTCTCCACAAACACAGATTGCTTATGTGATAGGCGATGTGAAAAATGAAAAACGCCTGAAATCTGTGCTGCAGCGCTATCGTCCGACGATGGTGTTTCATGCGGCGGCTTATAAGCATGTGCCGCTGATGGAAAAGGAAAATGTTGCTGAAGCCCTGTCTAACAACGTTGTCGGTACTTATACGCTAGCCAAGGCATGCAAGGAGGCTGGGGTGGAGAAATTCGTGCTGGTGTCCACGGATAAGGCCGTGAATCCTACCAATGTGATGGGGGCCAGCAAGCGCCTGGCAGAAATGGTATGTCAGGGTTTGCAGGAGAGCGCAGGCACACGATTTGTCATCGTGCGTTTTGGTAATGTGCTGGGCAGCAGCGGCAGTGTCATTCCGAAATTTCGCGAACAGATTGCGCAAGGGGGCCCGGTTACCGTTACCCACCCGGATATCACGCGTTATTTCATGTCTATCCCTGAAGCAGCCCAGTTGGTGATGCAGGCGGGCTTGATGGGTACGGGCGCGGAGATTTTTGTGCTGGATATGGGTGAACCTGTGCGTATTGCTGATCTGGCGCAAGACATGATCAGGCTATCAGGACTGCAGCAAGATGAAATTGAAATAGAATTTACCGGTTTAAGGCCTGGTGAAAAACTCTACGAAGAGCTGTTGGCTGACGACGAGTCAACGCTTCCAACACCGCATGCTAAATTACGCATCGCAGTGGCAAGAACAGCTGATAAGACCTGGGTGAAAGCCCTGCTCAAATGGATCGAGGCATCTTCTACTCAGGATGAAGTAGTTGTGAAAGAAGAGCTCAAAATGTGGGTAGAAGAATATACTGGTGATATAAATGCGGATAAATTAGAAAAACCCTCACCGCTCGCCCCAAGATCGTCCACCATACATTGATATAAAAGGTTCAAGAAATTGAATAAAGTTACTAAAGCCGTTTTCCCCGTCGCAGGCCTGGGCACACGCTTTTTACCTGCAACCAAGGCCAGTCCCAAGGAAATGCTGCCGATTGTTGATAAGCCACTGATCCAGTTTGCGGCTGAAGAGGCGATCGCGGCAGGTGCCACGGAGCTCATTTTTGTTATCGGGCGCAACAAACGCTCGATTCCGGATCATTTTGACAAGTCCTACGAGCTTGAAGCCGAGCTGGAGGCGCGTGGCAAATCGGAGATGTTGGAAGTCCTGCGTGGCATTTTGCCTAAAGGGGTTTCTTGTATTTATATCCGCCAGTCAGAAGCGCTTGGTCTTGGCCATGCAGTGTTGTGCGCCAAGCCGGTAGTTGGCAATCAGCCGTTTTCTGTGATTCTTGCCGATGATTTGATTGATGCAGAGTCGCCCGTACTCAAGCAGATGGTTGAGCTGTATGAACAGCAAGGCAGTTCTATTTTAGGCGTAGAAGATGTATCGCCATCCGAAACGGCCAGCTACGGAATTGTTGATGCAGAGACAATCGCGCCTAACGTGTTGCAGCTTAAAGGCATAGTTGAAAAGCCTCAGCCGGAAGATGCACCATCCAATCTGGCGGTTGTTGGACGCTATATTTTGACCCCCGGAATTTTTGATTGCCTGGAAAACATTAAGCCGGGAAAGGGCGGAGAAATTCAGCTGACAGATGGCATTGCCGCATTGCTGCAATATGAAAAAGTCCTGGCTTACCGTTTCAAAGGCAAACGTTATGATTGCGGTAGCAAATTAGGGTATGTAAAGGCAAATCTCGAATACGCCATGCGCCATCCGGAAATAGGGGCTGAGTTTTTGGCTTATCTTCGTACCATCCAGCCCGCCTAGCCAGATGAGCGTTATCAATGCTGAAAATCCCAAGCAACTTCTTGAACAGTCAGAGCTGATTCACAGCGCACAAGCAGTTGAAGCAGCCATAGCGCGTTTGGCGCGCCAGATTGGCGAGAGTGTTGGCAACAGCAACCCTATGGTGATGTGTGTCATGGGTGGTGCGGTAGTGTTTTCAGGCCAGTTATTGCCAAAACTCGATTTTCCGCTGGCGTTTGATTATGTGCAGGTCAGTCGTTATCACAATCAAACTGCAGGCCAGCACCTGGTATGGAAAGTCGAGCCGAGAGACAACGTGCGTGGCCGTACGGTGCTGTTGCTGGATGATATTCTGGATGAAGGCCATACCTTAGCTGCCATCAAGGAAAAATGCTTGAATCAAGGTGCGGCACGTGTGGTGATTGCGGTACTGGTCGAAAAGGAGCTTGGTCGCGCCAAGCCCATTACTGCCGATTTTGTAGGTCTTACCGTGCCTGACCGTTATGTATTTGGTTGTGGTATGGATGTATATGGTTGGTGGCGTAACCTGCCGGCCATTTATGCGCTAACCGCGCAACCCTAAGCCGACCTGAGCAGTTGTACTGGGCTAATCTCCAGGGCGGCAGTGTCTGCGGCTAGCAAGATTTGCTCATCCTGTACCGTGCAGCTCAAGTGCATGCCGCGCGTAGCCGCCAATGCTGCCATGGCTTGTGTACTTTCAGCTGTCAGGTTAATGACTGTCAAATTGTGTAATCGCTCAAGCTTACCGCGATGCTGGTTCCACCATATATCAGCCGTACGTCCGCCATAGACCAAAATGACAACCTGTTTCGCTCGTCCGCAGGCTTTGCGAATATCCCGTTCATCTGGCAAGCCAACGTCTATCCATAACTCAATTGCACCGGTCATATCCTTGAGCCAGAGATCAGCTTCATCGTCAGTGCTCAACCCTTTGCCAAAGGACAGAAACTCGTCGGCATAAAGCGCAAATGCCAGCAAACGCACCATCATGCGTTCATCGGTTTCAGAAGGGTGTTTAGCGACGGTGAGGCTGTGCTGCTGATAGTAATTGCGATCCATATTCGCAATTTGCAGGTCAACCTTATAGATAGTGGACTTGAGCGCCATGATTAAGCCTGGCTAGTAATGTCAGGGCTGGCGGGCCGGGCTGTGATGATGATACAGGTTCCCGCGCACTCGACTTTTTGTCCCGCACGGATCTTCGCCGTCTTGCGGCTTTCAGACTGACCATCTACTTTAACCAGGCCTTCAGCCACCATACTCTTGCCGCGGCCGCCACTATCTGCCAAGCCAGTTAGTTTGAGCAGATTGCAGAGTTCAACATATTCGCCACGGAGATTAAAGTTTATTGTTTGCATGGTGAGGTATCTAACTGGTTACTGAGCCCAGTATTATCGCATGCAAATAAAAAGCACTGAATCTAAAGCTTTATTTTTCTGGCGCTTAAGCTATTTTTTGCTAAAAACCCTGCTATTGAATCAAAATTGATCAGGTAGAAGGGTTTGGTTAAGCTGTGCCAACATATTGATTTAAGACCAATTAATTGACGTTAGCCATTACGGGCATCGTTTTTGGCTCCAGCCCCGATGCCCCAATTGAGTTGATGGCTGTTAATATTTAAATAACGCCTTGGGCAAGCATGGCATCAGCCACTCTTACAAAACCTGCCACATTGGCGCCGTCCACATAGCTCACTGTGCCGTCTTTGCGCTGGCCATAGGTGATGCAGGCGCTATGGATGTCTTTCATAATATCCAGCAGGCGAGCATCAACCTCTTCACGTGTCCATGAAAGACGCATTGCATTCTGGCTTATTTCGAGACCAGAGGTAGCGACACCGCCAGCATTGGATGCCTTTCCAGGCGCATAAAGCACACCATTTTTCTCAAATATCTTCACAGCTTCGGCGGTTGATGGCATGTTGGCGCCTTCTGCAACACAAATTACGCCATTGGCGACTAGGCGCTCCGCATCGGCTTGTTGCAGTTCATTCTGCGTGGCGCAGGGCAAGGCTATATCTACAGGTACATGCCAAGGATTGGTGCTGGCTTCAAAGCGGGCGCCAACCTGCTCGGCGTAGTCGCTTACGCGACTGTAATTGTTTTTTACCTGCATCAGGATGGCAAGTTTCTCTGGTGAGAACCCATCTTCATCAATCACCGTGCCGCCTGAGTCGGAGACGGTCAGAACTTTTGCACCCAATGCCATGGCCTTTTCGATGGCGTACTGTGCAACATTGCCTGAACCGGAAACTGACACTTTCAACCCGGCCATGGTGCGACCGGTATGGCGTAGCATTTCCTCTGCAAAGTAAACCGTGCCGTAACCGGTGGCTTCCGGGCGGATAAGTGAGCCGCCGTAGCTTAAGCCTTTACCTGTGAAAACACAGTCTGAACGATTAGTCAGTTTTTTTAACATCCCAGCCATAAAGCCTATTTCGCGAGCACCTACACCGATATCGCCAGCCGGCACATCGGTGTCCGAGCCAACATGACGAAACAACTCGCTGACAAATGCTTGGCAGAATCGCATGACTTCGCCATGGCTTCTACCTTTGGAATCAAAGTCAGAACCGCCTTTGCCACCGCCCATGGGTAGCGTGGTGAGAGCATTTTTGAACGTCTGTTCAAAAGCCAGAAATTTGAGAATGGATAAATTGACAGATGGATGAAAGCGCAAGCCACCCTTGAAAGGGCCAATGGCCGAGTTGTGTTGGATACGGTAGCCACGGTTAACCTGCACTTCACCTCTATCGTCTACCCAGGAAACACGGAACAGAATCGCGCGTTCTGGCTCTACCAGTCTATCCAGCACGCCATGCTCCGCATAGCGCGGGTTCTTCTCGATCCATGGCCATAGGCTTTCTACAACCTCGGTGACTGCCTGCAGAAATTCTGGTTGCCCCGGGTTTTGTTTTTCAATAACGGCAAGAAACTCGTGTGACGACTGATATTTCATGTTCTACTTTCCTCTGGCTTATTAAGCTTAATCCCAAAAATAGGTGTATTTTCTCTTATTAGCTAGCAGTTTGCATCTAAATTGATAGAGAGTGTGTCAATTTTGAACATTTGAAGTGGGCTAGATTTCTAGCGACACAGGCATGCAATCGATCCAGTTTCAGGATGTGTTTGAGGCAAGCAAGCAGCATCTCCACCATCTTCAATATTCTTCAGCGATTACTGGTAGCCAAATCGCCATTGACAAGAGCATAACCCACTGCAAGTGCAGCAAGTATTCATGTGCTGTCTTTTTGTTCCCAAAGCCTAAGCAAGCAGTCTTCACATCAGTTTGAACTCAATCGGCACAATGACGGAAAAGGCCTTATGTGTTAGTGCATCCGGCAATGCATAATGCGCACACGCCTGCTTTACCATTTCGACTGCTTGTTCATCCAGCACATTGTGACCGCTGGAATTCTTAACCGAGACCTGACAGGCAACTCCACTATGCGTATACCTGACTTGCACCTTCACCATCCCCTCCCAGTCGCGCTGTAATGCCAGCAAAGGGTAACCGCCGGATTGTGAGGCTATTTTCCATAGCCCTTGGCTATATGCGGCAAGCACCGCACGATCTACCAAATCTTCTCCATTGTTGCTCTCGGAAGTTATTTTATCCTGCTCTGAAGAAGGCTCGGCAACTGGTATAGATTGCTTCGGTGGCGCCTCTGCTGGTTTGCTGGCCATGGGAAGCTTGCTTCCAGGGGCCAGCAGTGGCACATCAGGAACGACGTAATCATTGAGACGAGCTTTTTCTGTATCTGCTTTTTCGGCCAGTAATGGCAGGGCTACTCCAGCATTGAGAGCTTTTTTGGATATAGGAGTTGGCAACTTATGTTGCGGACGTGGCACTGGTGTCTTACGCGGTACAGGCCTTGATTTCGGTTTGGTTTGAGCGGATGTCTGAGGTGAAGGTAGTAGTTTAGTAGGCGGGGGCAGTGGTTTAGCCGGTGGAGGCGGCTCCTCGATTTTGGGTGCAATCAGCTCACCCTGCACGATTAACGGCTTGATGGATACCTCTTGCATGTGAGGCCAAACGGAGAGCGCCACTAACACATGTATTGCAAGAGATAGCAGCAGGGCTGCCAGCACTTGTTGGGTACTCGAGAGCATCACAACCTAACCTGATCCGGTTTGATCATTTGGTGTGTGAATTTTAGTGTGTCGGCTTGGGCTGATCCGGTAGCATAACGAAGGCGAACTTGGTAATACCAGCCCGCTGTATCTGTGCCATGACCCTGGCGACATAGCCGTACTGCACCTTTTCGTCCGCAAGAATTTCCACGCTAAGCTCGCCATCGGCGCGCAGATGCCGCAACTCGTTTTCCAAATTTGCGGTTATGAGGCGCTGATCCAAATACAGCTTCCCATCTTCGGTGATGCTGACACGCACGCTGTTAATATTATTAACAACACCAGTGGGAGCGGCCTTGGGTAGTTTGACTGAAACTGCATTCATCAGTAGCGGTGCGGTGACGATAAATACCGTCAACAATACCAGCATCACGTCTACCAGCGGCGTAACGTTGATGTCGCTCATCATGCCTTCATTGTCGTTTGAGATGATGGCCATTTCAACTATTTCCCAGCCCGGATTTGATAACCAGATGCAGAAAGCGATCAGCAAAATGATCCATGGCTGAGACCGAAAGTCTGACCTTACGCAGAAAGTAGTTGTAGGCCAGCACAGCAGGGATTGCCGCCGCGATTCCCATGGCAGTTGCGATCAACGCTTCGCCGATAGGGCCCGCCACGACATCGAGGCCTGCCGAGCCTGAAGCTGAAATACTCTTGAGTGCATGCATGATGCCCCAAACGGTGCCAAACAGGCCGATGAAAGGCGAGGTCGAGCCGATGCTGGCGAGTACAGCCAGTCCATTTTCAATCCGTGATTGCTCCAGATGTATCTGTTGCCGTAATGCATGATGCAGCATTTCGCGGCGATCCTTGTTATCGAGTATGGTGGGGTGGCTATGCTCCAGTGATTGCAGCTCGTCCATGCCTGCGGAGCAGGTATGTGCCAAAGTTCCAGAAGAGGTCGTCAGCAGAGGCTGTAATTCCTGAACATGGCCTGCCTTGATAAAGGCTGCCAGAAAAATACGATTGCTGCGTGCGTTCTGCCAGAATTTGTAGGTTTTGAGGGTTATGATGGTCCAGGTAAGCACAGAAAGCAGAGCGAGTAACCACAGCACGATATTGACGATATTTGGGATTGCATCCATACCATGGATCCTAGGAGGTAATCGGTTTAAATGTATAAACGGACATCAGAATTGATAGCTGGCGTTGATGCCGATCAGCCAGTTGCGAGTGGCGCCGGCCTCATAGTATCGGCCATTGTTGTCATTGATCCTGACCGAACTGACATAGCTGCGGTCTAGAATATTCTCGATACGCACAAACTCGGCGATACGCCATTTGCTTATGGCTTGGGCAAAGCCGCCACGCCAGCTGACGATGGCATACCCGGGTGCGTTTTCGCTATTTTTGTCAGATACATAGACTTTGTCGACTGCATGCGTCTCAAGCGCGGTTGTGAAGCCGGTTGGCGTATGCTTCCAGCTGATTTCTGCATAAGCGGTCTGGCGATAGGTACCGGGAATGGCCTTTCCGCTTGGCACCCACGACCCTGATTTTGTCGTACAAGCAGACGAGCTGGATGCTATGGCGCCAGAGCAGAATGGGTCGCTGTATGACGCATCCAGGTAGGCATAGGAGGCATAGCCGGCAAAACCGCTGCCGAAATTGGAATCTATCGAGAGTTCTACTCCGTTGCGTTTGGTACCACCTGCGTTTTGGTAGGTTGATCGACCGGACACACTGTTGGCTACAACAATTTCATTGTTTGTGTCGGTTTTGAATATGGCGATGTTCGCGCGTGTGTTCACCCCGAGGAAAGCCTTGGCGCCGATTTCATAATTGTTGCTGGTGGCGGGTTTCAGGTTGAAGTTGAATGTGCCGTTTGACGGGCCGTAAGCCATTTCAATAAGGGTCGGTGTTTCGAATCCTTTGCCAGCATTGGCGTAGAGATTGATCGTGGGCGTGAGTTTGAATACGACACCCGCTACCGGCGTGGTTTTCGTGAAACTGATGCTACCGCCGTCATTGCCGTTGGAAAGATAGTGGTCTTCGGATTTGACATGCACGTTGCTATGACGAATGCCTGCGACCAGATTCCAGCGGGACAGCGGAGACCATTCGGCCTGAGCATATTGATCAAAATCCCAGGCCGTGTTGTTTTCATCTCGGCGCAGGGCTCCTTTGATGCCACAGATTACGCCTATCCCACAGATGAGGTTAGGGCCAGGCTGAGCGACGAAATTATCGTATCCAGTGCGATGATCGTCCATCGTATCGAAATTTGTACCCAACGAAAAACTGTAGGGACCGCCGGCTAGCATCCCCTTGTGCGTATAACGCAGATCCACGCCGCCAAAATCACGGTTGATCTGTGCTACGCCGCCAGAAGTCTTGGAGGTGGCAAGAATAGTCTTGGAGCTGATTCCAGTGCCGGCGGCATTAGTGCCAATCGATTGAAATTGTAAATTGTCACGCGTGCCACCGTAGGCCATCAGGCTGATGGTGTTGTCGGAGTCTAAGTCATGCTCCAGTTTTGCGCCAACTTGAGCATGGCTGCGCTCTACACGCGTGTTAAAAGTATCGGTGTTGAGCACAACCTGTTTGGGATTTTGCTTCCATAGTGTCTTGGTCAGGCCTTGCGGGTCCTGTGCTAGAGGCTGCTCTAAACTGGTTGCTATAATGGTGAGCCGTGTATCTTCATTCAACTGAATACCGAGCTTGGTATTGAATAAATCACGTTGTACTGCGCTGTGGTCACGATAGCCGTCGCTCTCCAGATGTGAGTAGTTGGCAAGGTAGTTGAGCTTTCCAGCCGTTCCACCGAATTTGACCGATTCACGGTTGGTGCCATAGCTACCGGTAGTGTAGGAGCCGCTCAGAGTAGGATTTGGGGGGCCATCTGCTGTGAAAATTTGCACTACGCCACCGGAAGAATTACCGTACAGCGCTGAGAACGGGCCACGCATTACTTCTATACTTTTCGCGGAGCCGAGGTCGAAGGTTCCTGCCTGACCTTGCCCATCAGGCATCGTGAGCGGAATTCCATCGGCATAAAGACGTATGCCACGGACGCCAAATTGAGAGCGGGCACCAAAGCCGCGACTGGAAATCTGGATATCCTGGGCAAATTGGCCACGGCTTTGTGTGACAATCCCTGGTACTCGAATCAGGCTTTCTGAGATATTTACCTGAAGTTGGCCTTCCTGAATTTTTTCCGCATCGACTGTATCAATCGACACCGGCAAATCGAAGCTGTTTTGTGCGGTACGCGTGGCGGTAACTACTAAAGGAGAAAGCAGCATTACGTTGGCGGCTTCAATTTCGTCGGGGGTGAGTTGGTTTGAATCAGCGGACTCTGCTGCAAAAGAGACGGAGCAGATGAGGCTTATGCTGATGGCAAGATACAGTTTTTTGCGAGTAAACATAAAACCCCCGTTATTAGCGTATTGTTATGATGCCAAGTATGGATTTATCTAGCTAGGGACACTAGCTGAAATTCAGTAAGCTAGTCTAAAGATTTTCATGAATTAGATGTTACTCCGAGTAACTTGATGTAATTTTCGCAAACCTCATAGGACAACTACTTCAGCCAGAGTTTTGTTTGAGCTAGATTATTCGCTTGCATACGGTTAGCTCAGTCGAGAGTCACTGCAGCGGGTCAGCGTTCCAGAAAGTCATCGCTTGGAAAAGAAATTAGTTGCTCAGCATTTACAAACAGCTCTCTCTCCTCAAATCTGACATGCGACGTCAGCAGACTGGCAAAAGCTGCCAATGCAGCAGCATCATGTTGACTGATGTTTTGAGCCAGATCCCTCAGTTGAGCGTGCTCCTTGATAGTTCTTTCAACTTGCGTCAACTCTCCGGCCATCTTCATGAGTGGCAACAGTTTTTGCTCTTCCAGCTTGAAGTGCGGTTCTAGCACCTCCACGAAAGCCTGTTCTACTCGGTTGATCATAGCGGAGATCATTTTTTCATCACCGGATTCTACTGCTCTGGCACAAGCTTTGGCTAAGACCAGTGCCATGTGGTGGTCGTTAGATAGAGCCCGTAAAGATGCGTTACGTTTCATACAGGTGCGATATTGACTAGATGCGTGACATTTCCGTTACGCCCTCATGGTCAAGCTTGAGCGCGATGTAATTTACGGCTTAGGCGATAATAACAGCTTGCGGGTGGGCGCAGGACCCTGTCGGTGCTGCACCGCACATAGAGATGCAGCAGTTGCGCGCGGTTTTATGCGGACAGAATCAGACGCCATATCGTGAGGGCACCAAGCAAGTCATTCCGAATCCTTAAACTTGATCACCCGTTTGGCCGTACTGGTGCTGGCAGACACAAGGCAGATATCAAGCAACATCTGCGATGTCTCGCTTGAAATATGACCTGTAGCTGTACGTGCGACACCGTACAGACGGTACCCGTTCTTGAGTCCATAGTCGGCGCGTAGCTTTTGGCAGCATTGCCGTTGCGATTTGTACGATAGCGCACAGACGCTACAAAGAATTAGCTATATCTTGGCAGGTATCAGACGCACTAGGGTCTGTTCTATTTAATCAGAGGAGATACAAAATGAATATCGACAAAATGAAATTGGCGGCTTCTGTAATGACGCTCGCTCTCGGGCTGGTAGCATGTGAAAAGCCTACTTCGGCTGAAAAAGCGGGCGAAAAAATAGATCAAGCCGCGGAAAAAGCGGGCGAAAAAATGGATCAAACCGCGGAAAAAGCGGGCGAAAAAATGGATCAAACCGCGGAAAAGCTGAGTGAGCAGACAGCAAAAACAGGCACTGTGCTCGAAGACACGTCAATTACCGCGAAAGTCAAAACCGAAATTCTGAATGAACCTGGCCTTAAGAGTTTTGATATCAGTGTGAACACTGTGAGCGGGGTGGTTACCCTTACCGGCATGGTCGATTCGCAAGCAAGCAGCGATAAAGCCAAGCAAGTCGCAGGCGCTGTGTCGGGTGTCAAGCAGGTTGAAAATCAGATCATCGTAAAGTCGCCAGGTTGAAGCATCCATTTAAGACGAGTAAACGCTTTGTGATTTAAAGATAATGCGCTGCACGTAAAGTGCAGGAGAAATGGGGCAAGTTGACCAACGACCATATTGATATTGTGGCTGAGAAGCGCGAGCAATTGGCAGACAAGATTCAAGAAGTATATGGCGTCGATAAGGACGAAGCCAATCGGAAAATAGACGAATTCGCCGCTTCGATGCATGACGCAGTGAGTTCTGGATCAAAAAAGCAATAACAACTTTTAAAAACAAGGAGAACTAAAATGTCATTAGGAACCATACTATTAATTGTTCTTGTGCTGATGCTGATCGGGGCATTTCCTGCTTGGCCACACAGCCGTGGCTGGGGTTACGGGCCAAGCGGTGGGCTGGGTCTGATAGTGATCATTCTGCTTGTGCTGTTGTTGATGGGGCGGTTATAACGCGCTTCTGTCGGCGCTGCTGTTTTCCCAGCCAGATCCGGCAATACATGGAATGAGCAAAGATGCATCCGAAAAGCAGATTGCGGGGTAGGCCATGCATAATATAATTCACCATGAAATGTCGTCCTAACTGTGGGACATGTTGCATGGCCCCCTCTATTTCTTCTCCAATTCCGGGATGCAAAGCGGAATGCCTGCAGACACCCAGTGAACTCAGCTCATCAAGGAAAGTCGTTGTGCTATTTTAGGACATCCAACAAGATCAACTTGCTGTGCTGGCCTGAACCCTAGGGCTTAAGGTACCTTAAATTCTGAATTCTATTGGCAGGTATGACGAAAATTCCATGGCACATTTTTCTTTTCTACAACGTCACTGGGTCGGCGCTCTATAACACCAGCTATATCTTCATCGGATATTTTTTTGGGAAGCAGTAGAAACTTTTCGAAGCCTGGTTGGGCCCACGGCGCTATACCTAATTGTCGCGGGGATAGTTTTCATTAGTCTAGGTGTGATTTTCAGACATTCATTATCCCAGCTTTTAGTGCGCCTTTTTTCTGAAAAGTGTAAGCGAAAATAATGGGCGGTGCTTTGTGCGATGTCGGGCTTTTCGGCCCGATCATCGCATCACCAAAAGGTCATTTTTCCAAGACGGATGAAAAAGGAGTTTATCAACAGAATAGACCCTTACCTGCAGGTCAGTTATCTCCAAACCTGCCTTTCAACTTTTTGGGTATGCATTCCATATTCTCCCTTCGTTTCCATATTTTAGAGAAACGTCGGACTGTATTTCTCCAGCCTACCGCACTGAATTAGTTACAACTTGCTCTACAAGAATCATAATCCGCAACGCAGGAATGACCATTCTCATTCCTGCTATTACATTCGCCTCTCTTGTCGTTGCATTGTTGTTCGCAATTGCTTGGATGTGTTTTTGTGGCCGGAAACGCGCCTGTTGGCGGTGTTACCTGACAAGCTGAAAAAGTTAGTGATGCAATTATAGTTGCTAGCATATGCCAAGGTACCTTCATAATCTTCTCCTCGTTATTCTTTGGGAAAGGGCTGCCATCAGAGGTGAAGTCTGTACTTATCAACCCATTATCTCTGTGCGGCAACGCACAGAATATCAATTGTTCTAGTTGGTTTATCTAGATGATCTGAACGGCTTGTTGCGCTAACGTTGACGGGGTAGCGAAGGGGACGTCTGGCTGATTGCTGATGGTCGCTCCCCATCCGATCAATGTCGTCTTTGAGCGGTGGGCCATTGTTGGATTTGATTGAGTGACCGAAATAGAACCAGAAGCAGCCAAAGTGAAAAATTTAGCGACCTCACCCTATTGGCACTTAGCCGACCATCAGCATAATGGTGGCGACCGCCTGATATTTGGCTATTGTGTTGAAAAACTCTTTTACTGGGTAGATTAGAAAACCTCCATAAAAACCCTACCTCACACAAAGCTTTACAATCGACGACCACCATTTAGTTAATGGTCTGATGACCACTAAAACCATGCCAGAACTGGTGTGATAAGAGTTTTTAAACAGAATCGGACCGAAGCGGACGGTCGCAGCCCGAATAAGAGGCTTGTTCGTGAATGGCCGCTTCAAAATATGTGTAGTAATTCGGATTTGAATTGATGGTCTGTGTCAAATTTGAACTTCTATTTTTAGGATAGGTGTTCGTACTTATATGTTAGATACCGCACATATGGCATACTTAGCCGCGACACGACTGCCGCAGATTAATTGGGCTAAAAAATCTGTATAACTTAAATAATTCATGAGGTTGCTGATGCTTACAGCTAATAACCCAACTCAAAACTCAACTCAAAACCCAACTCAAAACTCAACTCAAAACCCAACTCAAAACTCAACTCAAAACCCAACTCAAAACCATCTTCTCGCCGGGTTGACCGTCGCCGAGTTCGATTACCTGTTGCCCCATTTGGAGCTGGTTCCAATGCTGCTCGGCGAAGTTATTTATGAGTCGAGCGGCCACCTGCAATACGTATATTTCCCCACCACATCCATCGTGTCGCTGCTATATATTATGGAGGATGGAGCATCAGCTGAAATCGCCGTGGTAGGCAATGACGGAATACTTGGTGTTGCCATATTCTTGGGAGGCGACACTATGCCCAACCGTGCCGTAGTACAGAGCGGCGGCTACGGCTACCGACTGAAAGCATCCTTACTAAAAGATGGCTTGAATCGTACCGGTGGGCGCCGCGCCGGCACTCTGCAGCAATTACTGCTGCGTTACAGCCAAGCGTTGCTGACGCAAATGGCGCAAACCGCTGTATGCAACCGGCACCATTCGGTAGAGCAGCAGCTTTGCCGCTGGCTGTTGCTAAGTCTAGACCGCCTGCCCTGTAACGAGCTAGTCATGACGCAGGAACTGATTGCCAACATGCTCGGCGTACGCCGCGAAGGCGTGACCGTGGCCGCCGGAAACCTGCAGCGCGCCGGGCTTATCCTCTATTCCCGCGGACACATCCAGGTGCTGGACCGGCCGGGATTGGAAAAGATGGTGTGTGAGTGCTATGCGGTGGTTAAGCTGGAGTCCGATCGCCTGCACGTGTATGAACCGTCGAACTCGGATGCTTGTAAATGATGTTCGATGTCCACAGGCTGGACTCTGTGCGGGCAGTATAAACCACCTGATAATGCTGGGATGTCCTTACGAACCGTCACCTCGCATCGACCGGTCATTCGACAGCTGCCGCCTTGACCCGGAAGATGGACAAAGCATCGCCGCGCGTTTTCGCTCAACAGTTGCCCATCACATGTCTTTAATAATTGTTGAGAGCGGCATTGGTGAAAGCGGCGCAACCGATGCGTACGCGCCAGGGATATCCTGGGGGAGATGTTCACAGGAGCGACAGGCGCTGCTGCGCTGTCCCTGAACTTGCTTACCCTGGGGGTTGGTTTGGGCATGTCCTCGCTACTACCATGGTCTTATAACGTCAGTACGATTGGGACTTCGACCATCACTTGGCGGGCCTTCATGCAAGATGTTTGCAGCGCAAAATGGGGCAGGAAAAACAAGGTATTAGGCAGCCATGGCTTGCAATATGCGCTATGTGTGGCAACGTACAGACGCAACAACCTCTCTGGTATAAATTAATATTTGTTGGGCGCATTAGTTCAATCTCTTTAATAAATCATTAGGATGAA
>CAJDUO010000033.1_pt1 | contig 17505 bp, 16 predicted proteins | sample 7391151 | NCBI WGS metagenome assembly CAJDUO01 (sample SAMEA7055682, study PRJEB34461) | soil metagenome | biome: terrestrial ecosystem; feature: Peninsula; material: soil | place: Antarctica | collected 2016
TTATGCCAAATTCAGTCTCTCTGATTATCGTTAATTACAATGCAGGCGATTTCCTTGAAGCCTGCGTATCGTCCGCGTTAGGCCAGGTGGATGATTTGGTTGTGGTCGATAACGCCTCAACTGATTCCAGTTTGGCGCAACTTGAAGCTGCATTTCCCGGTGAACGGAAGCTGCGAATTGTTCGCAATCGAGAGAATCTTGGGTTTGCGGCGGCCTGCAATATAGGAGCAGATCAATCATCTGGGAGTTATGTTTTTTTCCTCAATCCTGATTGTTTGCTGGAGCCAGATTCTGTTAAGCGTTTGTTCCAGACATTAGAGGATTATCCTGAAGCTGGAATGGTAGGTGGATTGCTGGTTGATCCTGATGGCACGGAGCAAGGCGGTGGTAGGCGTGCCATTCCAACACCATGGCGTTCTTTTGTACGCGCATTTGGTTTGACACGTTTTGCTGGCCGCTGGCCGCGTCTGTTTTTCGATTTCCACTTGCACAAGCAGCCGTTGCCGTCTGAACCGATAGAGGTGGAGGCGATTTCCGGCGCTTGCATGCTGGTACGGCGTGCCGCGATGGATGATGCCGGGCGATGGGACGAGGGTTATTTTTTGCATTGCGAAGACCTCGATTTTTCCATGTCCCTGCGCCGCAAGGGCTGGAAAATCCTATTTGTACCTGATGCCAGAATCGTTCATGACAAAGGCGGCTGCAGCCGCTCGCGGCCGATATTTGTCGAATGGCATAAACACCACGGGATGATGCGGTTCTATCGCAAGTTTTTCAGAAACCAGTATCCAGGTGTGTTGATGTGGCTTGTCACGCTCGGGGTTTGGCTGCGATTTGCGGCAGTGGTGGCCTACCACACTGGGCGGCGAGCAGGACGATGGCTGGGGCTGGTGCGTGGATAAGCATCGTGTCGGCCTGGTTGGTGCGACCAGTTTGGTTGGGGTGTGCCTACTGCCTTTGTTGGCGCGTGCGGGATATCGGGTAACGGCGTTTTCGCGACGTGTCTTGCCGCGTGACGAGACTGGCACAGCGTGGCGGCAACTTTCTCCCTCTCCACAGGTACGGCCCTCACCAGGTGATGTGGAAATTGAGCAGTGGGTCTGCGTCGCGCCGATATGGGTGTTGCCGGAGCATTTCACGATGCTCGAAGCGTGTGGCGCCCGTCGCGTGGTCGCACTGTCTTCCACCAGCCGCTTTACCAAAGATGATTCATCCGACCCTGATGAGCAAGCCATAGCCCTGCGCTTGGCAGATGCCGAGGCACGCGTGCAGATATGGGCGGCAAGCCATGGGGTGGAATGGATCATCCTGCGGCCAACGCTGATTTATGGTTGGGGGCGCGATAAAAACATTGCCGAGATTGCCCGATTCATTCGGCGTTTTGGGTTTTTTCCATTGTTTGGCAAGGCAAAGGGCTTGCGCCAGCCCCTGCACGCGCAAGATGTCGCTGGTGCTTGCATAGCCGCTTTGCGTACGCCTGATGCGGCAAACCACGCCTATAACCTTTCCGGCTTCGATGCCATTGCCTATCGCGATATGGTTGCTCGCATTTTCACTGCCCTTGGGCGACCGGTGCGCCTATTGCCTGTGCCGCTACTTGCTTTTCGGTTTGCCGTAGCAATCCTTCGCATCTTGCCGCGCTACCGCAATTGGTCATCTGCCATGGCCGAGCGCATGAACCGTGATTTGGTGTTTGATCATAGCGAAGCGACGCGCGATTTTGGATTCAAGCCACGCCCGTTCGCGTTGAGCGCTGAGGATGTGTCGGCATGATCGGGTTAGGGCTGTTGTTGCTCGCAAGCGTTGTGCTTTCATAGCTGGTGGCGAACATGGTTTTGCGGCGGGCGTAACACTGGCAATTGGTGTAAGTGCCTAATCACCGTTCTAGCCATGCGCTGCCAACACCCAATGGTGGCGGGCTGGGCATTGTGATTGCGGCCTTGGTTGCAGGTGCCTGGATGGCATGGGGCGGCGTCAACCTACTCTGGTCTGTGCTGGCCTTGAGCCTGCTACTCGCCTGGATGGGGTTGCGCAACGACGTGAGACACCTGTCGGCCAAATGGCGGTTTGCGGTGCATCTGGCTGTGGTGGCTAGTTTGCTGGCGGCGCTGGGTGGCTTGCCGCCTTTGGCGCTGTGGGCAGGCATACGCTTGGATGGTTGGCTACTGTGAGGTTTGCTGCTATTGGCCGGTGCGTGGTGGATCAACCTATTCAACTTCATGGATGGCATCGATAGCATTGCGGGAACGCAAGCCGTGTTCATGTTGCTGGGTGGGGCTGGATTGGCCGCATGAGCGAATCTGGCAGCGGCTTGCTCGCCGACGGAAGCATTTCTGCTTCGCTCTCCTCGCCAATGTTATACGGCAGCTTTAGCTTGCCGCTTAGCAGCAGGCCGTTTCGAACTTACCCTATCGCGTATCTGCTTCTGCTGCTTCGAGTGATTGGGACTGGAGAAGCATCCACAACGTCGGTCTTGTTACTTCCGTATAACGTAGCCACTGGTGTCTAGGTTAGATTATTAGCATCTAACGTGGCTGAGGTTGGTCAACTGGAGCTTTTCAAACTTTCGCTTTTAAGCTCCGGCATTTCGCACTTCCACTTGGCGCTTCAGCGCTTAGTGGAGTGGTGAAGCCCTTTACGGGCTTATGCCGGGGTAGTTGACGCGCGATCCCCCGCTGTAGGTTCATCCAATTCATAGCTGGTGCTGCGTCCGCCCGCATCCGACTTGCGCAGCACCCCACGCTCGAGCAGATCATTGATGTCACGCAGCGCTGTATCCGTCGAGCACTTGGCGATGGCAGCCCATTTGCTGCTGGTGAGCTTGCCTTCGAAGCCATCAAGCAGCTTGTTGAGTAACTTCACTTGGCGCTCGTTCAATGGCGTGGTCGCCCAACGCTGCCAGAACCGCGTTTTGACCAGCACAGCATCAAGCGTGTGTTGTGCTTGATCCACGGCACGGTGCAGGCTGTCCAGGAGCCAGGCCAACCACTCCGTGACATCCATCGACCGCTTCTGTGTCCGCTCCAGGATGTCGTAGTAGGCCTTGCGTTCGCGCTGTATCTGCGCCGACAAGCTGTAAAAGCGCTGCGGGCTGCCATCGGCGCGTGCCAGCAGCAAATCGCCGATGGCGCGGGCGATACGACCGTTGCCGTCGTCGAATGGGTGCAGGGTGACGAGCCACAGATGGCCGAGCCCTGCCTTTATGAGCGGCGGCTCGTTCGAGGCGTCATTGAGCCAGTCAAGGAATCGATACGTTTCGGCTTCCAGACGGTCGGCTGGCGGTGCCTCGAAATGCACATGCTGACGGCCGATGGGGCCGGACACCACCTGCATCGGGCCGCTGGCATCGTCGCGCCAAGTACCAACGTTGAGCTTGGATAGACCGGAGTAACCTGTTGGAAACAAGGCCGCATGCCAGCCGAACAAGCGCTCCCTGGTAACTGGCGCGTGGCTGTTTGCGGTGGCATCGAGCACCATCTCAACCACCCCCTCGACGTGACGATCCACCGGTGCCAGGGCGCCAATGTCCACGCCCAGACGACGGGCGATGGATGATCGAACCGATTCGACGTTGAGCTGCTCGCCCTCGATCGCACTGGTCTTAACCACGTCCTCGGTAAGCGCGGCCAAACTGGCCTGATCCCGCAGCGCCATACCGACATCGGCCAAGCGCCCCATCAAAAGCCCCTGGGCACGGCTCACCTCCGCCATCGGACCTGCCAATGCTGCCAGGTCAAAGCGCCAGTTCGGCCAGTCGCTGGCCTGCCAGATGTATTTGTATTCACCGCTATTCATGCGGAGATTATGAGCCGCATTCTCCGCATGCGCAAGCTATTCGCCGCGTATAGTGCGGTGATAGAACCTGCCATTCGCCGCAGGGAGAGCAGCCGCACGTCTATTCCGGGGGCGTGCTTTTGGTTTATGTAATGAACCGGCAGCCTCGACTTCCGCCTCCAGTGGCACCGAGCGCTCAAACTGCGCCATACCTACAGGCAAAACTGGCGCAGTTCAGAAAACTACGCCATAATTGCGCCACGAACATCTCAAACGACGCCAATTCTGCTATGTCATCCACCACTGACTTATTGAACAGCATTCAGGCATCCGGGAATGGATTGACGCTGACCGAACTACTCGTTCAGCACCCCGACATCGCCAGGCGCACGGCACAGCGCCTGATCGCGAAACTGATTGAGAGCGGTCAAGTCATCGCACAAGGTGAAGGCAGAGCACGCCGTTATTTTGGCGGCAGCACCCAAGCAGTTACGGCTGACAAGCTGAGCCCCAGGACCGATATTTTTCCTGGTTTTATCCCTCTATCTGTTGATAGCCAGGACATCCTTGCCTATATCGACCAGCCTCCGGGAGCACGCAAGCCCGTGAGTTACCAGCGAGGTTTTCTGGACGACTACCGCTCGAATGAAACTTGGTATTTGTCCGAGTCGCTGCGCCGCCAGCTGCACAAGATGGGTAAAACCGCTGACGTTGATGAACCTGCAGGTACTTACAGCCGTGCCATTCTGAATCGCTTGCTGATTGACCTGTCATGGGCATCCAGCCACTTAGAAGGCAACACTTACTCACGCCTCGATACACGTGAGCTCATCGAGCACGGCAAAGCCGCACGTGGCAAGGCCGCCATCGAAACACAGATGATTCTGAACCATAAGACGGCGATCGAACTGCTGCTCGAAAATATCGACAGTGCCGAGTTCAACCGCTACACGGTGATGAACCTGCACAGCGCCCTAGCGGAAAACTTGCTGCCCAATCCTGCTGATGAGGGGCGAATTCGCCAACATGCCGTCGATATCGGCAAAAGCGTCTATCGCGCGCTGTCTACGCCACAGCAAATCGAAGATGCGCTGGAAACACTACTCGACAAGGCAAACCAGATTCGTGACCCTTTCGAGCAGTCTTTTTTCATGATGGTGCACTTGCCCTATCTACAGCCCTTTGCTGACATCAATAAACGCACATCCCGACTGGCCGCAAATCTGCCGCTGTTCCGCGCCAATTTGTGCCCACTGACTTTTCTGGACGTACCGGAGCAGGCTTACAGCCGCGCCACGCTCGGCGTGTACGAAATGACACGAGTGGAGCTGTTGCGCGACCTGTATGTCTGGGCCTATGAGCGCTCGACGCAAGAATATCTGGCTATCAAGCAGGATCTGACCGAACCAGACCCACTGCGTCTGGCCTGGCGTGACTTCATTAAACAGACCATCCGCGAGATCGTCACACATCCGGAACTTGACCCGCTCTCCAGCATTCAGCGATCCGTGGTGGCAAGTGTTCCAGAGCACGAACAGCCCAACGTGCAGGCCCTGATCGTCGAAGAACTCCGGCGGCTGCATGAGGGCGTCCTCGCACGCTATGGTCTGCGACCGTCAGAATACGCGGCGTGGAAGTCCGCGCATGGCATTAACGGACGCGGGCTCGATACCGCAAATGGGCCTTCAAGAGAGAGTCCAAAAAAGTCCCAATAAGTCTCTGAAACCTGCGTAACAGCAGGGTTTTTTGTGCCTTCGTGTCCGCTGGTGTCTCATCAGACCCTCTTGAATCCGGGTGGGCTTAGGGCGCAATTAGGGAAACATTCGAAATGGCCTGGGGGAGCAAATAGTGGAATCTGTGGCAGTGTCCAAACGGTTGAGTTTTTCAACAGAATAGGCCCTTTCCCGACGATGGCGAACGGCTGCTTTCGAGAAGAATGGCCATACCGGCGTTCAGCCGCTCGGCTTGTTTCCACGCCGGCTGCAGCGCATTGCCAGGCGCACCTTGTCCAGTCATGCTCGCCGAAGCACTGCGCTACACGACGGGAAAGGATTCGCGATGCTTGCCACCGCACTGCTGCATGAGGGCCGGTAATTTGGGGTGGCCGATGCAGCTTCGAGCGTAGACGCTGGCGATCAGCGTCTACAAGTTATATTCCGTGGCGTCGTTGACGTTCGGCAGAGCCCCTTGGGTAAGGACCCGAATCCTGCATTCCAGCGTCTCAAGCTCGTAGTTGACGTTGCTTATGTTTCAGTGGAACCAGCAGCAATCCCGGCGGTCTTGGACAAAGACACAGGGATACCGAAGCATTCTGCATCAAGTGCATCGCAGTGTTGCTCTACGGGATAGCGGGACAAGTACCCTCTCAGGGATCAGATTTTTTTGCATCCGGATAGCGCACGTGCAGATCCCTTTGTGGGAAGGGGATTTCGATGCCTGCTTCCTTGAATGCGGCTGTCAGTGCAACGTGCAACTCGTGTTGTGTCGTAAGACGTTGATCAATGGTTTCTACATACACCCGCAGCTCGAATTCGAGCGCACTGTCACCGAAGTGCAGAAAGTATGCGCTGGGGGCGGGTGACGATAATACCCTTGGGTTGGCGGTCGCAACGTCCAGCATGATTTTCTGTGTCTGCTTAACGTCGCTGCCGTAGGCGACTCCGAGCTTGATCAATAGGCGCGTCACCTGACTGGACAGTGACCAGTTTTGGACCGCCTCGGTAATGAAGGCCTTGTTCGGCACTATCACTTCGAAATTGTCAAAATCGGTAATCGTGATGGCCCGGATCTTGATCCGACTTACGGTACCCGTGGTGGGACCGATGGAGACCAGGTCACCTACGCGCACGGGCCGCTCGAACAGGATGATCAGACCGGAAATGAAATTGGCGACGATTTCCTGTAGGCCAAAGCCAAGACCCACGCCGAGTGCGGCGACGATCCACTTCAACTGCGACCAGTCGGTGCCGATATAGTTGAAGGCTGCCACCAGACCAATGCCGAGAATGAGGTAGCGTCCGATGGTGTCGATCGCGTAGCGCGTACCAGAATCTATCTGCAAACGCTGTAACAGCGTGATCTCCAGAAACCCCGGCAGGTTGCGCGCCGCGATGAACGTAAGCATCAAGGTCAACAGGCTTACTAGGACATTGCCGAGTGTGACCACGGCCATCTTATCGCCAGCACCAGTACTTACGACGTGCGACCACAGCGCGATGTCGTTGAACACGTTCAGCGCGGGCACCAGACCACTCCAGATGCCCCACAGCAGAACTGCCAGCACCACGCCACTGATGGCGCGTAATAGTGCCCGGGTCTGCTGACTGTCCGCGACCGCATCGATCTCGGCCTCCTGGTTCTGCAGGTTCAGCGCGTCGCTGCCTTCGCCGCTATCCGTCTTTTCCGCCGCTCCCGCAAGAGCCTTGGCGCGGCGTTCGTCCGCCAACCGCCAGGCGACGCGGCGGCTGGCCACAAGCACGCCGCGCATCGCAATAGAGAACACGATGACCACTGCCAGCATGATCCAGCCTGAAGTGAAGAGACGACTCTGCAACTCGCGGGCGGAGACGTAATAGCCGGCTGCTGCAAGCCCGGCCAGGAGCAGCGGTATCGCAACCAACGCGTTGGACCACACGCCGCGCGTGCGCATCGCCCAACCCTTCCGATCCAGGCCGCCAGTCAGTGCGCCGCCATGCGGTCGGAATACGCGATACAGGAACAACGCCAGCGCCAGCGAGCCGGTCATGAAGCCCAGCCGGCCGATACCGTCGACCAACTCTGGATCGACGCTGGTATCCGTCATTGCGGTCAATAACGCCGCAGGTGCGATCGCCAACAGCAGCAGGCGCAGTGCGCGGGCCAATCGCCGTGTGCCCTGCGTACCCCAACCAAAATGCGCGATGAATATGCCGTGTGTACGACACATGTCAATGAACACACCAAGCATGAACAGCACGATCGCGACCGCTAGCAGACCCTGACCTACGGCGTTGGTGAACCCCCCGAGGTTTGCGGGCGCGCGCAGCATCCAGCCTGAAGCGCCAATCGCCAATGGCCAGGTCAGCGCCAGCAGCAGCGTGGCTGCACTGGCCAGCAGGGTGAACCGGAAACTGTCGTTGCGATGTCCGATGGGCCGAGCCAGCGTCTCCAATGACGTCACCAGTCGCCGGCGAGCGAGGAATAGCGCGATGATCGCCGCCAACAGTATGAGCCCGCTGAGCCAATGTATCTGCAGCGTTGAAACAAGCGTCGGGAGCACTGCTGACCAGTTGGATGGCGCGATCAGCCAGGCAATACCGCTACCCAGTTGCCGCAGCCAAGTGCCCCCGAGCGGGGAGGCACTTGGCAACCACAGCAGGCGCTCACTCAGCAGCGAACGTAATTGTTCGGTGTCTTGCATGCTCTCGGAGTCCACCGCGTTGGCTTCCGAGAGCATGGAAATCAGCCGACCCTGTGCTTCATCCAGATCGACCAGCGCTGCGCGTCGGCGCTCGACCATGGTTGCCATTAGGTCGAGATTGGGCGTCGTGTTCGCGACCGCGTTTGCGGTGAGGTAGCGCTCCGCCACCGTATCTGTCGGCTGCAGGGCGCGCAGTTCCTGTCGGATCTGCAACCGCTGCACGCGAGCGTCGACGATGACGTCCTCGCGAGTCGCGATACGCGATTGGAGCGCGCCAGGTGCGAGAAGATAAGCTTGCAGGCCGCGCAGCAAGTGTCCCGACTCGTCGCTGATACGTCCGATGGCAAGAATCTGTTCGGCATTCTTCCGCGCATCGGCAACTTCGCTCTGTTGGGCCTGCAACTTCTGTTGCACGTCGCGCGCCTGCTCCAGGCGCTCGGCCAGGCGCTTCAGCGATATGCGGATCTCGGCGTTCTGGGCGGCATAGTCGCGCAATGCCGCCGGCTGCCCAGCCAGTCGGCGTGCGAATTCCTGCGCCTGCGTGACTTGCATTTCGGTCTCGCGTTTGCGTTGCGCGGTGATGCGCGCGTTCAGTACCGCAATGGCTGCGTCGACCTGTTTGATACGACGCGCAGCCAGATCATGCTGTGCTGTCGCGATCGATTCGCGCGTGGGCAGGCTGAGCAGTTCCTGTTCGGCCTTGTCGATGCGCGCAGACAATTCCTGGCGTGTGGCATCATTGAGCAGATTGTCCGCCTCGACCAGCAGCGGTGACGCGTTTGCCAGGATCGCAGCCTGCTGTTGATCCAACTGGCGACGAAGATCAGTCAACTCGGCACGGGCCTCCTCCGGGCGGCTCGCCATGTTGCTCAACGATTCTTCCAGGTCACGCAGCTTGCTGCGCAACGACACGTCTTCGGTTTGCAGGGAGGCAAGCTTGAGTTGCATACGCACCGGGTCGTCATCCGTGCTTTCCGACTCTGGTTCGGATGGCGCAGGCACTGATTCAGCGTTCAATGCGGCAATAGTTTTCGGTGCCGACTGCAAGGCGGCAGCATAGTCACGGGCGGCCTCGCGCGCGGCCTTGGCAACCTCCACTCGGATGGAGGCTGCACGTAACTGCTGCAGCACCAGATCGCGTTCCTGCGCCTGGATATCGGTGCGCGCGCTGACCACCGCTATCCGCGCCTGGATTGCGGCTGCATCCAGATCCGCTGGTACATCCGCGGACACGCCGGCGTGCTTCGCTCCGGATTGCGCCGCCAGTGCGGGCATGGACAGGGCGAGTGTCCAGCCACACAGGAGTGTGAACCAGAAGCGGGCAAACTGGCGGGGGGTAGGCGTAACAGGCATAGTGGTGAACCTTAGCAATCTATCGGCAAACCGCTTGCCTCGTTTCCGGTAGGGACCGGGCGCGACCGTGACTGCGGCCACTTATTTTGTGGGTAATGGTGCATCCCGCAACCAATGATGCGCGTCTTCGAGCCGATCCATGGAAAAGAAGCGGGCGTCGGCCGAGATATGCGCTCGATGATGCCGAGGTCGCGCAAGATGCGTGCATTGATCGACACGCTGGCACGGCTTACGCGCAGGCGTTCGGCCGGTTCCAAGAAGCTGAACGGATTACCGAGCAGAAAGAACAGCCCATTCATGTATCCGGCGATGCGCGGCAAACCCTCGGCCTCTGCTGCCAGACCCATGCACTCGATGAACAATTCTTGTGCTTGCGGCAGCTTTCTCATTCAGTGCAGTATTGTGTATTCATATTGTTTAGTCAATTATGAGCAGCGGGTTGATATGCCATTAGCGAGGCATGTCGCAACCATCCGCACCGTTGCCGAATCTGGAGGCGCGATCTTGCGCACGGACGCCGACATGCCCGGGACATCGAAACACGACTATTGCAGCGGATCAGAAGTTGTGCTGCGCGCCTGTGACGTCAGCAAGGGCTATGGTATGGACGAGGTAACCATGCAAGCACTGCGCAAGATCGACTTGGATATCCACGCGGGCGAAATACTGGTGCTCTTGGGTGCGTCGGGGAGTGGCAAGTCGACCCTGCTCAATATCCTCGGCGGACTGGACGTTGCCAGCGGCGGCACGGCCGAGTAACGCGGCCAGCTCGACGATGGCGGGCTGACCGAATACCGGTGCAACCACGTCGGCTTCATGTTCCAGTTCTACAACCTGATCCCCAGCCTCACCGCGCGCGAACATGGCGTTGGTAACCGAAATCGCCAGCGGCGCGATGGCGCTGGCGATGGTAGCTACCCGAATCAAGTGAAGGCTTATGTTTTATATATGCCCTGCCTCAATTACTGGTGTTATATGGTAATAAAGGTTGGAGCCACCAAATTCCTGTTTGAGTTGAAGTGTTAGTTTGTTAGCGATTTCAGTGTCGGTATGAATTATGAATTGCACTCGTTTTTGACGGCCTGACACCTGCTCAAGCAAGCTTAGCACGCTATCTCGAGAGCCATGTCCATAAATTTCCAGGGTACTGAAACCGCTAATTTCCGGCTGTTCCAATATCCAGTCTATCAAAGCCTCTTCCATAGAAGGTGAGGTAACCAAGGTAAACAAACATTGTTTCATTTAGGCTCCCATGCTCATTTCCTGCCAAATTTTTGATACAAAATAGGCAGAAGAATTAATGTCAGTATGGTTGAGGTCACCAGACCGCCAATAACTACGATAGCCAGCGGCCGCTGGATTTCAGAGCCCGGTCCGGTGGCAAACAACAACGGCAGCAAACCAAAAGCCGCAATGCTTGCCGTCATCAGCACTGGACGCAGCCTGCGCTTGGCACCTTCAATAACCACTTGCGTCATCGCCATGCCATGGTCTGCCAACTGGTTAAAATAGCTCATCATGACCACACCATTCAGTACGGCAATGCCAAGAAGCGCGATGAAGCCAACCGAAGCCGGCACCGAGAGATACTCCCCCGATACCCACAAGGCAAACACCCCACCTATCATGGCAAAAGGGATATTGGAAAGGATAAGCACCGACTGCCGCACTGAACGGAAAGTGGCGAACAACAACAGAAAAACCAGACCGATTGCAATCGGCACTACGATGGCCAAGCGTCCTGCCGCACGTTGCTGGTTCTCAAACTGACCACCCCATTTCATCGAGTAGCCCTCCGGCAGCTTTACCTGCTGCACGACTTTGTTTTTAGCCTCATCAACAAAGCTGACCAGATCCCTGCCCCTGACATTCGCGATCACGACCACCATGCGAACACCTCGTTCACGGTCTACCTTTACCGGGCCTTCTACCCTTTCCAGTTTGGCTATACTAGAGATGGGCACATTCACGCCGCTGGGCAGCGTCAGCATCAGATTTGCAAAATCTGCAGGTGATTTTCTCAGTGTGTCAGCGCCCCTGAGCAGTAAGGGTGTACGACGCTGCCCTTCTTGCACCACGCCAACCAGCTTGCCTTCCAGCTGCGCGCGCAAGATTGATTCAACCTGGCTGATATCAAATCCCAGCCGGCCTGCGGCAAGACGGTCGATATCAATTTTCAGATATTGCACACCGCTGTTCTGCGGGGTATAGACATCTTCTGCGCCATTGATGGACTTGATGATCTTGACGGTTTGCTGGGCAGCTTTATCAAGTTGATCGAGATCGGTACCGAAAATCTTGATGGCAAGGTCACCGCGCACTCCCAGAATCATCTCATTCACGCGCATCTCGATGGGTTGCGTAAACGCGTAGGCCATCCCCGGCATATCTACGACAACCTTGCGCAGTTCGTCTATCAATTGTGATTTATCAGGTGAACGCCACTCAGAGCGCGGCTTGAGCACCAGAAAGTTATCCGTCTGGTTCAGCCCCATAGGGTCCAGTCCAAGTTCATCCGATCCCACCCGCGATATGATGCCTTTGATTTCCGGCACCTTCGCCAGAATGGCGCGCTGCACCGCCATATCCAATTCGGTTGTCTTGTCCAGGTTGATAGAGGGTAACTTCTCAACCTGCATGATGATATCGCCCTCATCCATCACCGGCATGAAAGTTTTACCTAGCTGCAGGTATACGAGGATCGTTACTACAAAGGTTGCTGCTGCAGCCAGTGTAATAGTTTTACCGTGTGCCAATGACCACTTCAGGGCGGGCTCATAGATACCTAAAGCCTTACGTACCAGCCATGGCTCCTCATGACTCACTTTACCAAGCAGGAAAGAAGCAAGCACAGGAATCACTGTCAGTGAAAGCAGCAAAGACCCGGACAATGCGAACACTATCGTCAGGGCAACCGGGCTGAACAGCTTGCCCTCCAGCCCTTGCAGCGTCAGTAGCGGCAGGAACACGGTAATGATGATGAGAATGCCCGATGTGACCGGAATGCTGACTTCTTTCACCGCGCGGAAGATCAAATGTAGCCGTGGCAACCTCGAATTTTCACCCTGCCCAAGATGGGAAACAATATTTTCCACCACCACCACTGCGGCATCAACCAGCATACCGATAGCTATGGAAAGCCCACCCAAACTCATGAGATTGGCCGACATGCCTACCTGGCCCATCATGATGAAGGTAATCAGTATGGCCATTGGCAAGGCTAATGCCACAGTGAGTGCGGCACGCAGATTGCCCAGGAACATGATCAGCAGCAAGACCACCAGGACGATGGCTTCCAGCAAGGCGTGAGTGACGGTACTGACTGCACGCTTCACTAGATTACTGCGGTTGTAAAAGACATCAACGCTGACGCCTTTCGGCAAGGTGGGCCTGATTTCATCCAGCTTCGCGCGAACGCCATCGACAACCTGTTGTGCATTCGCTCCACGCAGGCCCAGAACCAGACCTTCGACTACTTCACCTTTGCCATCCTTGGTAACAGCACCATATCGCGTTAGCGCACCAAACTGCACTTGTGCAACATCGACTATACGCACTGGCATGCCCTGCTCAGTCTTGATAACCGTATGGCGGATATCATCTAGCGTCTTGAAGCGGCCTTCAGCACGAACCAGTAGCGACTCTTCTCCATCACCCAGCCTGCCTGCGCCATCATCCTTGTTGTTGAGCAGAAGCGACTGTTGCAGCTCGTCCAGCGATATCCCGCGCGCATACATGCGAGCGTTGTCCGGCACAATTTCAAAGCTTCGTACCGTGCCGCCAAGTGAGTTGACATCTGCGACGCCAGGCACGGTTCGTAGCTGTGGGCGGATTACCCAGTCCAGCAGGCTGCGGCGTTCCTGCAAGGTAAGGTCGCCGCCCTCAATCGTAAACATGAACATCTCGCCCAGTGGCGTAGTCATCGGTGCAATACCACCGCTGGCATCACTCGGCAAGGAGCCCCAGATGCCATTGAGACGTTCGGCGACCTGCTGTCTGGCCCAGTAGATATCCGTGCCATCGGCAAAATCCACCGTAATGTCCGTCAAGGCATATTTCGCTACCGAGCGCAGCATGGTCTGATGCGGCAGGCCAAGCATCTCCACTTCAACCGGAGCCGTAATGCGTGCCTCTATTTCCTCGGGTGTCATGCCCGGGGCTTTTATAATGATCTTGACCTGGGTGGATGAAACATCAGGAAAGGCATCGATCGACAAGTTCTTGAATGCAAACGCACCAGCCCCCAGTAGTAGCAACGTCAGCACGAGCATAAGCAAGCGCTGGGTAAGCGCAAACTGAATTATTCTGGTTAGCATGGTTACTGGCTCCCCGTCCCAATCCAGGCCGCCTTGATGGCGACCGTACCGGTGATGGCCACTTTTTCCTTACCAGAAAACTCCCCTGCAACAACTGCTTTGTCCGCCTGCTCTGAGATTACCGTTACCTTGGCAGGAACGAAGCCCTGGGCGGATTCGACAAAGAGATAGCTATCCACACCCTGCCGAATCAGCGCAGCCTTGGGTACCGAGAATTGCTTGCCTTGCATGTTTTCAGCAACCACCTCAGCCTCTACAAATTGTCCTGGTGAGAGCTTGTCTGCATTTTTCGTGATTTCTGCGCGCACATGCATGGTCTGGTCATTCTTGTTGATATTGCGAATGATGGCGATGATTCTGCCTTCCGCCTGATATTGTGGGATATTGACCTGCATGCCCTTGGCCACCGAGGCTAGAGATTCAACCGGAGCATGTATCTCCAGCCACAGAGGATTGAGGCGGCCAATTCTAAACATGGGGGTTGCAGGATCGATGCGCTGGCCGACTGTCACCAGCTGTTCCAGCACCTGGCCATCAATAGGCGCAACTATGCTTAAGCCACTGGCAAACTCGCTGCTTTGGTTCAAACGCGCAATCCCTGAATCAGCCATGCCACTGAGCTTGAGAGATTGACGTCGCTGAGCCAGTATTGCTTTCGCCTCTTCAAAACCGCTTTGCGTAGTGAGGTATCTTCTCTCGGCAATGATGCCGTCTTTGTATAGTTCAGCATCACGGTCATAGATGTTTTTAGCCAGCCGATACTGCGTCAGCGACTGCAGGTAATCCCGTTGCAGACTGACAAGCTCGGGGCTGGTGATATGCCCCAGCACCTGCCCCTTCTTCACTTCCGCTCCAGCCGCTACATTCAGCGCATCAACCAATCCGCCTTGTGCAGCGCTGACAACCCGTTCCTGGCTAACAGGTACCACTATCTCACCCGGCAGTCGATGGCTTATCTGCATGGTAGAGCTTGCTAGTGGAGCGACTAAAATGCCCAAGGCCTGCCTCTGACTGGGGGAAATAAGTATGGTTGCGGCATCCTGCGCAAACAAATTAGAAGCAAATAACGCCAGTAACAATAAGGTGTGTTTAGTTATTTTTTTGATATTCATGGCAAAACCCCCACCGCCTGGTTATAGCGGGCAATATCCCACTGCAATTGAATTTTTCTGCTGGTAAGCATGCGCTCAGCCTCAAACGCCATAGACTGTACACGCTGCAAATTGACCAGATCAGTTTCACCCAAGTTGAATGCCTTTCTTGCAAGGCGAAGGCTTTCCTGCGCGATCTGGTTCTGCTCTGTTACAAGCTCTAGCTCGGCCCTGGATACCTCCAGATTGTGTCCTGCCTTATGCAACATGGTCTCCATGGTCAAACGCAGACGCTCACGCTCAGCCATGACTTTGGCCAGGCTGGATTCCGCCGCTGCTATCAATGGCGCGCTACGAACCTCGCTATCCAGCGGTATACGTACCTTGAAGCCGATACTGTCGTTGTATTGATTATCGAAGGCACCACGCTGGCTGCGCGCGGATAGTATGAACTGCGGGTTTTCACGGCGTTCTGCTACAACCAGCCCGCGTTCGTCCTGGGCAATCCCTATCTTGCTTTCTGCTTCCCGAATCAGCGGGTGCTGATCACTCAACTCGGTGATTGGAGATAAAGTCTCGTCTGCATTCGCTGGCATCTTCTTGAAGCCGGTCAGCATGATATAGCGATGCCTGGCATGATTCAGTTCTGCAATGGCTCTTAGTCGAGTTGCCTCGACCTGCAATGCATCATTCTGGGCGAGCATGACATCGGTTTTAGCCAGTTCACCCGCCTTGTAGCGGCGCTCGACATCCTGCAACAGTTTTTTTGCAGCGTTTGAACGAGCCTCGTACAAGGTCACGGTATTTTCGTTCATGCTGATATCCCAGATGGCATCTCTAAGTACACCGGCAACCTGCAGCATAAATCCTTCACGGCTGGCGGCGAGCCCGGCCTGCGCATCCTTAGCCAAGGCCTGCCGAGCCGAGCGCTGGCCGGGCAGCCACACTGGCAGCTCCATCTCAACCTCCCACTCACGCTCATCTCGGCCGCTGCCCACTGCATCAGTTAAATGACGTAATGATACTGCTGGCGCGGCAGGCAGCATTCCACGAGCATGGATATATCGTGCCTGAACTTCACCATCCATAGCTTGCAAGACATACTGTTGAGGATTGTGCTCGAAAGTTTTTTCGAGCACCTCGCGCAGTGTCAGCTGCGGGCTGATTTCCAGCCTATCTTCATGCAAGCTCTTGGGGCTAGGTGCTGCATGGGCAATTATGCTCATGCATCCTAAAACCAAACTTACATAAAGATGAATCCATCTACACTGATTCATAAGATCACCTCTAATTACAAACACAGCTAGGACGACTATCAATCAGTCGCCAAAAACTTAAGTATAGATGGCGGGATACGCCTTGTGTTTGCTAGAGAGGTGGTGCGCGAAGCGGGAGGGAAAAATAACGTGGCGTTCGCCGTGCATGAAATTTAGTCGTCGATACTGGAAACAGACCACTGACTAGAAGAAAAACTGATAATACGATGATAAAAAGGCAAATCAGCGTTACTGCAGGCAACGCATGTTGTTCAGGCTCAAATCCACCAAGCACACCCATGACTTGTACAGAATAATACTGTGCATTAATAGTAGGCGCAGTTTCGCGATCGGGGATATTAGTATCTTTAACATGCAAGTGTATGCCGCTGACTTTATTTACTGTCGAATCCACTGGATGGGCATGGATTAATGGCAATACTACCTGCAACATGGCAAGTACCATGACCAGGATATATGAAAAGTTTTTTAGTTTACGAAAAAGCATATGGCTGAGAATTATAGTGCTGTTTCCGTTGATTTGCTCTAATTTTACGTTTAAACCCGTTTTAGCTTCGTAAAGCCTAATTTATAATACAAATCATGTCGTTATGAGTGCTTTAATTATCATCGACAAGGCAGCTCATATGGAAAGCATGCACAATCACTAGACCACCGCCTACACCAACCAAACCTGAGAATAATCCTGTCACACCACTTGCCAGAATCATGAGAACAGCGCATTTGCTATTTCAGATAACAGGTAGCAAGAGCAGCCATTGGCCACTTTCGGCGTGGATCTCACATCGTCATTTCTAGCAATGATATCCAGCACATGGGCGATATAGGCCAGTGCACCGATTTTCTCGGATTCGGCCAGGAAAAATGCGACGGCTAGCCGTTCGCAAACTCGCGGCCGACAGCAGGCGCATTGAGCCATTTCCGCTCTTCCGGCAGTTACGGTTGCGAGTAGTTCGAAGTGGCAAGAAGCTCGGCCATTGTGTAGCGAGGTCGATTCAGATTCATGTCATGCACTTCCTTCGATGCTCAATGCCAGGCGTTACAGACCGCGCCACAATGCCCCCGTGATAGTAGTGGCGTTGAGATAGCCGCGGTCGACAAACAGCTCATCCACCGAAGCAAACCGCTGCGCGCGGCCAGCGCGACTACCCGCAATCGTCTCCTCGGTTTCCTTCCTGCCTATGTTCAGCCCCTTCATTGCGTATTCTGCTGAACGTGAACAGTGATTCTGCTCGAACGTGAACACCTGAACGGCGTGTTGTGCTGGTGGTTGGTTTTTACTTCATGTGTTCACG
>CAJDUO010000034.1_pt1 | contig 16171 bp, 15 predicted proteins | sample 7391151 | NCBI WGS metagenome assembly CAJDUO01 (sample SAMEA7055682, study PRJEB34461) | soil metagenome | biome: terrestrial ecosystem; feature: Peninsula; material: soil | place: Antarctica | collected 2016
AAGGAATGCGAATTCAGGTTTAATTACGGAACGCCTAAACAACAACTGAAAATTCTGAAGGAGTGGGCCGATATTTAGTGCTTATCTACTACAGCCCCATATTAAATCCCAGCTGATTGATCTCCCATGATTCGTGAAACCATTTCTGTTATGCGTGATTTTGGTCGTTTGCGCGATATTGCCACTATTTTGGTGCGCTATGGCTGGGGGGATATTGCCAAGCGCTTGGGTAAGGCCAGCCTGATAGGGCGTGCGGGCAATGCGTTGCATTCCAAAGTATCGCGTGAAATCATGCTGCTGCCGTCTGAAGTCAGGGCGCGGTTGGCGATTGAGGAACTGGGGCCTACATTTGTCAAACTTGGCCAGGTATTAGCCACGCGCCCGGATATTTTCCCCCCGAACTGGATCGAGGAGTTTGCCAAGTTGCAGGATCAGGTGCCGCCGGTTTCTTTTGAGGAACTGCTGCCAGACCTGGAAAAAGCCTTGAACAAATCGCCCTTCGAAGTATTTAAGGATTTTCAGGCTGAACCTCTGGCCGCGGCTTCCATTGCTCAGGTGCACCTGGCCAAACTGCAGGATGACACGCAGGTAGTCCTCAAAATACGCCGTCCGCATGTGCGGGAGCATATTGATGCGGATTTACGCTTGTTGTCGCATCTTGGGCGTTTGATCGAGTCGGAAATTGTAGAGTCCAGACGTTTCCAGCCAGGCAAGATTATTGCGCACTTCTCAAAATCGCTTAAACGCGAGCTGGATTTAGCGTTGGAAGGCCGCAATACCGAGCGCTTCGCCCGCAATTTTGCGGATGATGGAAATATAGCCTTTGCCAAGATTTATTGGGAATATACCAGCGAGACCGTGCTGGTGATGGAGCATATTGATGGCATTCCCGGCAATGATTTGCTGAAAGCGAAAGTGGCAGGTCTCGATTTCAAGTTGCTTGCTGAGCGGGGCGCGAATGCTGTATTGAAAATGGTACTGATTGATGGATTTTTTCATGCTGACCCACACCCGGGGAATGTGTTTTACCTGCCCGAAAACCGTTTGGCACTTATAGACTGCGGCATGGTCGGTCGCATTACGTTGGACAGGCGCGACGAAATCGCCGATATGCTGGCAGCGCTAGTTTCGCGCGATATTGAAGCTTTGCGCGGCATATTGATAGAGTGGGCTGGCGATGTGAGACCGGATGAGGAAAAGCTCGGCGCGGATGTGGACGAGTTTATTTGTAATTACGACAACGCGCCGCTGAAACATGTGCGCTTTAGTGCCTTGCTGAATGAACTTACTACTATCATGCGCGAAAACCACTTATCGGTGCCACCGGATCTCACCATGCTCTTCAAGGCGCTGATCACTCTGGAAGGCTTTGGCCGGCAGTTGGATCCGGATTTCCAGATCATTACCCACCTTACGCCATTCGTTAAACAAATCATTGTAGATCGCTACATGCCTGGCGCGCTTTACAAGCGCGGGCGGCGCAGCCTCTCCCATATTGCTGATGCCGTGACCGGGTTACCAGGTGATGTTTCGCAGGTGCTGCGCGAAGCCGCGCGTGGGCGACTAAAACTCAATCTGGACCTCAAGCGGCTGGATCATTTTGGCCATCAGCTTGATCACAGCACCAATCGTCTGACCATGGCTATGATTGCGGCTGCCCTGATCGTGGGATCGTCTATCGTTATGACGGTGAAAGGCGGGCCGACATTATTCGGTTTGCCCGCTTTCGGTTTTTTGGGATTTTTCCTCGCATTTGTCATTGGCTTGCTGCTGATGATTTCTATCTGGCGCTCCGGCCGCGACTAGGGAGCCATACCTTAAGCGGCTTGTGTTTTTTACCTGTCGCCATGCGGGTGGTCATCAGAATGTGATTTTGGATGCTGCTGTTGTGGATTATGCTCCTGCCCCTTGACAGGGATTTCCTTGGTCGCGGGTGCCGACTCCTGTTGGCGGTAATTGCCGCGGCGTTCATTGGCGTCGCGTATATCCAACTGCTGATTCGAATCTGACCGGTTTGTGTCTGGCCGGGCACCGATATCTGATTTGTGATCCGTATGCCTTGCGCCCGTATTTTCAAGAGTACGACTGCGCTGTTCCGGCATGAGGCGGCTGTTGGAGGATGGCGCGGCAGATGGGGATGCTGTTGCGGGTGAAGTTATCGTGCTGCGCTCTCCAATGCGGGCGCTTTCTGGCATGTCCTGGTGGCCAGGCTTAACTATCCCATTGGAGCGGACCTCCGGGCTTGCATCCCTGGATTGCGCCTTATTCCATCTTTCCGTGCGGATGTTTCCAGTCTCCGGGCGGCTGCGGGGTGCGGTGCCCGTTTCCGGGCGGATGGCTTGCTGATTGACGGTGTCGCGTGAGGATGGCTTGCGCCCGTTGAAATCATGCCTTGTCTCTGCAGCAGTGCCGGTACGGCCAAATTGTTGCTGTAGCGCTGGCTCCCTGTAAGCAACGCCACGGCGATGGTCAGGGTCGTGGCGCCAGACATTCGGTGAGCCGTCTGGTCTGGAGTTACGTGCAGAATCAAATTTACGGCTGCGGTTTTCCCGGTTGTCGTAGTAGCGGTTGGAGTCATGGCTGTAATAGTAGTTGTGTACGTTGACGATATTTACATGACGACGTGGCCAATCAAAATTGCCGAAAAAGAATCCGCCGCTAATCGAAATGCCGCTGCCCCAGAAGAAGCCTGTAGCGTATCCGGGACGCTGATAGTAGCCGGGCCAGGGGCTCCAGAACACAGGAGGGTAATCATCCCACCTCCATGGCCCATACACGACCATCGGGTTATAGTAAGGCACATAAACGATCTGCGGAGCGGCCTGCACGATGACTATCGTCTGCCCTTGCGGCTCTACGCGGATCTGATCATTGGATCTCAGATTGCCGGCTTCGATAGCCATTTGCCGCAAGCTCTGTACGGTATCCATTACCTGAGGCTGCTGGGCAAGAAATGCATCACCTAGCCGCTCTGTCCAGTCCAGCTTCTCATCCATCATCGTCAGAATCTGTGGAAATGCGGTAAGTGAGATGACGCTTGGATCCCAGTCATTCCGTTCCGCGGCTTTTACCGCCTGGTCACCTTTGAGGCCGGGGTTGGCCCTGGACCAGCGTGCTGCCTGAACGATTTCTAGCGGATAAGTTGCCGCCATTAACACTTGGGATAACAAGGCATCGGGATAAAGTGCGATGGGGGCCAGCATTTGATCGAGTTCTTGCTGGCTAAATGCAGGTTGCGCGGGCTGATCCTGCATGGTTTCTGCGAATGCCACGGACGTGCACAGCAGTAGCAACAATAACTGGACCCAAGTACGAACTGCTTTAAACAGCATCACTTTTCTCCCAATCTTACAGATAGCGAATGGTTTCGCTAATTCATGTGGTCATTAGGCATCGCAAACGTGGGCAAGTTGCAGCAGAGATTTGGTCTGCGACAGAGCTATTTAAGCGCATACTTTTTGTGTGCATGTCCTGCGCTGGTACGGAATTTGGGGTTTTGTTCTGGAAACAAATGCAAGCTGTTGATTGTATGTAATTTACACCCTGGTGTTATGCACTATCATGGATATGGCGAGCAGCTGGATAAATGCTGCTCCACGTTGAACATCGCACCTGTTATGCCTATAGTGAGGTGGCGAATGGCACCATCCAGCACTGATGCCACAGGGTGGCTTGGGACAACGTGCCAAGCAGTGGAGGGCGGCCTTGAAACTGTGGTTACCCGCGTGCATATATAGCATGCAGACGAATCAATTTACGCAGGTGCAGCAATAATGAAAAATTCCGTGATTCATTGCATGGACTCGCTCGGTTTCGAGCGGCGTGGCGACAAGCAGAACTCCCCATTTTTTGAGGAGTACCTGGTGCGCCTGCTTCAAGAGCGCGATCAGCTTGGCCTGACCGAAATGATTCACGAAATAGACGCGCTGATGATTACCGTCGATCCGGGCCATGCCGTCAAGTACATCGCCGAGCTGACGCTCATGACGGCCTACCATTACCTGGTCACGCTGGAGAGCGAAACGCATTGGACACACGTGTTGCGCATAGACTTGAATTCGCCGGATATCCTGCTGCGCGAGGTCAAGGACCCGAATACGCGCGGCATCTTCCGCAGCCTTAACGAGGTCTATCCTGTTGGCGCCAAGCGGCCCAACAGCCGCTATATGGGCGAAATTATCCGTGTCAGCGACTGCCACAGCGTGGTCAAGCTGCAGCAGGAACGCGAATTCCGCTTTTTCTCGCGGGATGATGTGCGCAAGCTGGAATTGCCCGGTAATCTGGCTGTGAGTAAGCCTTCACCTTACACCCACAATATTGTCGCTTATCTGCAACGCGAGCCTGATGAGCCGAGGGTGTACTCCCTGGGGGTGAGCCAAATTGATCCTGCAGTGCAGGCTGCTTATGAGCAAGCCAAAGAACTGCAGGCCCAATTGCGCATAGATGACCTGCTATTGCCGGTGGATCACCTGGCGACGCGCGTTTACAGCCAGAACCGCGAAGTGGCAATACTTGAGTACCTGTCCTGGTCCAGCTATTTCTTCTGGGGCGCCTATAATATCCGCGACCAGAATTCTTCGACCAATGTCACCAAAAGCGTGCATTGCCTGCCGGAATCCAAAAGCCCGGCCAAGGTGTTCACGGCCAGTAACACGCCGTATTTCGTTAATCATCTGGAACACCTGCCTTCGCCCACCGAAACCTTTGTGCGTAACTATGGGCCGCGCCTGCACCATATCGCGATTGCGGTAAAAGATGGCGAACGGGACGCTATGGAGCACATAGACTTTGTGGTTAAGGCGATTACTGAACAAGGCCAGGGTTTCCTGCTTGATGTTATCGGTTCGAAAGAATTAGGCCTCAAGCAGATATTCTCTAATGCATCCGAGCATTCGTCCCTGATTATCGAATATGTGCAACGCTATAACGGCTTTAACGGATTCTTTACCCAGGAGAATGTGGCGGCGCTGACCGCTGCGGCGGCCGTTGAGGAATAGCGATGTAATGTTGTGGCGCCAATGCACGGTGTTTAATTGGTTGTGGCAAGCAGGGCGGGCCGGTATGATGAAACCTCTGCCAAACGCTATGAGTTCCTTGTCCCCGCATGACTTACTGTGTTGCCCTCCTGTAAAAGGTATTTACTGTGCTGCAGAACCCTGACTGGCGCTGATTTCGTTCCCATTTCATCAGTGATACAGCCTTGACTGCCTTGTTCCTCCCTTGCCGTACTTGTGTACTGTTTTCGCCAGCCGCTCGTGCCGCCTTGTTTCACTTTTGAACTGAATCTGGAATGGTGTTGATCCATGTCTGAGCTCGATCTGGTGTTTGCTGCCAACGGCCCTTTGGCTGAAACCATCCCTGGCTACCGTATGCGCAGCCAGCAGCTTGAGATGGCGCAGGCCATTGAAGACGCCATCAAGCACGGCAAACAACTGGTGGCTGAGGCCGGCACCGGCACCGGCAAGACCTTTGCCTATCTGATTCCGGCTTTGCTGTCTGGCGGCAAGGTGATTGTTTCTACCGGCACTAAAACCCTGCAAGACCAGCTTTTCAACCGCGACTTGCCCACCGTGCGTGACGCGCTCAAGGTGCCGGTAACTGTAGCCATGCTCAAGGGGCGTGCCAATTACGTTTGCCACTTTCATCTGGAGCGCGCTGCCAACGAAGGGCGTTTTATTTCGCGTGAAGATGCCAGATACGTTCATATCATCCGCAACTTTGCCGAAAACAGTAGCACGGGCGATAAAAGTGAGCTCATGGATGTGCCGGAAAACGCCACCATCTGGCCTGCCGTAACTTCCACGCGTGACAACTGCATGGGCCAGGAATGCGGCTTCTATAAGGACTGCTTCGTGATGGAAGCGCGCAAACGTGCCCTGGCGGCCGATGTGGTGGTGGTCAATCACCACCTGTTTTTTGCCGATGTCATGCTGCGCGATGAGGGCGTAGCCGAGTTGCTGCCTTCCGCCAACACCATCATTTTCGACGAAGCCCACCAGTTGCCGGAAGTGGCGGGTTTGTTCTTTGGCGAAGATATTTCCACGAGCCAGCTCATGGAGTTGGCGCGTGATGCGCATGCAGAGTTCCTGACCACGGCCAAGGATTGCCTCGCATTGCCCGAAGCCACGGCAGGACTGGAAAAAGCAGCGCGTGACTTTCGCTTGGTGTTTGCTTACGAAGGCTCGCGCATGCCCGTGCAGAAAGCCCTGGCGCTGAAAGATTTTGAGCCGGCCTTCGCAGCCATGCTACAGAAACTCAAGGTGCTCAATGACGTGCTGGAAACTCAGGCCATGCGTGATCCGGCACTGGAAAACTGCTATCAGCGCGGCCTTGCCCTGCAACTGCAATTACAGCGCTGGCAAGCAGCCGAGAACGCTGAACTGGTGCGCTGGGTGGAGGTATTCAGCCAGTCCGTACAATTACACGCCACACCACTGTCGGTGGCCGAAGGCTTCGGCAAACAGCTCGCCAGCCATGCGCGCGCATGGATATTCACTTCCGCTACACTTGCAGTAAAAAGTAATTTCAGTCATTACGTCTCGCAAATGGGGCTGGAACAGGCAACTACCGGCTTCTGGGATAGCCCGTTTGATTACGGCCAGCAAGCCGTATTGTATGTACCGAAAAACATGCCCGAGCCGAATAGCCCGAGTTATACGGCATCGGTGGCCGCTGTGGCCTTGCCGGTGATACGCGCCAGTGGCGGCCGGACTTTTGTGCTGTGTACCAGCTTGCGTGCCATGCGTGAGGTGCATGCCTTGCTCAAGGATAGTTTTGCGCGCGAAGGCATGGAGTATCCGCTGTTACTGCAAGGCGAGAGTTCGCGCAGTGAACTGCTGGAGCGCTTCCGCAAGCTGGGCAATGCCGTACTGGTGGGCTCACAGAGCTTCTGGGAAGGTGTTGATGTGCGTGGTGAAGCCCTGTCCGTGGTCATTATCGATAAGCTGCCATTTGCGCCGCCTGATGATCCGGTGCTGGCGGCACGCATCGATAAAATGAATGCCGAGGGCAAAAACGCCTTCATGGAATACCAGTTGCCGTATGCCGTGATTACGCTCAAGCAGGGTGCCGGGCGCCTGATCCGCGACGAAACGGACCGTGGCGTGCTGATGATTTGTGACCCGCGCCTGATCAGCAAACCTTACGGTAAACGCATCTGGCAAAGCCTGCCGCCATTTAAGCGCACGCGAGAACTGGCAGATGTGGAAACGTTTTTCTCTGCAACGCAGGACGAATAGCAGGACCTTCAGGGCCACTTTTGCCATGCTGCCTGTTGTCATCCCCGACCACGAATACACAATCACCGCGATGCGTGCGCAGGGAGCGGGCGGGCAGAACGTGAACAAGGTGTCGAGCGCGATTCATCTGCGTTTCGACATCCCCGCGTCCTCCCTTAGTGCGTCGCACAAGGCGCGTCTATTGGCCTTGCGCGACCAGCGTATTACGGTGGAAGGAGTACTGATTATTAAGGCACAGCAGTACCGTAGCCAGGACATGAATCGGCAGGATGCAATTGCACGCCTGCATGCATTGGTAAACAGCCTCGCCAGGCCGCCCTTGGTACGTCGCGCTACAAAACCGACCTTTGGTTCACAGCGGCGGCGGCTGCAAAGCAAAACCCAGCGCGGACACATCAAGGCTATGCGCGGCAAAATAGCGTCTGATGCGTAATTGCCGTGCGCCAGCTTGGCGCTTTTTTAGCTAACCAGCTTACGCCCTTGCAGACGTTCCAGCACCTGTAGCGGCGACATTTCTGGATGGTATTGCGCGGCGACAGGCAAATGCAGAGTCTGCTCAAACATGAATTGCCCCGACATGGCGGCATGCAGGACCTGGTCGGAAAAACATATCCATGTGCTGCCTGGCGGAAAATGTACAGTCTGTTGCGGCGCCTGCTTCTGGTAATCGAGATCGGCTTTCATGCGGTCATGTAGCTGTAGCATGATGTGGTCATACTCGCTGCGCGGGCGCTTGGTGATCTTGAGTGCATGCAGCAATCTGGCTGAGCCGGGGAATGGCCGCGGAATGTCGGACAGAAATTTTCTGGCGGCATTCTCGAACGGTTCACCTACGCGCCATACACGCGGAACCCCCGCCGGGTTAACGTTGGTGAAGACGCACAAGATGCGCTCACCATGGTTGGGGCGTGAAGGGAAAGCGTCCACATGCAGGCGCGCATCGTCCTTCTTCCACGATGCTGGCTGGCCCTCGACCATGCCGGGGCGGAAGCTGGTGCGTGCCTGCTGCAGATGCTGCGAGTAGCCCGGAAACAGGTGATTGATGAGCTTGGTTGCCTGCCCTGCGTAGCGGCTGATCATGGCGCCCATCTGCGCTAGCAGTGCCTGCGACCCTGTAGCTCCACGCACCTCGCTACCTTCCAGGCTAATGTTCTTGCGCTTGCCGCTCAACCATTCCGGCGAATAAAGGATCTGTTCGGCATCCTCCAACGGGAAACGCAGTTGCGGCAGGTAGATAACCTGCCCTTGTTCCAGGGCAAGTGCCAGTTGCTGGCGCTGTTCTACCACCAGATTGGGCTGCCAATCCTGAATATCTATGGTGTGCAGTGCTTGGAATTGCAGAGCTTGCATAAAATTAGTCTAGCACACGGATAGCCGGCCCGTCATGTGAGGCGGCAACGCCCGGACATGAGCATTGTGGCGATAACGCATCAGGTGTTGGACGGGGCAGATTAGTGACAAACCTGGATTAGTGGCAAAATAGTATCTAATCATTTAGTTGGCTTTACTGAACCCCATGCGTATCCTCGCGCTCGACACTTCTACCGAATATCTTTCGCTGGCTTTGCTGCTGGAGCACGCCACCTATTCGCATAGCGTGCTGGCCGGACAAACGCATTCGCAGCAAATTTTGCCTCTGTTGCGCGAGCTTTTGACTAAGGCAAACATTGGCTTGTATGATCTCGACGGGATTGCTTTTGGTGCCGGCCCCGGCTCGTTTACCGGCTTGCGTATAGGTTGTGGCGTAGTGCAGGGACTGGCTTTTGGTGCCAATCTGCCCGTTATAGGCGTCAGTACTTTGCTGGCGCTGGCGCAGGAAATCTGGGCTGAGCGCGTGATTGCCTGTATCGATGCACGCATGGGTGAAGTTTATTATGCGGCCTATACCCGGCATGGCGAGGTCTGGGAGGAAGTCAGCGCGCCAGGATTATATAAGCCGGATGACGTGCCTGAATTGCCGGGTGATGACTGGGTGGGCGTAGGTAGCGGATGGGCGACATATCAGGATAGTTTGCATGCCTGCTACAGTGAGCAAATAAGCCTGATCTTGCCAAAGGAATACCCGCATGCCCTGGCTATCGCTGAACTTGGCAAGCCCATATTCGAAGCTGGTATGGGGCTGCCAGCAGCGCAAGCTGCGCCCATTTATATTCGTAATAAAGTAGCGCTTAAAATGAGCGAGAGAAGTAAGCAATGAACAGTGTGCTAAAGCTAGAAACACAATGCGGCGCTTGCAGATATAGACCCATGCAGATGTCCGATCTGGATGCCATTATGGCTATCGAGCCCAGGATCTATCCGTACCCCTGGACACGCGGCAATTTCAGTGATTCCCTCAATGCGGGCTATAGCTGCTGGATTTTTGAGGAGGATGCAAATGTTATTGGCTATGCTGTACTAATGCTTGTGCTGGACGAAGCGCATTTACTCAACCTCAGTATTTCCGCAGCTTACCAAGGGCAGGGCAAGGGCCGCGCTTTGCTGGAACAGATGATGCAGGTGGCGCGTAATCATGGCGCGCTCAATATATTCCTCGAAGTGCGCCCCTCCAACATAGCGGCTATCAGCCTTTACACAAATATCGGATTTAACGAAATGGCGGTGCGTCATGGTTACTATCCTGCCGCTGATGGGCGTGAGGATGCGATTTTGATGGGGATGGCACTGTGAGTGTGAAACTATGACCTTGACACGCGCGCACCTGTTGCGTGAATTGGAGTTACTGCCGGTTTGGCAGCAGCGCAAGACGCCAAAAAATCTCGCACCGGAGCCTTCTGTTGTAGCATCCACTGCCGAGATGCTGGCTGTAGTGGAGCATGCGCAAACCGATAATGGTCTGCCGCCACTGTCCGCTACGCTAGGCCAAGGCCGGCGTGAGACTATCATGCAAATGGATTGGCAGTCCTTGCAGGAATGCGTAGCGCATTGTGAAGCCTGCAGTCTATCCAAAACCCGCACGCAGACCGTATTCGGTGTTGGCGCTCCCCATGCTGAATGGCTGTTTGTCGGCGAGGCGCCTGGTGCTGAGGAGGATCGCCAGGGTGAGCCTTTTGTCGGTCAGGCTGGCAAACTGCTCGATAACATGCTGAAGGCGATTCAGCTCAAGCGCGGGCAGAATGTCTATATCGCGAATGTGCTGAAGTGCCACCCACCCGAAAACCGTAATCCGCAAAATGAAGAGGTGGCGCAGTGCGAGCCTTTCCTCAAGCGACAGGTGGAACTGATCAAACCCAAGCTGATTATTGCGCTCGGTAAATCTGCCGTGCAGTCGTTGCTTAATTCTGCTGGTACGGTAACCGCACTGCGCGGCAAGCTGCATGATTACCACGGCGTGCCGGTGATTGTCACATACCACCCGGCCTATCTGCTGCGTAATTTGCCGGACAAAGCCAAAGCCTGGGAGGATCTGTGTTATGCGCGCAGCACCATGCAGCGCTTGCAATTGGCGGCGCCGCCTCCATCTACCGCATAGATTGATTGACCGAACATAAGGAGCAGGAAATGCATGGAATCTGGTTGAAAGTGTCGGCTATATTGCTGGTATTGAGCCTGACAGGCTGCGGTTACAACACATTCCAGTCGCTGGATGAGGAAGTGAAAGCGAGCTGGTCGGAAGTCCTGAACCAGTATCAGCGTCGTATCGATCTGGTGCCCAACCTGGTTAATACGGTAAAAGGCTATGCCTCGCATGAGCAGAGGGTGTTGACCGCGGTCACGGAAGCGCGCGCGAAAGTAAGCAGCATACAAGCCACGCCTGAACTCATTAATGATGAGGCTGCATTTGCCAAATTCCAGCAGGCGCAAAGCCAGATGACGTCGGCCCTATCGCGCTTGTTAGTCGTTGCGGAAAACTATCCACAATTGAAGGCGGATGCCAGTTTCCGCGATCTGCATGCGCAACTGGAAGGCACGGAAAATCGTGTGGCAGTGGCGCGTAACCGTTATATCAAGGCGGTCAAGGAGTACAACGTGGCGGTGCGCACATTCCCGAATAATCTGACAGCAATGGCATTTGGCTACAAAACCAAGCCTTCATTCACGGTGGAAAATGAGAAAGAAATTTCCAAAGCACCTGCAGTCAATTTTGATAAATAAAGCGTACTGAGGTAAAACGGTGCCTGCTCGCTCATTAGCGCGTTACCTTTTCGCTGGCTTTATGCTGCTGTTTGCACTCGGCGGGTTGGCGGCCGAGAGCAATGCCGATGCAGTTGCAGTACCGCCTCTGGCGCATCGCGTCACCGATCTCACCAATACCCTCACGAGTGAGCAGCAATCGGCACTGGAATCCCGCCTTGCGCAATTCGAGCAGCAAAAGGGTAGCCAGATTGCAGTGCTGCTGGTGCCGACCACCCAGCCTGAAACCATAGAGCAATATGCTATTCGTGTGGTGGATGTATGGAAGCTGGGTCGCAAAAAAGTAGATGACGGCATATTGATCATCGTCGCCAAAAATGATCACAAGATGCGCATTGAAGTAGGCTACGGCTTGGAGGGCGTGGTCCCGGACGTGATAGCTAAACGTATCGTCGCCGAAATCATGGCGCCTCATTTCAGGCAGGGTGATTTTTTCGGCGGCATCAATGCAGCTGCCGAGCAGCTCATTGCGCTGATCTCGGGTGAAGCACTGCCTGTGCCTGCAGCGCAATCTGCCGGTAACGGTCAATGGGAAGGCATGCTGCCGCTGTTATTGTTCGGCGGTTTGATAGTGGGGGCGCTATTACGGGCAATGTTCGGGAATTTTCTCGGTGGCGCAATCAATGGCGGCTTGATCGGTGCAGCGGTCTGGATATTTGGCGGTAGCCTGATTGTCGCGCTGGTACTGGCATTCATCGCCTTTGTGATTACCATGAGTGGTGGCGTGGGCATGCTTCCCGGAATCGGCCGTGGCGGTTTCGGCCGCGGCGGTGGATTTGGCGGTGGGGGTTTTAGCGGCGGCGGCGGCGGGTTCGGTGGTGGCGGTGCCTCAGGCAACTGGTAGTCAAGAAAATGAAACCCATGCAAATCAAACGCTTTTTTAAACACCTGTTCAGCACACCATGGCACGCACGACGCTATTTTTCTCATACCGCCATGCACAACATTGAGGTGGCAATTCGGCAAAGCGAATGTACGCATACTGGAGAAATTCGCTTTGTAGTAGAAGCCGGGCTGCACCCGATGGATTTGATCATGGGCAAGGCGCCCCGGCAGCGCGCCCTGGAGTTATTTGCGCGCCTGGGAATATGGGATACCGCAGACAACAACGGCGTACTGATTTATTTGCAGCTCGCTGATCGTGATGTGGAGATTGTGGCGGACCGTGGTATTCATGGCCATGTAGGCGCTGGCGGCTGGGAAGCGGTTTGCAGGGAAATGGAAGCGGCTTTTCGCCGGGGTCAGTTTGAGTCCGGCGTATTATCAGGCATACAGCAAATTGGCAAAGTTTTGCAAAAGCACTTTCCCGCAACCACGGCTAATAATAATGAGCTACCAGATGCGCCCTTGGTCATATAGCCTGATTTTATTCCTTTCCTCCCTCACAGCCTTTGCCGATGGTCCAGCCATCAGTCGCGTACTCCAGCAGCAACCGACCCTGGCCGGCTTTGATATGTGTCATAGCGGTGGCTGTGCCGATATCAGCCGCGTTTCCTTGACTGCTGAAGAATGGCAAAGAGTGCGCGACGTATTTGATCCCATGCCGCAAGATGCGGGCGACGAGCGTAGCCGAATAGCCAATGCCATCGGCGTGCTGGAGCAGATTGTCGGCCGCAAGACCGGTACTGATCATGACTTTGGCGGCACCTTTGGTGCCTTTGCTACCCCCGGACAGCTGGATTGCAATGACGAGTCCACAAATTCCACCACCTATATGCAACTGATGAAGCAGGATGGCCTCATGCGCTTACACGATATTCTGGATACCAAGACCCGCGGCTTTTTCCTGAATGGCTGGCCGCATACCACCGCGGTCATTCGTGACAAGCAAAGCAATCAACGTTATGCAGTGGATTCCTGGTTTTACGACAACGGCGCCCCCGCTGTGATTATCCCGCTGGAGCTCTGGAAATCAGGCTGGAAGCCAGCCGAGAGCCTTGCTCATTAAGTGCATCGGTGCCGTGGTGTTGTCTGCAGCTGACTTGGATGCCGTTTCACTATAAAATCCGCACCTAATTCCATAGTATCAAGTTTATTTTCGAGCGCAGCGCTGTCCGTTGTTCGCCGCAGCCTGGTTTGATAGACATGGATTCTCAAAATTTAACAAAGAACTTTTCATGCGCGCATCACAATTTTTTCTAGTTACCCAAAAAGAAGCACCAACCGAAGCCGAGCTGCCTAGCCATCGCCTGATGCTGCGTGCGGGCTTAATCAAGCGTTTAGGCTCCGGACTCTACAGCTGGATGCCGATGGGCTTGAGAGTGCTGCGTAAAGTGGAAGCAATTGTGCGCGAGGAGATGAACGAGGCAGGTGCGCTCGAGTTATTGATGCCTGCCGTGCAGCCGGCGGAGCTTTGGCAGGAAACCGGCCGCTGGGAAGTATTCGGTCCGCAGATGCTGAAAATTCGTGATCGGCACGAACGTGATTTCTGCTACGGCCCTACGCATGAAGAAGTGATTACCGATATTGCGCGCAAGGAAATCCGATCCTACAAGCAATTGCCGCTGAATTTCTACCAGATCCAGACCAAATTCCGTGATGAGATTCGCCCGCGTTTTGGCGTCATGCGCGCGCGCGAGTTTGTCATGAAAGACGCTTATTCATTCCATACCAGTCAAGCTTCTCTTGAGCAGACTTATCAGCTCATGTACCAGACCTATCATAATGTTTTTAATCGGCTGGGACTTAAATTCCGTGCCGTGCGTGCCGATACCGGGGCAATCGGCGGTGAGGGCTCGCATGAGTTTCATGTGCTGGCGGATTCGGGTGAAGATGCGCTGGCCTACTGCGCTGATTCGGATTTCGCGGCCAATGTTGAGCTGGCCGAAGCGGTTGCACCGTCCCGGAATCGTGTGCAAGCCATGGAAGCCATGCGCGAGGTGGAAACTCCCAAGCAGACTACCTGCATGGCTGTCGCTGAATTGTTGGGCATAGGCATAGCACGCACAGTAAAGGCACTGGCACTGGTGGCAGATAATCAGTTTTACCTGCTGCTGCTGCGCGGCGATCATAGCCTGAATGAAATCAAGGTGGGCAAGCTGGAGGGTCTCGCAGATTTCCGCTTGGCCACCGAAGAGGAGATTCGCGCTAATCTGAACTGTCCTCCTGGTTTTATCGGTCCGGTGGGCGTTGGGGCCAATGTGCGCGTTATTGCCGATAGGACCGTAGCCGCCATGAGCGACTTTGTCTGCGGCGCTAATAAGCCCAAATATCATCTGGCCGGCGTGAATTTTGGCCGCGATTTGCCAGAGCCCTTACTGGTGGCAGATATTCGTAATGTGGTTGCAGGTGATGTCAGCCCGGATGGCAAGGGCACGCTGGAGTTGTGCCGTGGCATTGAAGTCGGCCACATTTTTCAGTTGCGCACCAAATATTCACAAGCCATGAATGCAACCTATCTGGATGAGAACGGGCAAACCCAGGTGATGGAAATGGGCTGCTACGGTATCGGGGTTTCGCGCATAGTCGGCGCCGCAATCGAGCAGGGCAACGATGCAAAAGGCATTATCTTCCCGGCTGCCATGGCACCGTTTCAGGTGGCAATCGCAGCGATAGGTTTTGAGCGCAGTGAAGCAGTGCGCGCTGCTGCTATCAATCTGCATGATGAGCTGCAATCAGCCGGTATCGATGTGCTGCTTGATGACCGTGGTGAACGGCCTGGCGTGATGTTTGCCGATTTGGAGCTGATCGGCATTCCATATCGTATCGTCATGGGTGAGCGCAGTTTGAAAGAAAACCAGGTTGAATACCAGGCGCGTACTGATGAAGCGGCGCAAACTGCAGCTTTGAGCGATATTGTGGCTTTAGTGCAAAAAGCATTGTGCGCACGTTAATTCCATTGATCATGCTGCTATTTGCAGCGAACGTGCTGGCTGGCGGACAGAAAGAAGAGTCACTGTCCAACAGCGTCAAGGCATTAATGCAGAAGACGATTAGTGACGGTGCCGTGCCGCGACTAATATTTGTCAGCCAGCTCGAGGGTCAGTTCTGGCTTAAGGAAATGTCGCGTCGTCTGCAAAAGCGTATGCCGGATGAATCCATGCGCGAGGATTTTTTGCGTACCGTATTTTATGAGGCGAGTCGTGCAGGCCTGGATCCGCAGTTGGTTTTGGGGCTGATTCAGGTAGAAAGTGGCTTCAAGAAATATGCAGTTTCGTCAGTGGGTGCGCGAGGTTTCATGCAGGTGATGCCGTTCTGGGTGCGCAGCATCGGTGCGTCAGATCACAATTTATTTCATTTGCGGCTCAATCTTCGCTATGGGTGCACCATATTGCGCCACTATCTGGATATCGAAGGCGGTGATTTATATCGCGCGCTGGGGCGCTACAACGGTAGCTTGGGACAGCCTCAATACCCCAATATGGTGGTAGGCGCATGGCGTAAAAACTGGAGCTACAATCCGGCTGGTATTTAGCCCCGCATCTGATCTGGCATTACATGCTGCTCTCGGCGTCTTAATATTGCGGGTGTCGTTTTTGGCATGCATTCGGGCAAAAGCAATATTTCCTTGCTGCAAAATAAAAGCGCCTGCGAGCCAAGCCCCTCTGAAAGTGTGTTGATTTTTTGAGTGATTCTTGAAGTGGTAAAAATGAAGCTCTATCATTGATTTGATAGGGCTTTGTTCTTTTGTAGTTAGTGGCATAATTATTATATGCCTTTAAAATGTTTAAACAATAATCAGCCTATTTACTCATTTGATTTTAGAGGTGGACCCGTATAGTTGGACAGAATGTTTCATGTTTTAAGTGAAGCGCCTTGCGATTCTGCCTAAGCTGCCTTGGGGTACGGCAGCAGGTTTC